>OHMN01000267.1_pt1 | contig 53114 bp, 49 predicted proteins | sample 1569361 | NCBI WGS metagenome assembly OHMN01 (sample SAMEA3541508, study PRJEB24748) | human gut metagenome | biome: human gut; feature: human-associated habitat; material: faeces | place: China | collected 2012
TAAAAGAAATTGCTTCGCAATTCCTTACTTCTAAATGTTAAAACGTTCTTGTCAACAATCAAAATCTTCAACATTGAAAGATGTTGCTTTCAATGTTTGTTTTGTTACTTGTTACAAGGTTGTTATAGCATTAAAAAAATTACTATGCAATTTTTACTGATATCTGCTAACCAGACCTTATCACAGTAAATTTCTGTTTAAATAATATAAAAGCAGGGATACGAATAACGTATTCCTGCCTTAATATCAAATAAACGGTTAATTTTCCTTATGTTTTAATTTTATTGTTATAATTATAAAAATGATAATACTACAAATTGCAACTACCATAATTGCCGTAATACTCCACAAAGTAGTAATATCCCCTGTTTTTGCATTGATAATACTTTCTTGATGTTTATCTTCATTTACTTGAGACATTTGTCCTGTACTTTGCCCTTTATATCCATCATCGGAACCAGATTGTGTTCCAGCAGGGGGTGTTTGTTCGTTCGGTAGCTCTTGCGCTTGTAACTGTTTTGCTTGTTCAATTGTACTTAATACAACTGATGCTTCTTTCTCTGTAAGGCTTATTTTTGACACCGCCTGCCATGCTGTCTGGATTGCTGCCTCAATCTGTAAGCGATTTTCATCTGAATATGTATTGTTGTTTAACATCATTTGCAATTCTGTAATTCCTGATTTAAGTTCAGATATTTGTGTATCTGTTGCTTTCTTTAGGCCTTCCAGTTCTTGTCTTGCAGATGACAGAGCATTTGCTGCAGAATGATACTCTGCATTTGTTGTGGCATTTACAAGCACATTTTGTGCATCAGCAAGCTGTACAATAAAGTTATCCTTTTCTTTTCCATCTAAGTATTGCACTAAATCCAGACTGTTTGCAACAGCAATTTCCTGTTGCAAAACAGCGGAATCCAAAAGTATCATAGAATCTTTTGCCGTTTTTAAATCCTGCAGTACGGCTTGTATGAGATCTAATGCTGCAATAGGATTCTGCAAGATTGATTCTGCTTCTTTCTTCTTTTCTCGAAATTCGGTAGTTGTACTTGCATCATATCGACTTAAATCTGTCAGAACTAAATCTTGAATCTCATTCAAAGCATCTTTATAGGTAAAGTTCAGCAATGCTTTTTCCAAAGCATCATATGCTGTATTTAAATCTTTGTCTGTAGCATTTCCTTCGCCTAATTTCAGCTGTACATCAGCTTCTGTTATAGTAGCATCTAAAGTCTGAATTAATGCCTGATGTGCATTTTGATACAAACCACCGTTGATTGCCTCTTGTACTTGTGCATATTTATTTTGTAAACGTACATACGCGTTAGCAGAAACAGTAACATCTATTGTTGCAGTAAAGGAACTGTTTCTTGTTAAGACTGCATTGACAAAAACTTGGGTATTTCCTTCTTTTATACCCGTGATGTTGCCATCTTGATCTACTGTTGCAATCGTATTGTCTGCACTGCTCCATGTGAAAGAAGCTTGATCTGTTGTATCTGTAGGTAATAGACCCGCAGTTACTTTTTTACTTTGTCCTTCTATCAAATTTACTTGATTTTCACTTACTTGGATAGAGGTTGACGGAATGAGCACTGTCACCGTACATGTACTTTTTAAACCATTGCTTGTTGTTGCTGTTATGGCTGCAGTACCTGCACTTTTTGCTGTTATCCGTCCATTGGTATCTACAGATACTATCGCATCATTGTCACTAGTCCATGTAATTGTTCTGCTATCTGTTGTATCTACCGGCATAATAGTTGCTGTTAATATAGAGGTACTTCCCTTCTCCAACTGTAATGTGTTGGGCGTTACTGATACACCTACAATAGGCTTCGTAGGAGTACCCGTATTTGTTACTTGAACTTGTGTAACCAATGGCATTTGATTCGTACCAACAGTAACATCAACATATAAAGTTGTATTTCCCTCACTAACACCATAGAGCTTCTGTGTTGCTTGATCAAAATTTGCAATTGCTGTACTGCCTAGTCTTACATTTGAATTTATAGTTTGCAAAATTGGTTTTGTAACAACGTCAATACTAGCCTGATTGGTTCCCCCAATGTCCAAAGTGATTGTTTCGGGTGACTGATACCCTGTAATACCTGCAATATCACCCTGATTATCCGCTGTATTATGACCTGTTGCTCTCATATCATATGCGCAACCAGTAAATGTTGGGGCAGTACTTCCAACAAACAAAGAGCCATAAAAACCACCTGAGTTACTGTTTGCAGCTTTTTGAACTTGTCCATTTGCAAAACTGTTTTCCACTTTGCCGCCTGTGGTCAAACCAATAAATCCACCAACGTTTTGTCCATTCGAGACTGCAAGGCTAGAAAAACTATTTTGAATAGAAGCACCTTCTGCCAAATAGCCTACAAATCCGCCAACACCGTTGGCTCCGTTTCCTCCTGTCACTGTTCCTGATGTCAGTACGACATTATCAATGTTTCCGCCTGAGATTGTTCCTGCAAAACCACCTGCGTGTCCTCTCTCAGAGCCGGTTACATTTACATTCGCTAAGGTCAAATTTTTAACGGAGCCGCCTGAAATACTTTCAAATATTCCGGAACCGTTTACAGTCATATTGGACAATGTTTTTCCATTGCCGTCAATGTGTCCTGAAAAATTATCAATCGGTGTGATAGCTGTATGATTAAAATCTATGTCCTTCGTGATTTTAATATATTTGTTATCACGTACCAACAAGTTCCAATCATCTACAGAAGAAACCAAAAATGGATCATCTTTTGTTCCGCTTCCCCGCACTTGAGGAACAGTAACATTTAATGTAATCGAGTCTGCATCCGATGCGGTTACTTCCAGTTTAATACCACTATTTTTTCCATTGCTGTAATACAGCGTATCTTTATCCCAGGTATCTCCGGTTTCATCTATTGTTTTGCCGTATGTATTGCCTACTGTTGGCAGTATTACTGCATTCTTTAAATTACCGGCTGCTGCCCCCAGAGAAGTTTCTTCCGGACGGAAAACATAGAGAAAATCTCCAAGACCATCGGTTGTTCCCCCCATATTGGTATATAGTGTACTGTTGACACGATAAACAATCAGTCCGTTATCACGTCCGGTATTGTTGGTTGCATCTTGTTTTTGATAATATTCTACTACAAAATATTCCTTATCATGGAATGGAGAATATATTTTATAGGATATTACTTCATTTGAATCTTGATATTTTGGTCTTTGAATGGTAATTTGTCGGTCAGCTGTTACTTCTGATAATTTACTTCCCCATCCCAACCAATCGTGAGATAAGACACTAAGCATTGCCTGAGGGTTTTGACTGTTATTGGAAGCCATAATATCATAAAATCCAACAGGTTCTCCTATACTGGTACCTCTGTATAAATCCGGCAAACCCAATGTATGTAAAAACTCATGGTGAATAACAGAATAGCCTGCACGATTTAATTTTAATGTATCCAGCGGCACTGCTTGCGTTTTATCTACATGATAAGAGAAAACGCCACCGGGACTTTGTGAATCTCCAACATTATTCAAATTATAGGCACCTACAGTTTTTCCAGATATTTTTGTAGAAAAAACTCTATCCGCTTTATGAGACCACAATAAATCGCCCCATCCAATTCCACTATCACTAAATTTGCCTTCTACCATAAAGCTGACTGCATCAATAAAGCCATCGTTATTGGTATCTAACTGTGCACCGTTCAATTCCTTCTCTATGGAAGGTTTTACCGCCTGCAATACTTCTTCCAACAGCTCTTCCTCTCTTGAAGCTTGCTGGTCGGGTGTATAGCCGTCAGGATTGCTTGCTGTTTTCTTCATATAGTAGGTACGAGGATTTTTTGATGTATAAGATATGGTTGTGCCCGCATCATTTTTAGGATAAAAAGATGTATGAGTACGAAATGCGCCATAACTGTATTGATTCAAGTAATTTTTCAAAGATATAACCGGTATTTCTACACCAAGTGGTTGTATATTCACACCACCACTGTTCATTACCATGTCAGCGGCTTTTAAGGTGTATGCATCGTCTAAATGAATATCCTGCATATCTGCATCCGGAAATTCAATTAGTATTGCCAAATACTGAACTTCTGTTGTCTTTGCATCGGCTGAGCGAGCCGACCGAGTACGTTTGTTTTGGATTTTTTGCGTCAAAGGCTTGATATCCTCAACTTGTTCCCAGCCATACATTTCTGTATAACTGTCTAAATATCCTTTATTTTGTGTTTCTTGCGTCGATTGCGGGTTTTCTTCTGCATGTATCATATGTTGTATCGGTACAAACATAAATGCAAAAGTAAAAATCAGCGTAATAACAATGGTATTTCTTGCTTTTGTTCCAAACTTTTTCATAAAATATCTCCTTGTTACAATTTAACTTTGGATAGTGTTATCATAACATACTTTATATTAAAATCCAACCAATTCCTATCATCTTTCTATATTTTTGTAGATGAGTTGTAATTTACATATTGTTTAATATTTTTGCTATATATTTCTTGACTTCTGACACTATGTCAAATATAATTTTAGGATACTGACACCATGTCAGACTTAGATATGCTTAGGAAAGGAAAAATCTCTCATGCCGTCAAAAACATTTTTTAACTTGTCCCTGGAAAAACAAGCTAATATTTTATCCGCGGCAAAAAAGGAATTCGCGCGTGTACCATTTGAGCAAACTTCTTTTATAAATATTGCAAAGGATGCAGGTATTTCACGCAGTAATTTATACAATTATTTTACCAATAAACAAGAGCTGCTTTCTTATTTACTGGAAAACTTTAAGTCAAGTATTCTCTCTGTGATAAAAAACAGTTTAAAACAATCTCAAGGCGACATTTTTCAGCTGTTTGATGATATCTTTTCCTATATGCTGGAGTATGGATTTTCTAAGGAAAATTTCGGCCTTTTCCGTTCTATACTAAGCAATCAACGTTTTACCGACCAAGATGAAATGTTTATGACGTTTCAGCAACACAATGAATGTATTGCGGAATTGTTCTGTTATGAATCCTTTCAATTGCAGCATTTAAGTGTAAATTCGGAAGAAGACTTCCAAAATATTTTAGAAATTCTAATAGGTATTACGATGAAAGCTGCGATTGATGTATATAATCATCCAAAAGAAAAAGAGTACTTCATAAAACGGTATCATGATAAAATCAACCTGGTAAAGTACGGTATTGTAAAAAAGGAGGTTACATAAATGGCTGTTTTGTCGTTAAACAACGTGAAAAAAAGCTATAAACTGGGAGATGGCACTGAATTTCCTGTATTAAAAGGAATCAATGTATCCTTTGAAAAGGGTGAGCTTGTCTCTATTATCGGTGAATCCGGTAGCGGTAAATCTACCTTAATGAATATCATTGGCGGCTTAGATTCCAAATTTGAGGGAGAAGTTTTGGTTGGCGGTAAAAATATTGGATCTTTTACAGAAAAAGAACTGGATATTTACCGAAAAAATAAAATAGGTTTTATCTTCCAAAGTTTTAATTTAGTTCCCCATTTAACCATATTGGACAATGTTGCTTTGGCATTGACTCTGTCCAATGTAAAACGCAGCGAACAAGTCGAGCGTGCCAAAGAGATGCTGGAAAAAGTAGGTTTAAAAGACCATATTCACAAAAAACCGAATCAACTGTCCGGCGGACAAATGCAGCGTGTTGCTATTGCAAGGGCATTAATCAATGACCCTGAAATGATTGTTGCCGATGAACCTACCGGTTCTCTGGATTCCCAAACAACACAACAAATTTTGGATATTATTACTCAAATAGCACAGGAAGGAAAACTGGTGCTGCTTGTTACCCACTCCGAACATGTTGCGGAATGTTCTTCCCGTGTGATTCGCATTGCGGACGGACAAATTGTTGAAGACAGACAAGGAATTACACTCACGCCAAAAGAAACGGCCGAGACAGCAAAGACAAAAGAAATCAGCAAAAACTTAAATTTTGCAGGCGCTATCAAACTGGCATTTAAAAATATGAGAGAAAAAAAGATGCGCAATATTTTGGTGGCGGTAGGTGCGTCTATCGGCATTATGAGTATTATGCTGATGCTTTCCATCGGCAACGGTATTAAAACGTATATTCGTGATACGATGGAGAGTCTTGCCAATCCGCTTGCCATTGAAGTGACTATGCCAGAAGAGGAAGATACTCCGGCCATGGGACCCGAGGCATTCTTGTCCAACACTTATTTTACGCAAGAAGATATTGATAGATTAGGTGCAGTAGAGCATGTATCTGCTACAGAAGAACATTTCAGTGCCTTTGCTATGGGAACTGCCATTGCTTCCATAGATGATAAACAGGCCCCTCTCATGATGGTTTCCACTTTGTCCCAATATAACGAATATGACCTGGCAGAAGGCACTATGGCAAATAAAAATGAGATTATTATTAATGAAGCGGTAAAAGAAGAATTGGGGATGGATGATATTGTAGGCAAAACAATCACAGTTTCTGTTCAGGTAGACAACAGGCAAATTGTAATAGATACTGTAGTCAGCGGTGTATTGTCAGATGAAACCAGCCCTATGTCAGGCGGTATGTCTCAAGTTTATTTATATTATGACGATTTAAAACAAGCCTGTGCAGAACAAGATTATGACCTTATGCCGACCAGTATCATGTTAATCGCAGATATGGAAGAAAATGTGGATGGTATAAAATCAACTGTCACTGATATGGGTTATGGCAGTTCCATGCAAGAAACAATGGTTGAAACATTCACAACCATGCTGGATTTATTTACAGGTGTATTAGCAGGTATCGCAGGAATTTCACTTCTTGTTTCAGCTATTATGATTCTGGTTGTTCTGTATATCAGTGTAGTGGAGCGTACCCGAGAAATAGGTGTTATGAAGGCAATTGGTGCACGCCGTAAGGATATCAGACGTATTTTTATTTCAGAATCATTTATACTTGGTTTGGCGGGCGGTATTATTGCTACCGTAATTACGTTTATTATCATGTTTATCGGCAATGCTGTTATCCAAAGTCATTTTGGTGTGAATATGATACTGATAAGTCCTTATTACGTACTGTTTGGCATTGGTATCAGTATATTAATCAGCGTGCTTTCCGGTACACTTCCTGCTGCAAAAGCTGCAAAACTGGATCCTGTTGAATCTTTAAGAAGAGATTAACCAGTTTTTTGTCAAAAAATTGTAAAAAATCAAGGAAAGGTTTACAATGGCTTCTCTCCCGTGATATGATGATACTAACGTATCTATATTCGATACATATACTTTAGTTTCAAAGAACAGGGGGTCATCTCATGAAAAAAGATAAAGAAGCGAAAAAAAAGAAAAAAGAAAAATCTGCTCAAGTTTCTGCTCCGGAAACTGTAAAAACTGTCAGCCCCGAAACTGAAGACGCGATTTTATTAAAGCATATAGGCGGTAAATGGAAAATTCGTATCATTTGGGCTTTACAGGATGCTCAAAGCAAACGTTACAGTACTTTAAAAAATGAAGTATCTTCTATTACAGATATGATGCTTAGCCAAAGCTTAAAAGAACTTATGGCCAGCGGTATTGTAGAGCGTCATCAATATCAGGAGATTCCTCCAAGAGTGGAATATCAAATTACACAAAAGGGACTCTCATTAATTCCCATATTCCAGGATTGCATTTCTTGGGTAGAATCATTTGAAACAAAATAAAAGTAAAGAATAGTTACAAAAAAGAATGAATTGGTTACAGCCTTTTCATTCTTTTTTATATTTTCTGCACTTTATACGAAATTTTTAAATTTTCACTGCTGATTTTTTTGCATAATTAAAATACAAAATATTGTGTTTTGATTGACTTTACACACAATATCCTGTAAAATAAGAACACAAATGAAAATAAGAATCTATATGATGATTATGATAAAAACCATGATTTAGTTGAAAAGAGGGTGCTTTTGGTGGTAGAAACTATTAAAAAAAGAAACGGTGTTGTCGTAGCATTTGACGCACAAAAAATATACAATGCTATTTTTAAAGCAAATATTCGTATTGCGGATGAAAAATTAACAGAACAGCAGCTAAATGCACTTACAAAAGAAATTGTAAGCACATTTCAAACAACACAAGATGTTCCTACCGTTGAACAAATTCAAGACGCTGTTGAGGAGCACCTGATTACACACGGTTATGCAAAAACAGCAAAAGCATATATCCTGTATCGTGCTGAACATGCAAAGATGCGTGAGATGGATGAGAACCTTATGAAAATTTATGAGGATCTTACCTTTAAACCAAGCGAAGAAGCAGATATCAAGCGTGAAAATGCAAATATTGACGCTGACACTGCAATGGGTACCATGCTGAAATATGGTTCTGAAGGTGCAAAATGTTTCTATGATGCATATGTCATCCCTTCCGAGATGGCAGAAGCACACAGACACGGAGATATTCATATTCATGATAAAGATTTCTATGCATTGACCGAAACTTGTTGCCAAATTGACTTAATTAAACTGTTTAAAGACGGTTTTTCCACAGGTCACGGTTTTTTGCGTGAACCAAACGATATCCGCAGCTACACCGCATTGGCATGCATTGCTATTCAGGCAAACCAAAATGAAATGCACGGCGGTCAAAGCGTACCTAACTTTGATTATGCTATGGCTTTAGGTGTTGCCAAAACATTCCGCAAATGCTATTTTAAATCTTTGGCACAAGCATTGCAGTTTCAAAAAGGATTAAATAAAGCAGAAGCTATCCAACTTGCAAAAACCATTCAAAATGAAATTGGTACAGACATTACTATGGGTACTACCGATGCATTTGAAGCTGCACTAAAAAAATACTTTTCCAATACACCAAGTCTTGCTGTTACGGAACAAGAAGCTGAAAAAATGCATTCCTACGCAGTGGAAACTGCTATGGACGATACCAATGATGCAACTTACCAAGCTATGGAAGCTTTAATTCATAATTTAAACACCATGAATTCTCGTGCAGGTGCACAGGTACCGTTCAGCTCTTTAAACTATGGTACTGATACTTCCCCAGAAGGCCGTATGGCTATGAAAAATATTCTTCTGGCAACGGAAAAAGGATTGGGAAGCGGAGAAACTGCTATTTTCCCTATCCAAATTTTTAAAGTCAAAGAAGGCGTTAGCTATAATAAAGAAGACCCGAACTATGACTTATTCCAGCTATCCATTCGTGTTTCCGCAAAACGTCTTTTCCCTAACTTTAGCTTTATTGATGCTCCGTTTAATCTACAATATTATAAAGAGGGGCACCCTGAGACCGAAATTGCATATATGGGCTGCCGTACCAGAGTCATCGGCAATGTATATGACCCTTCCCGAGAAATTGTAAACGGCAGAGGTAATCTTAGCTTTACATCCATTAATCTACCTCGTCTTGGTATCAAAGCAAAAGGTGACATTCACAAATTCTATCAAATGCTGGATGAAAAAATTGACCTGGTCATTGATCAATTGCTTCACAGATTTAAAATTCAATCTACCAAAAAAGTATATAACTATCCATTCTTAATGGGACAAGGTGTTTGGATTGATTCAGAAAAATTGGATGCACAAGACAGCATTGCAGAAATTTTGAAACACGGTACTTTAAGTGTTGGGTTTATTGGCCTTGCTGAAACATTAAAGGCATTAACAGGAAAACATCACGGTGAAAGTGCTGAAAGCCAAAAACTGGGCTTGGAGATTGTAACCCATATGAGAAAACGTATGGACGACAAATCTGCCGAAACAGGCCTTAACTTCTCTTTACTAGCTACTCCTGCTGAAGGTTTAAGCGGACGTTTTATTAAAATTGATAAAAAACGTTATGGTATTATTCCGGGTATTACAGATCGTGATTACTATACAAATAGTTTCCATATTCCTGTATATTATCCAATCAAAGCTCATGAAAAAATTGCATTGGAAGCTCCTTATCATGCTTTGACCAACGCCGGTCATATCAGCTATGTGGAACTTGACGGCGATACCTGCAAAAACTTAGAGGCTTTTGAATCAGTTATTCGCTGTATGAAAGAAGCAGGCATTGGTTATGGTTCTATCAACCACCCTGTGGACCGCGACCCATGCTGCGGTTATAATGGTATTATTGACAACGAATGTCCTAAATGCCACCGCACAGAAGAAGAGGGGCCCAAATTTGAACGTATCCGCAGAATTACAGGATATCTGGTTGGTACCACAGACCGTTGGAACAATGCAAAACGCGCAGAAGAAAAAGACCGTGTAAAACATGGACGATAAACAATAAGAAAGGTTCAGATATCTTTTGGGATATCCTGAACCTTTCTTACTCCTTCCAAAATGGAAAAGAAAAGAGGAATTGTTATGGAAGATACCCTCCGAATCAGCGGAATTATCGATGAATCTATTGTAGATGGTAAAGGCCTGAGGTATACCATTTTTACACAAGGCTGTCCCCATCACTGTGAAGGGTGCCACAATCCTGATACTCATGACTTTGGAGGAGGTACGGAAAAAGAGATTACTGCTATTTATGAAGAAATTTGTAAAAATCCTTTGCTAAGCGGCGTTACCTTCAGCGGAGGAGAACCTTTTTGTCAACCTGCCCCTTTAGCAGTACTGGCTGAAATGGTACATAAAAAGGGCCTAAATGTAACTACTTATACAGGGTACACTTTAGAGCAATTATTGGAAATGAAAAATCCTGATGTCCAACGTTTACTCACCCAAACAGATATTTTAATTGACGGCAAATTTGACATTGCTCAAAAAGACTTATCTCTATCTTTCCGCGGAAGCAGAAATCAAAGAATCATTGATGTAAAACAATCGTTAGAGCAGGGAACGATAGTTTTAGCAAAAGGATACTGATTGTCCTGACATCACTTATCAGTATAAATAAAAAAATGAAAAGGACAGCACAAATGTGCTGTCCTTTTTTATTTCCATGGAAATATCTCAAGCTATTTTATACTGGCATACTTCCTATCAAAGTTTCAAACGAAGATGTTCCTATGGTACCTCTTACGATATCTCCTGTAACAACCAGTACATTACCATCTGTTTCATAAAAAGATATGGTATCAATACGGTCAGTATCAAAATGTTTGACCGTTATTTTTAACACAGGTTCCCCTTCTGCTGTTAAATTCGTTGCTTGTTCCAACGCTGTATTTTGAATTGCTGATAAAAACGACTCATATTCCTGATCGTCCATTTGAGCACCATTTAAAACTGGATAATACTGATAATATGTTTTATTCTCTGTCGATTTATATTCATCTTCCTCACGCTCTAACGATATATTGGAAATTTGACCTTTATAGTCTATTTCAAAAGAAGAAAAATCTGTTTCATCTGTCGCATATATTGTAGGATTTGTCAGTGAAAATAAAGTTGCATCTGTAAAGACTGAAATTTTATCACTGTCTATCTTATAGACAATATCAGAATCCGCTTTTTTCACATAATACATATTATCATCTGTTTTATTTCCTATCAGCAATTGATAGGACTGTTGATTGACTACAAAAGAAATATAAGAGACAGGCTCCTTCAATCCATATTGCTCCAGCTGTTCCTGATTTGCAGAAGCTGCAATTACTTCATCTGCCTTTAAAGATTCCAAGCTGCTCTTAATATTGTCTAAAGTGGTATCATTTGGCTTGATTGTTTGATAATCAGGCAAACGATATGTTTTTCCGCTCACTTTTTTATATACAAAGGCTTGTGTCAAATTAGGATTCATAACCGTTATACTGCTAAAACCATTTTCGGCAGCATTATAATCGTTTTTATTCACATAATCATATTGAGAAATTGAAAAAATAGTTTTATTTAACAAATGATCCGTTGCACCCAACATACCAGATTCTATCATGATAACATAAACATTGCATGAATCTTTTGCACACATATAATATTTGTTGCTTTTTCCATTTACAGCATTACCTATATAGTAATCATATATTTCTCCGCCTTCATACGTAACGGAAACAGTTGCAGCCGGCTTATCCAAACCATATTCTGAAAGATTTTCAACATTACCAATATTACTTGTTGAAACAGGATTACAACCATACTTAACAATATTTTGTATGGCATAAACATCCAACTGATTAATATCCATACCTTCAATTGTATAGTAAGTATCTGCATCTCCATGCATATCACCAAACGGAACAATGGTGTATGTTCCATATTGATTGGTAATTGTCATGGATTGTACATGTTCAATGCTGGGAGAAACCAACGTTGCTTTTTCATCTGTATCAACAGAAGAAGAGGATTCTGCTTTTTGCTCATTGGACCTGGTTAAAAAGAAAGCAAGCAACACCGCACTGACTGCAATAACGATAGCAATCATAATAGTAACAGTTCTCGTTAATTTATCCACTGCAAACTCCCTTTCCTTTTATTGCCATAGTGTACAAAAAAATATGTATTTGCTTATTTATATTATATCATGCAGTATGATGTTAGTAAAGAAAAGCTCCTGAAGGAACCATGTCCAGATTGTAAATATTGTTTGAACAAAAAACTGCATTGTAAGATAATACAATGCAGCTTTCTTTCTTATTCTATTTTAATCGTCTACACCCAAACGATACTCTAACGAATCCTTTGCCATATCCAAACGATGATCCAACTGATCCAGTGTACGGTCTAATTGGTAATATTGGTCGTAAGTTAAAGTTCCTGTTCTCAAAGCCATTTCAATTTGATTTTCAAATTGTTCCAGTTCAAACTCCACTTGTTCTATTTGCATTTTTACTTGTCCGTACAAATTTATATTTTCGCTATAAGTAGATTTTGGCTGAGTAGAGTCTGCCAATTGTGCAACAGACTCTACTTTTTGAGACAATTCAGTAGTATCAAAATTGGTATTGGCTTGCTGTGAATTGTTATTTTGTACAGGTGCAGAAGAAGTTGCAGCATTTGTGGCATCATTTTGGGAAGATGTATTTGAAGAAGCAGTTGCGCTATTACTACTTGAAGCATTCTGTGAATTTAATTGTTGCTCCAATTGAGAAATTTTATCTTCGAGAACCTGTGTGTCTCCTGATGAACAGCCGGTAGAAATTGCTACGATGCCAATTGCAACGATTAATAAAAATAAAGTCCTTTTCATAAATCTACTATCCTTTCCTAAAAAATAAATACCTAACTATAGCAATTAGGTATAATTATTTTAATTATATCATTTCACAGACCAATGTAAATAGAAAGATTCAATAAAAATGTAATTTAAATTTTATAGATTCATTATAGAATTACCTATTTATTTGAAATTATGTATGTTCTTTATTTTTATTATATGAAAAAAAGATAGAATGTTTCCAAAAAGGCAAAAAGTATAACTATTGGTCCGGATAAAAAGTAATTGCAACATACTTCCAAAACTCTTTTGCCAAAGCCAACGAGGAATGATAAATTTCACTTCCACTATAATGCCAAATGTCAAATCCCTCTAACCTTTTTATTTCTCGGTCACGCATATTATTATTCTCTACTTTTTTAGGTGTATTATAATGAATATGAAAACCATCACATTCTATGCCAATTTGTACTTTTCCTGTTTTCCTATCACAAAGAGCAAAATCAATGTGATATTTATTATTACATACTGTTTTTTGCGGCATGATATAACTTAAATTCCAAATATGTTGCGGCATTGTACTACATAATGAAATATAAAATAAATGTTCTATGGGGCTATGCTGAAACATATGTGCCATAGGTATTGTTGGTAATCTGAAAGCGGAATATGCATCTACCATTTCAAATACCAACGCTTTTTTGCTTGTTCTGTCATCCATTTGCTCTTTTTGGTAAAAAAATTTGATGTATTCTAACATACAGACTATATGCTCGCTTGCATAATAAGTCTTTTCACTGCTGATTTGATGATACTGGCATATTCGCAAAAATTGCCTTTTGAAATCTTTTTGTAATTCTGTTATACTTGAAATTAATATATGGTGGTTCATTTAAAGAAGATTCTACCTTTCTTTCATAATTCGCATGAAATTGATAAGATTCGACATAATTCCTTTATTTTCCATTATATACAATTTATTGTAAAATAGCAAGTGAAAAATAACTCAAAGCAGTTATCGCATTTTTTATTCATTTTTAGATAGGAGAATTGATATGGCAAATGATAAAATAATTTGTAAATGTTATAAAGTGACAGAAAAAGATATCAAAAAAGCGATAAAAAAAGGAGCGGGATCAGCAAAAGATATTCGTAAAGAAACAAAAGCAGATACTGCTTGCCGACATTGTACCAAAAAATTTGAAAAAACAGTAAAAGATTTACTGAAATAATATACATAAAAAAGCGCAGGTAATGTATACCTGCGCTTTTACTTTTTTCAATTAACCTTTTTTGTGATTTATAAGCATAGCTGCTTTTAATACTGCAACCTGTGTTTTTCCGTCGGGGATTTCGTTGTTTAATACCATTTCAACCGCTTTTTCTATTGGAATTAAAATTGGTTCAATAAATTCGTCCTCGTCGGGATGGCTTGCTCCAATAGAGGCAACTCTGCAAAAATATAGGTGAAGTACTTCATTACAAAATCCTGCACTGGGATAGAATGTTCCCAAAGAAATATAATCTTTTCCAACAGCGCCTGTTTCCTCCTGCAATTCTCTCTTGGCAGCCTCGAGGGGCTGATTCTCACCGGGATCCAGTTTTCCCGCAGGCAATTCCAACAGAACAGTTTCATAAGGATAACGAAATTGACGCACAAACAGCAATTCATTGTCATCGGTTAATGCAGCAATGGTAACACCTCCCGGATGTTCCACTACTTCTCTTGTTGCAGTATTTCCATTTGGCAATTCAACTTCATCAACACGCATTTTTAAAATTTTACCTTGATATTGATACCCTTTTTCTAACGTTTTCTCTGTTAAATTCATAAAAATCCTTCTTTCTATGGAAAAACACTTGCAATATAGGGGCACTTGTTTCTATATTCGCATAATTTATAGTAAGGTTTCTTATTATTTTATAGTATTCTAGGCCATATAGCAAGGGGGAATTTTGTTGTATCAATGGAATCAACAACCCAGTGATTACAGTAACATATGTAAAATTGCAGATGAAATTACATCTACTTATCCTTATTTTCAAAAATGTATTTATGGAAAAAGTCTTTGCGGACGTGACTTAATTGCCTTGGAATCAACATGCAAAGGCGAACTTGGCAGACAGCCTGTTCTTTTTGCTGCTGCTTTCCACGGGATGGAATGGATTACAACATCTATTTTGCTTTGTTTTACCGAGCGGTTATGCAAAGCTGCCCAACAAGGGAAAACATTATGCGGCAAAGACGCAGCAGCCGCATTACATCGCAGTAGATTGATTGTCGTTCCATGTGTGAATCCTGACGGTGTAGAAATTCAAATACATGGTGCAGAATCAGCAGGTGAGTATACAAATTTAGTAAAAGAAGTGAGTAAAGGAGACACCACCCATTGGCAGTCAAATGCGCGCGGTGTGGATATTAACCATAATTTTAATGCCTATTGGCATAAACTGAGACAAATGGAGATAGAAGATGGTATTACAGGGCCTGCAATGACAAGATATGGAGGAACCTATCCCGAAAGTGAACCGGAAAGTAAATATCTGGCAGATTTGACTCGTAAATGTGAATTTGGCTATACATTAGCCTTCCACAGTCAAGGGGAAGAGATTTATTATGGATTTGATGATTATCTTCCTCCCAATGCAGAACATATGGCAAAAAGGCTTGCCGCATCAAGCGGATATTTGCTGTCCAAACCGGAGGGATTGGCATCTTACGGAGGATATAAAGATTGGTTTATTTGTCGATTTAGGAGGCCGGGATTTACCATTGAAGTAGGTAAAGGGGTAAATCCTTTGCCTATTTCCCAATTTGATGAAATTTATCAAACATTAGAACCTATGTTAATGGAAGCCTTATTTTTATAGAAAATGATGACATTGTTTTTTCATCTTATTTATAGTATGATGAAAGCAATCTGAAAAGAAAGGATGTTTCGATATGAATGCGTCTAAAAAATTGGCGGCTCTTTTAGGTACAATTTTGCTGTCAGGCATGATTTTTACCGGCTGTTCCGGCAATGGACAGAACAGCTCTCAAACTTCTTCAGCCTCTGTTTCTTCTGAAACAGAAACTTCATCTGTCCATTCTCAATCTGATTTCAATTCAGCAGCTGAGGCAGAATCGAATGTACAATCTGCTGCGGTACCGCCAAACAGCAGCACGTCATCCCAAAACAATACGGATTTTGACGAATATTTTTCTCAAAACCCGATTACGGCGGCTCATAATGAGGAATCCGGTTCTGTTTATACGACCAACGACATGCTTCAGGTAGAAGAAAAATTTGCCGGTATTTGGGCAAAAGAAGTTGACCATGCTTATGAACTTTGCCAGCAAAATTTGCCGAGCGATATATTTTCATCTGTAAAAGCAGACCATGAAACATGGCTTTCTACTCAACACGCAGACCTTGCTGATATCCGTGCAGACGGTCAGAAAGCCGGCGGTACTTTGGGCTCTGTTCAAATTGCGACCGATTCCGCAGCTTACTATGAAAAAGAAGCAAAGAAACTGTATCAAGTACTATACGAAAATAATATATCATATCAATATCAATTTGAAGAATAAAACAAAGGCTGTGTTATGATAACACAGCCTTTTGTTGTATAAACAATATCAATTATGACAATCCTATTAAAATAAGATTCTTATAAAAGGACGGGATTGATATGGACATTCGAGGAACAAAAACACAAGAAAATCTTCTCAGAGCATTTAATGTAGAATCAGAGGCAAAAAATAAATATGAAATCTATGCTGCAAAAGCAAAAAAAGACGGCTATGAGCAAATTGCCGCTCTTTTTTTGGAGACGGCCAGAAATGAATACGCTCATTCTAAACTTTGGTTTAAATTATTAAGAAACGGTTATCCTGACACAGCCGACAATTTAAAGGCTGCTGCCAACGGCGAACATTATGAATGGACAGAAATGTATGAATCCTTTGCAAAACAAGCAAGAGAAGAAGGTTTTGAACCAATTGCAAAAATGTTTGAAGGTGTTATGAAAATAGAAAAAGCTCATGAAGAACGATATCGAACATTATTAAAAAATATTGAAACAGAATCTGTATTTCAAAAAGAAACAGAAACGGTTTGGATTTGCCGTAACTGTGGATATATTCATACTGCACAGGAGGCACCGGAAGTTTGTCCCGTATGTGCCCATGCACAAGCATTTTTCGAAATTCGAGCTGAAAATTATTAATAAAAAGCCGCTGATCAGCGGCTTTTTATTATGGCATAAAGATATATGATAATACATAAAACAGATATATTGACTATATTTTAAATATAATATAACAAATGTTATTTTTGTTGAGATAAATATTCAATCAAAGGTGTCAGATATGTTTCATCTGTCCAATCACACTTTTTTCCCACCGCTTCCATGAGAGCAGCTTCCCATGGTTCACATACAGAAGGGTCTTTTTTAGACACAGCTTTTTGCAGCATTTTGCAAAGAGTTCTGTCTTTAAAAGACATTATACTTTCATCCCAAGCGCCTCTGCAATAAAAGCAAGGTATATTTTTCAGTTCCCCTTTCAAGTTATGCTGATATATTTGTTCCACTGCTTTTTTCTCATAAGGTGAAGTGCCGACACAGAATACAGCCAATCGTTTCCCCCGTAATGCTTCCATATGTTTTTTCAAAAAAGATAATCCTGAAATTCCGGAAGCATAAATTGCCCCACCCAGCACTATCACATCATATTGCTGTATTTGTTTCATATCCGCCTTATCTACGGCAATACAGTCAAATCCTGTTTTATCAGATAACCAATTTGCATATTTTTTGGTAGCACCATATTTCGATTGATATAATATGATTCCTTGTTTCAATATCAATACCCTCTTTCTTGAGAATAATATAAAGGTATCATATCACAGTTAAGTCAAAATAAAAATATAAACACTACTTTTTATGTTGTTTCCATCTTAATAAAAAAGCCGAATTTATAATGACTACTACCGACCCGGCATTGTGTACCAATGCTCCTACCACTGGATTTAATATTCCTGTAATCGCTAATAAGATTGCCAGAAAATTAAGTCCCAAAGAAAAAATTAAATTACACTTAATAGTCATCATCATTCTTTTTGACAGTGAAATTAAGTGAGGTAATTCCTTAATATCGTCATCTACAAGAACAATATCTGCGGCATCTACTGCAATATCACTGCCAATACCTCCCATTGCAATTCCAACGTTTGCTTTTCTGAGTGCAGGTGCGTCGTTTACACCATCTCCAATCATACAGACTGCTTCTTTATGATTTTGATATTCTTCAATCCAATCTAATTTATGTTCCGGCAAACAATCGGCATGTACTTCTTTGATATGAAGCTGTCCTGCAATGTGAGTTGCGGCATCTTGATGATCTCCCGTTAACAGTACAGGCTGTACCTTTAATTTTGTCAGTTCATCTATCATCTTTTTGCTTTCTGCTCGAATGGTATCTGAAAGTACTATATATCCTGCTAATATGTGATGAATCACAACATAAATGACAGTACAACCTTTCATTAGATATTGTTTTGTCTCTTTCTCTACAGAATCATTCCATTTGACTCCATATTCCTGTAACAATTTTATATTGCCGGCAAGTATTTGTTTTCCATCTACCAGGCAAGAAACTCCTTGTCCCGGAATCATATTGAATTCTTCTGCTTCCATGAGCGAGAGAGTTTCATTCTCTTTAAAACAACTTACGATTGCTTTTCCCAAAGGATGTTCAGATAATTGTTCAGCCGAGGCACACAAAGTATATATATCCTCTTTCGCATAATCGGGGTGTATACTTTTTGCCGCAATCACCTTTGGTGTACCATAGGTAAGCGTTCCTGTTTTATCAAATGCAATCTTGGACACCATTGATAATCGTTCCAGAGCATCTCCCTGACGAACCAAAAAACCATGTTTGGTACAATTACCAATCGCAGCCATAATTGCAGTGGGAGTAGCCAATACCAATGCACATGGGCAAAATACAACCAAAATAGTAACTGCTCGAATAATTTCTCCCGTAATTGCCCAAGTTAATCCTGCGGCTGACAATGCAATTACGACAATCCACGTAGCCCATTTATCTGCCATTCCAACTATTTTTGCTTTCCCTGCATCCGCCGACTGCACCAAACGTATCATTCTTTGAATAGAACTGTCTTCTCCTACTTTTGTTGCCTTCATTTCAAATGCACCAAATTGGTTTACGGTTCCGCTGGATATTTCATCTCCCACTTCTTTATCTACAGGAAGAGATTCTCCTGTCATAACAGCTTGATTAATTGAAGTCTTTCCCAATGTGATGATTCCATCAACAGGTATGGTTTCTCCCGGGAGTACCCTTAATGTCATTCCAACCTGAACTTTCTCAGCAGGAACAATCTGTTCTGTTCCATTGGAAATGATTCTTGCTGTTTGAGGTGTAAGATGAACCAATTTTTCAATACCTGCTCTTGCTTTTGCCACCGTTAAGTCTTCTAAAAGCGCACCAAGTTGCATAATAAATGCAATTTCACCTGCGGCAAAATCCTCTCTGATACAAACTGATGCTATTAATGCAATGGATACTAAAACATCTGCTTTGATATCAAATGCTGTAATAAGACCAATCATTGCTTCCAAGACAATAGGAACACCACATAAAACAATAGCAACCCATGCAATATCAAATGGCAGTGGTACTACATGAAAAATACTGAGAAGCAATGAGATTCCAGAAATGACCAACAGCACAATATCTTTTTTAACGCCGCCCAATTCTAAAAATTGTTCTATTTTTTCAATTATTTTTTTCATAACTGCCTCCAGTACCTATACCCTTATAGGTATATAATACATATAGGGGTATTGGTTGTCAAGCTATAAAAAAGAAATCAGTTCCAAAAGGAACTGATTTTTAGTTTAAAATTAATATATTAATGACTCCGAACAGAAAATCAAATCTACTCCAAAACCAACTGGATTATACCGTTTCTTCTGTTTTCCCAGACTCCCGAAAAATTTTAGAAGGTTCTTATTTTACTAAAGAAAATTTTTTCTCTTATCTTATTTAAAAAAGATTCTCTTGGGCCATACTTCGCCTTTTTCATCGTTTTCACTCTATCTACTGAGATGCCCTCTTTTTCCCTTTTAAAATAATTAGGAATATCCAGAACAGTTAGGACATATTTGAGAAACGTTCTACCGCCTTTGTAAAACTTTCTATTGTTTTTTCTGCATCTCCATGCTCAATTCCATCACGAACACAGTGATGAATATGACCCTCCAAAACAATTTTTCCAACTTTATGCAATGCTGATTTTGCAGCATTAATTTGAGACAAAATGTCTTCACAGGGCACATCTTCATCTATCATTCTGTCAACTGCCTGAACTTGTCCAATAATCTTTTTTAATCTGCGATGTAAATTATCTGCATCCATACATTGTTTCATATGTTACCTCCCAATACCACAAGGGGTATATGTTTATTATACGGAAGCACTTCTTCTTTTGTCAATGTCAAATCAAAAAAAGGTATCATCCTGTATAGATGATACCTTTTGATTAAGATTCTTCCGATGATTCTTGTTGATTTACAGTTTCTTCATTTTCCTCATTTTCGTCGGGTACTTCATCTTGACCATCATCTTCTATTTCTATATCTTTGCTGGTTTCTTCTTCATCGTGCGGCGCTCTTGCAATGGTAACAACCTTGCTTTCCACACCGTCTACACGCATCACGCGTACACCCTTGCTTGGACGAGAACACTCACGAATAGAGCTGGCTTCAATACGGATGATGACACCGTCAGAAGATATCATAATAATGTCTTCATCCAGATTTACTGCTTTTACGGAAGCAACATCTCCATATTTATCTACATGGTAGTTAATCAGACCTTTACCGCCTCTGGTCTGTGTACGATAATCGCTTGCAGGAGACAATCTGCCATAACCTGTTTCAGATACTGTCAATACCAAACCGCCTTCATGCAGAACACACATACCTGCAACCAAATCATCTTCTTTTAACGTCAACGCCTTCACGCCGCGGGCAGTTCTGCCCATTGCGCGTACATCTGTTTCTTTAAAGCGAATAGACATACCTTTTTTGGTAGCAACCAATAATTCTTGATTTCCGTCTGTTACATTTACCCAAGCAAGTTCGTCACCTTCATCAAGGTCAATGGCAATTACACCGCCTTTTCGTGCAGTATTATATGCCAACAAGCTGGTACGTTTGATAATACCATGACGGGTTACCATAACAAGATAGCTGTCCTCATCAAATTCAGGAACACGAATGATAGAAGTAACACGTTCGTCTGACGCAATTGGAAGTAAGTTTGCAATGTTCATGCCTTTACTTGTACGGGAACCTTCCGGAACCTCATAACATTTTAAACGGTATACTCTTCCCAAATTAGTGAAGAACATCACATAATCATGGCTGTTAATTACAAACATTTCAGTCGGCACGTCTTCATCACGGGTAGTCATACCTGTTACGCCTCTGCCGCCACGATTTTGTGTTTTATAGGTATCCATCTTCTGACGTTTTACATAACCAAAATTGGTCATTGTAAAGATACATTCTTCTTTTGGAATTAAATCTTCAATGTCTACTTCACCGCTGACAGCAGCAATTTCCGTACGACGTTCATCGTTGAATTTTGCTCTTACAGCCATTGCTTCTTCTTTTACCAGCTCCTGTAAGCGTGATTCATTTTCCAAAATCTCTCTGAAATCTGCAATTTTAATGCCCAAAGCAGCCAATTCATCCTCTATTTTTTGACGCTCTAAACCAGTTAACTGTCCCAAACGCATTTGAACAATCGCATTTGCTTGTACATCATCCAACCCAAATCGTTCCATCAAGGTTGCTTTACCTTCCGGAATAGATTTTGCACTGCGCAAAATCACAATTACTTCATCAATAAAATCAAGAGCAACACGCAAACCTTCCAAGATATGTGCACGTTCTTCTGCTTTTCTTAAATCAAAGCGGGTACGTCTTGTTACAACATCTTTTTGGAATTTAATATATTCACTGAGCATTTCTGCCAATGTCAGTGTTTTTGGTTCTCCATTTACAATGGCAAGCATAATTACGCCAAATGTTGTCTGCATTTGTGTGAAAGAATATAACTGATTCAAAACAATTTGCGGAGAAGCGTCACGTTTGATGTCAATTACCATATGCATACCATTTCTGTCAGAATGGTCTTCCACATTGGAAATTCCTTCAATTCTCTTCTCTTTTACCAACTCTGCTATATTTTCAATCAGTCTTGCTTTATTTACCTGATATGGTAACTCTGTTACGATAATTTTAAAGCGGCCATTTTTTTCTTCTACAATTTCCGCACGTGCACGAACAACGATTTTACCTCTACCTGTCGCATAAGCGGAACGAATACCACTGCGTCCCATAATGATACCGCCTGTTGGAAAGTCAGGACCTTTAATATGCTCCATTAGACCTTCCAAAGGAATTTCGGGATTGTCAATCATAGCGCACATTCCGTCTATGACTTCTCCCATATTATGAGGAGGAATATTGGTTGCCATACCAACAGCAATACCGGTAGAACCGTTTACCAGCAAGTTTGGAAAGCGAGATGGCAAAACGTCTGGTTCCTGCAAACGGTCGTCATAGTTGGAACGGAAATCTACTGTTTCTTTTTCAATATCCGCTACCATTTCCATGGAAGTTTTGCTCATTCTCGCTTCTGTATAACGATAAGCAGCAGGCGGATCTCCGTCAACAGAACCGAAGTTTCCGTGTCCATCCACAAGCATATAGCGCATAGAAAAGTCTTGTGCCAAACGTACCAACGCATCATAAACAGAAGCGTCACCATGCGGGTGATATCTACCCAATACAGAACCAACTGTATCAGCACATTTACGGTAAGCCCTGTCAGGATACAAATTATTTTCAAACATGGTATATAAAATTCTTCTGTGAACCGGTTTTAGTCCATCTCGAACATCCGGCAATGCGCGGGAAACAATAACTGACATGGAATAGTCCAAAAAGGACTTTTTCATTTCACGTTCAATGTCAACATTTATAATTTTTTCCTGCGCTTGTAGTTCTTGATTTTCTTCCATTTATCGGACACCTTCTCGCTTAAATTTTTCTTTTAGCTGTGTTTCTAAACAATGGTTTATAAAAATACAATCTTCTGGAGTAATTGCACGTTTTGGTAAATATTTTACTTGGTCAATCCCTATTTTTATAATATAAATTTTATTCGTTTCTATCACTTCATAAAGCATATGATACGGTATGGAAGCGCTATAGTTTTCTAAGTCAAACTGCATCTCTGTTTCATAAAAAAACAGTAGTTCTGACCAACACTTTTCCTTATTTACGTAGGATTTTATCTGCTTTCTCATCAAATAGGGATGCAGTGTATCGTAATATAAACCAACTGCCAAACCTGCAAAAACAATTAACAGATAAATGATTCTTTGAAAAACAGAAGTTGTAAGAAAGATAGCTCCTATCAGACCGAATATTACCATGGCAAGTCCAATCAAACGACAACACCATCGTTCTACTTTATTATCTTGATCTTTCATTGCAGCAATTGCAAACTGATACAAATCATCTTTTGTCACGAGATAATTCGCTGTAACCTGCTTTTGCTCCATATGAGTCTATCCTTTCTTTTTTCCACAACTTTTAAAAAAATTGTGGAAAAGTTATTTTGCTTTTTTATGTTTAAATATCAATACCTTTTCTAAAAAAGTAGATAGCTTATTCTGTTGTTCATCTGAAAGATTCTTTTTTTCGATTAAAACAAGAGGACGTTGCTGGCCTCCTAAAATAATAAACATGCTTTTTGTTTCCAAGCTACGGTCCACTTCTGTCCAATATTCTCTAATGATTTCTTTTTCGTTTTGTATTTCAAAAAAACTTTTGAAAAAAGCAACTGAAAAAGGAAGAGACATCATCTGGTTGGAATCAAAAATTTTTGCGCCGCGTCCTTTTATAATACCCGGCCAAACGACCATAAAAAAGAGAGCCAGAAGAAGAAAAAAACTAATGGCAATTACCGGCACAACAATGCCGGAAAAAAATGTATGATAAAGCGGCAGCACAGACGCTGATAAAACTGCCAAAGATACACAAATTCCTGCCTTTACAATAGGTAAATAAATTGGAGAAATGGTACTGTGAGCAATAAAATAAGCATCTGCAAACGAATTTCGCTCTATGGATAAATGATCAAACTTTAATTCGGGAATGTTGTCTTCTGCTCTCAAAATAAATTCCCCCTCTTATGCAGCTTGTATGGTACCGGATAAAATAATGGCTTCCACGTCTGGTAAAACAGAGGGTTCAATGCAGCGCATTGGTAAAATAGTAATATGAGTCGAGTCTGTCTGCAATACGAACAAATGATTGGTTTTACGGCATTTTACCGTACCATCCAATGGAATTACCCACTTTTGCTCTGCCTTTCCCATCTCAATTAAGGAAGGATAAATTTCCATTTGTACTTCTTCTCCACTGGTCAATCTTTTTGCATTTTTCTTGATATTATACCAAGCTGCCGGCCATATAACAGCCGCCAATATAAGACACAATATTGCAAAAATCAAGGTTAACCAATTCATCTGAATTGCAAACATAGCAAAAAAGACACCTGACAGAATGCATGAAATAATACTTTCGGCAATCAATCTTTTTTGAGCACTTCTATAGCTTTTTGAAGAACGCAGTGCATCATAAATTTCGTCCTCTTTTAAAACATAACTTAATTTGATGCCCGCAAAATTATCTTCAAATTCTTCTGCATCTTCATCAGGAACCAGTTCCGCTTCTGAACCGTCCCACTCTATTTCTATTTCTCCATCTTCCAATTCTTCTTCCACTTCTTTGATATCTGCTTCTTCCTGCAGATATTCTTCCTCATCCTGTATACTTCGAGGAGGAGTGTCGCCTTTATTCATTACGTATTACCATACCTTTCTATTAAAATTAGACATCTAAGTTTTGTACATACTTTGCATTACGTTCAATAAATTCTCTTCTTGGTTCTACTTTGTCACCCATTAAAATTGTAAAAATTTCATCTGCCATGGCGGCATCTTCCATTTCTACGCGCAGCATAATACGAGTTTCGGGATTCATAGTAGTTTCCCATAATTGCTCTGAGTCCATTTCACCAAGACCTTTATAACGCTGAATATCTAAATTACCGCCAAGTTCCTGCATAATTTTGTCTCTCTCTTGGTCGGAATAAGCATAGTAATGTGTTTTTCCTTTTGTTAAACGATATAAAGGAGGCTGAGCAATATAAATATTTCCATTCTCAATTAACGGACGCATAAAACGGAAGAAAAATGTAAGCAGCAAAGTACGAATATGAGAACCGTCAACGTCAGCATCGGCCATAATAATTACTTTTCCGTAACGAAGTTTTTCCAAATCAAATTCTTCACCAATACCGCAGCCCAAAGCAGTTACAACCGGCATTAATTTTTCGTTTCCGTATACTTTATCAAGCCTTGCTTTTTCAACGTTCAGCATTTTACCCCAAAGCGGTAAAATTGCTTGAATTTTTCGGTCTCTTCCGCCTTTTGCGGAACCTCCCGCAGAGTCACCCTCTACAATATAAAGTTCAGATTCTTCCGGATTTTTTGATTGGCAGTCTGCCAATTTTCCTGGAAGCGCTGCGGATTCCAAAGCAGATTTACGACGAACCATATCTTTTGCTTTTCTTGCAGCTTCTCTGGCACGGGAAGCTGCCAAAGCTTTATCAAAAATAGCACGGGCAGTTGCGGGATTTTCTTCCAAGTAAGTTGAAAGTTTGTCATTCATCATATTGCTGACAAGCCCGCTGATTTCCGTATTACCCAGTTTTGCTTTTGTTTGTCCTTCAAACTGCGCGTCTTTTACTTTAATACTGATAACGACAGTCAAACCTTCCCTAACGTCATCTCCGGTTAGATTTTTATCGCTGTCTTTCAGTAAATTATATTTTCTGGCGTAATCATTCATAACACGGGTCAAACTACGTTTAAAACCTTCTTCATGCGTACCGCCGTCTGTAGTATGAATATTATTTGCAAAGGATAAAATCAATTCATTATAACTGTCATTGTACTGCATTGCAACTTCAGCTGTTGCTTGGTCATCATCTGCAACTGTAGAAAAATGGATAATATCCGGATGTACCAATTCAACTGCTTTCTTTTTATTTAAATACTCTACAAAGCTACTGATTCCGCCTTCATAACAGAAATTTTCACATATAATATGATCCGGATCTCTTTCATCGCTGATTTGAATATGAATACCGGCATTTAAAAATGCTTGTTCGCGCAAACGAGTTTTTAATATTTCAAAATCAAATTCTGTTGTTTCTTTAAAAATCTCAGCGTCAGGTTTAAAACGTACCAGTGTACCTGTTTTCTCTGTTTTTCCTACGATTTCTAAATTTGTCTTAATATTGCCGCGCTCGAATCTTTGGGTATAAATATCGCCGTCTTTATAAATTTCAATTTCCAGCCATTCTGAAAGTGCATTTACTACAGAGGCACCTACACCATGCAAACCGCCGGAAACTTTATAGCCACCGCCACCAAATTTACCGCCAGCATGCAACACTGTATACACAACAGTTGCCGCCGGAATTCCCATTTTCGGATGTTTTCCTACAGGGATACCACGGCCGTTATCTATAACGCAAATGATGTTGTCAGGCAATATTTTTACTTCAATTTTATCGCAAAATCCTGCTAAGGCTTCATCAATACCATTATCTACAATCTCATAAACAAGATGATGCAGACCACGGGGACCTGTGGAACCTATGTACATACCCGGTCTTTTACGTACTGCTTCTAATCCTTCTAAAACTTGTATTTGATCCGCTTCATAATTTTCAGCAGGTTGATTCATTTCGGTAAACTCCAAGTTTAACCCTCCATTTTTATACAAAATGTATTTTTATTTTTTCTGTCTTGTTGTTCTGGTAGAATATTTTGCATTTTCCGGTTTTACGTAGCGAATTACAAGAGGAATCATAGCAACAATAGCAATGATACCAGCTAACAAAACTCCTGCCATATATAAAAAGCTAATATTAGGTATAAATGTATATAAACAAACATTAACCAACAATATAATAATTATTACAACAGCAATTAAAATACTAAATGACATTTCCAACATTACTTTAAAATTCTGTTTACATTTCGGACATTGGACATCTTCTTGTCCTTTACTTTTCATAACTTCCTTATAACTAAAATGCTGACCGCAATATGGACAAACAGGCAGTGCTAACGGAGCTTGTTTCATAGATAAATTTCTCCTTTCGGTAAAACAAAATCATAACATTAAATGACACGTGTATTCTGCATATCATCTTGAATAGGTTTCTTTTTACGTTTTGCACCGGGAGGAGCAATTCGTTTGAAACGAACCAAAAAGACAGATGCGCAAAAAAAGACTAAAAATGGAATAAAAATTAATATAATAGACCAAATATGCATATCAACTAAAAAAGTAAAAATCAAAACTAATATGAGACTAATTGCAACAGCGGTAATCGCCATCGGTACAATTACTTTATCTATTACTACTGCAGACCTGTTTCCACACTCCGGACAAAAATAATCTCCCTTATTTTTCAGCATCCAAGTACGGAATAATCCTACTTTTTTTCCGCAATAAGGGCAGGAAGATTGATAAAATTTTCCCTTTTTCTGTGGAACGTGCGTTCTATGATTGTTTTGAGTATAGCTATGATGTAAATTTTCATTGGAAACATGTTGTTTATTCAATTCCGGTTGAGACTGTGAAGCAGAAGGCTGATGTTTTTCTTGACTTTTTTGTTTTCGCTTCATTTTTGACTTTGCTTTTTCTGCCATTGGTTCTTTCTGCTCATTTTCTTTCACCAGAGAATTAAATAAATCTTGGTAATCTACTTTTTCGTTTTGATTTTCGCGATTTTGATTTTCAGTACTCATTCCATCCGTCCTTTCTCTGTCTTAATCATACAGTTTATACATTTGAAATATCATTCATGTACTTTGTCCTTTTTAACAAAGTGGAAGAAGATATTTGAGAAATATAAACGATGGTATTTTCTTTATGATCTTTACACAATATAAAAGTTTTTGGCATTTCCATTGAAACATTGATTACTTTGCCTGATTTCTCAGCTTTTGCCAAAAATTCTCTTGTAATTTTTGAAATGGTAGATGTTTCCAGGTCAAAAATTCCAACAACTTCGCTCATTTTTACAACGGTATCTTGTCCCAAATGTAAATACATAAAGCTGCCTCCTTTTGACCTTTCTAAGATTTTAATATCATTTGTTCTATCAATTCGCCCTGATAAATTTTAAATAAAGCGCCTTGTTTTAATTGATGAATGGTATTTGGATCACAACAGGTAATAAAAACCTGCTGGTCTTTTAAATGATTGAGAATATAATCCTGTCTGTTTTCATCCAGTTCACTCATAACATCATCTAAAAACATAACAGGTTTATCCCCTGTAATAGATTCCATTACTTTTGATTCGGCCAATTTTAATGCAAGCGCTACTGAGCGCTGCTGACCTTGCGAACCGAAAGACCTTGCGGAAATTTCATTTATATAAAAAGAAATATCATCTCTGTGAGGTCCCACTGTTGTATATCCAACCATAAAATCTGACTTTCTAGATGATTTTAGTTTCTCAAAAAAACAGGTTTCTATTTCTGTTTGACCCTCTTTTAAAAAAGAAGAATCATATTTTAAAGAAAAATGTTCTTTTTGAGAAGAAATTCCATGATAAATTTCTTCTACAATCGGCTGTAAACGTTCTAAATAGGAAAAACGTTCTTTTATAATCGAAACACCAAACTTTACAAGCTTTTCATCCCAAATTTCAAGGGTATCTTTTAATTCGGGATGTTTTGTAATTTCTTTTAATAACATATTTCTTTGAGATAAGGTTCTATTATAATGCATCAATAATTTTGCATAGGCCGGCTTACTTTGACATAAACTTCCGTCAATAAAATTTCTGCGATTGGATGGACCTTCTTTTACAAGTGATAAATGTTGAGGAGAAAATACAACAGCACAAAATTTTCCTACCAAAGAAGAAGCCGATTTTTTCGGTATCTCATTTATTGTAACACTTCTTCTCCCGTTCGTCATGTTGATTTTTGCGTCTTGTTCTCTTTCTTCGCTAAAAAATTTCATATTCATTTCAAACGTGGTCTTACCAAACGCAATTAATTCACTGTCTTTTGCTCCTCTAAAGGAATGCCCTCCAGTAAAAATCCACATTGCTTCCAGTAAATTTGTTTTTCCTTGTGCATTTTGCCCGTAAATAACATTAATTTGAGGAATGGGCTTTAATATAACATGAGAAAGATTTCGATAATTAGAAATTTCTATTTCTTTTATAATCAAGACGAACAAACCTCATAAAGTACATGTTCATATTCTGCAGCATCGCCCGGTCTCATTTTTTTACCTCGCATGGTACAAACTTCCCCGTTTACTTTTACAAGCCCGTCTTGAATCACTAGTTTTGCTTGTCCGCCGGTACTGAGAGCGCCTCCGAATTTTAAGAGAGCATCCAATCGTATAAATTCGGTATCAATTTTTATTTTTACGTTTTCCATTTCGTAAGTCGCCTTTCTTTTCAGCCAATTTCATTACTCTTTTTCATATCGTGATTATTCTGACTTTAAACGAACAGGTAATACAAGGAATAAGAAAGAATTTCCTTCTTTTGGACGTACAATCATAGGACTTGTTTGACCACTGAATAAAATTCTGATTTCATCACCTTCCGCATTTCTCAATGCATCCAGTAAAAAGCGGCTGTTAAAACCAATTTCCAACGGATCTCCTTCCATTTTTACTTCAAATTGGTCATTTGCACGTCCAATTGGTGTGGAACAAGAGAGTTTAATTTCATCTTCTTCAATCACGCAGCGAATCGGACTTTTCAATCTGTCCATAATCAAAAGAGAAACACGTTCGATACTGTCGATAATGGTACGTGTTTGAACGACTACCTCTGTATCATGATTTTTTGGAATTGCGGAATGATAATCCAAAAATTGACCTTCCAATAAACGGGAAGTAATAAAATAGCCGTTAATTTGGAACATAATATGACGTCTGCCAATATGAATATTGACTTTTGTATCGTCATCATTCAATAATTTTAAAACTTCGGAAAGTGTTTTTCCCGGAACAACAAAACTGATTTCCAAATCATTTTGAATGGATTCTTCTCGATAAGCCAAACGATAACCGTCAACAGAAACCAAATTAATTTGATTTTTCTTTAATTCAAATAAAGTACCTGTATGAATTGGTCTGGAATCGTTATCCGCTACCGCATAAATGGTTTGTTTAATCATGCTTTTCAGTAGACTATGTGTAATTTCGATAGAGTCGTCTTCCGGAATTGCAGGCAGTTCAGGATACTCTTCAGCAGGAATTCCTACCAAAGAAAATTCACTTGGTCCACTTTGGATTACTGTAATATTAGATTCATCTGTTGTTAAATGAACATCATCTGCTGGTAAACGACGAACAATTTCACCAAATAATTTCGCACTTAATACTGCTTTTCCGGGTTCTGCGATATTTGCTTTGATGGTTGTTTTCATTCCCAGTTCCAAATTGTAGCCACATAGTTCAATTCCTTGTTCTGTTGTTTTAATCAAAATGCCTTCAAGAGCAGGAATAGAAGATTTTGTGGAAACTGCTCGTTGAATAATGGAGACTGCTTCCACCAAAACTTGTTTGTTGCAAGAAAGTTTCATAGTACCACCTTTTTTTCCTAATATAGATAGAAATATATATTAATATTTAGAATCAGTAGTAGAGGGGGCTTATAAGTTGAAAGACGGGAAAAGCCCAGTATCTACCTTGTTTTGTATGCATATTTATGCAGTGAAAGGATTGTTTAATGTTTGTGAATAAAAATAAGCAAATTTTAGTTTTAAACAATATGTTGAAAACTTTGTGGGGAATGTTGAAAACAAGTTAAAAATTTTGTGGACAGAATTTTTTGCTTTCCATAAAATTTTGTGGAATGTTGAAAAAAGTTTCAACTTGCTAAAAAAGAATAATAAATAAGAAAGAGAAATGATAGATTTATCATCTATCACGGATGTTTTTAATAATATCATCAACAGTCGCTTTCATTTTTGGATCTTTTTGAATTTTTTTATCAATTTGCTGCATTGCATATACCACTGTTGAATGGTCTCTGCCGCCAAATTCTTTGCCGATGGAATCATAAGGAAGCTGTGTAATTTCTCTTACAATATAAATTGCAATTTGGCGAGCATTTGAAATGTTAGAGGAACGTTTGGATGAACGAATATCATCTGCGGTTGTACCAAAGGTACGCGCTACCTCTTCAATAATCTTTTCAATGGTCATTGGTGCAGGTTGGTCATTATTGATAATATCGCTGATAGCTGCCTGTGCGGTTTTAATACTTGGAGGAGCTCCGTCCAGTAAACAGTAAGCTTGTACTTTTTTAACAGCACCTTCCAGCTGACGTATATTATTTTTTAATTTGTTTGCAATATATTCTGCAACTTGGTCAGGTAAATGAAATTCCAGTAATTCTGCTTTTCTTTTAATAATTGCAATACGGGTTTCAAAATCAGGAGGCTGAATATCTGCAGTTAAACCCCATTCAAAACGTGTTAAAAGACGCTCTTCCAAAGTTGCAATATCTTTTGGAGGACGGTCGGATGTCAATACAATTTGTTTTTTTGCTTCATATAATGTATTAAATGTATGGAAAAATTCTTCCTGTGTAGATTCTTTACCTGCGATAAACTGAATATCGTCCACCAGCAAAACATCAGATTTTCTATATTTTTGACGAAATTCCGCTGTAGTACCCCGACGGATTGCTTCAATCAATTCATTGGTAAATTCATCGCCTTTGATATAAACAATATTAATATTTGGATTATTTTTCTCAATTTCATTACAAATTGCGTATAACAGGTGAGTTTTTCCCAGTCCGGAATTACCATAAATAAAAAGAGGATTATAAAGTACTGCAGGTTTTGTTGCAACTGCCATAGCAGCCGCATGAGCAAATTTATTTGACGGACCTACAATGAATGTTTCAAATGTAAATTCATAATCATCACTTTTTTTTGTTTCTTCTTTTGTCTCTTCCTGCAGTTCCATTTGATCTTCTGTTAAAATATCAATTTGGAATTCTGACCCCAATACATTATTAAATGCTTCTTTTAAATTGTTTTGATAAGATTTCATAATAATGTCTCTATGAAAAGGAGTTGGTACTTTCAGTACCACAGAGCCGCTGGAAAAATCTAAATTAACAGGTTCAATTTTACCAATCCAAAGATTATATGAAACCTCGGGAATTTGATTTTTTAAATAATCACAAATTAAATTCCATGCTTCAATAAAGGTTTCCATGATTACCTCCAAGCCAGTATATATGTAAAAACTTAAAAATTTGCTACAAAAATATACGTTTTTATTTTGGGTATATCTCAATTTATAATATCATAAAATACATTTTATTTCAAATTATTTTGTTTTTTTCTCTTTTCCTTTATATATAAAATCAATTATGATTTTTATGGAAATTTCATTTTATTTTTTATTTCATATAAATTAAAAAAATGTAACGCTTTTACTTTATTTTTTTTGCTTTTTATGGTATATTGAATAAGTTAAATCTTACATAAATAAAGTTAAAACAATTATTGTATCTTTTTTTTATTTTTTTCAATAAAATAGCGGCTTTCCGGTTGACAGACTACCAGAAGGTACGATATAATGCTAAATTGCAAGGTTTATACCCGAAAGGAGGGTTTTGGATGCTGAGAACATATCAGCCTAAAAAGCTCCACAGAAAAAAGGAGCACGGTTTTAGAAAAAGAATGTCTGATCGCAACGGCCGTAAGGTGTTGGCACGTCGTAGAGCCAAGGGCAGAAAGCGCTTGTCCTACTAAGAGGTAAGAAGGCCACTGCACTGTGGCCTTTCTTTTTATTTTTTACAATTGGAATGATTTGTTATGGACAAGTTTGTGCCGCTAAATGAGAATAAGGATTTTAGACGAATTTATGCAAAGGGAAAATCTTATGTATCTTCGTCTGTAATTACTTATGTTTCCAGAAATCGTTGTAAGCAGATTAGAGTTGGTATTACTACCAGCAAAAAAATAGGAAATGCTGTTCAGCGTAACAGAGCTCGCAGATTAATAAGGGAGTCTGTTCGTCATTTGACAGAAGATATCAAAGACGGTTATGATCTTGTTTTTGTTGCAAGAGCAAAAACCCCCTTTGTAAAATGTCCTGAAGTACAACGGTCTATGAGGAAGCAACTAAAGGAGGCGGGGGTTTTGAAATGAAACGTCTGCTGATTAAGCTTGTGAAATTCTATCAACTAAGTATTTCACCGTTAAAGGCACCTTGTTGTAAATATTATCCTACTTGTTCTAATTATGCAATTGAAGCAATAGAAAGATTTGGAGCTTTCAAAGGTTTTTTTATGGCTATTTACCGTATTTTACGGTGTAACCCTTTTAGCAAGGGTGGTTATGATCCTGTTCCTGAAAAAAAGGAAAAGCATAAACACATAGAGGAGTAATGCAATGGACGCTATATTTAATTTCTTTGGCAGCATTCTCGGTTATATTCTATGGTTCTTTTACTATATTGTAGGAAATTACGGTGTAGCAATTATCTTATTTACAATTTTATTTAAGGTGATTCTATTTCCGCTTTCTGTCAAACAGCAAAAGTCCATGGCAGTTACCTCAAGAATTGCTGAAAAACAAAAGGAATTGTCAAAAAAGTATGCAAATGATAAAAGAAAATATCAGGAAGAAGTACAAAAGCTGTATGCCAAAGAAGGCGCAAAGCCAGGCGGCGGTTGTTTGACTACTCTTTTGCCATTTCCACTTATGATTGGTCTTTATTATACGATTTTAAATCCTTTACAGAATGCGCTGCATTTATCAACAGAAGTAATTTCAAATGCAACAAATTTGCTCAATCAAATACCAGGCGCAAGTATGAATATAGGTGGACGATTCAGTGAAATGAGTATTATCAGGCATTTTGATGAGTTGTCTCCATATTTAAAAGATATTCTTGGCGCAGATTATGATAAAGTACAACATTTCAGCCATAGCTTTAATTTCTTAGGTTTGGATTTGTTGGGAACACCTTCTTCATCTCCTTGGTCTTCTATGTTGTTCCTAATTCCTCTGATTTGTTTATTGGCATCTATCGGTTCTCAAGTTTATATGATGCTGACAAACGAAGCAATGAAAGGTCAGCAAGGTTGTATGAAATTTGTTATGCTGGCATTACCATTGTTTACTGCTTGGCTTGCATGGACCATGCCGGGTGCAATCGGTTTCTATTGGATTTGCAACACCGTAACTATGTTTGCACAAACTTTAGTGATTAATTATTTCTTCAGTTCAGGTCATATGGCAGCTAAGGCAGAAGCACGGCATATTGCAAAAATGGAACTGGTGGAAGCCAGTATTGTAGAAATTCCGGTTGAGCAACGGAAAAAATTATTTGATAAACGTGAATCAGAGCAAAAACAGAAATCAAATAAAAAGAAAAAATAATACATAATTGCGCGTTTTTGGAGGTGATACTGTGTTCAGAGAAGCAATTGCAACAGGTGAAACAGTTGAACAAGCAATTCAAAATGCATGTTCAGAATTAGGAATTGAATCCTGTGGTGATAATTTTGAAATTATTGAAATGCCTACGAAAAAAACATTGGGTATTTTTGGGGGTAATCCTGCTAAAGTCAGGGTTTTTGTAAAAGAGAGTCCTGCTCAGGCTGCAGCTGACTATTTACTGAATATATTGGAACAAATGGGAAATGAAAATGTAACTATTACTATTCAGGAAGAAGAAGGCGGCGCCATGTTGTGTGTTTCCGGCGGTGATATGGGTTATATGATTGGCCATAGAGGTGAAACATTGGATGCACTTCAATATTTATCAGGGTTAATTGCGAATCAATTGGAAGACAGTTATTACAGAATTACCATTGATATTGGTAATTATAGAGAAAAAAGACGCGAAACACTTACTGTTTTGGGTACCAAAATGGCAAATAAAGCTGTAAAAACAGGAAGAAATTATGCACTGGAACCTATGAATCCTTATGAAAGAAGAATTATTCATGCGGCAGTACAGGGAGTAGAAGGTGCAAAATCTTGGTCTGAAGGGGAAGATTTGAATCGTCACATTATCATCGGACCCGAAGGCGGAGAGCGTGTCTTCCCTAAAAAACGTTATCATAATAAAGGAAAAAATCCATACACAAAAAAACAAAAATATGATAACACTACACCTAGACATAATTAGATAAAGTACAATCATTTTATATTATGACGGCCTAAAAGGTACGTTCTAAAAAGTTGGGTACCGTAATGGTTTTCCCAACTTTTTTATTTATGAAAAAAAGGATGCTTATTATGGAACAAATGCCATTAAAACAAAAGAAAATTGGAACTACCATTGCGGCAATCTCTACGGCACAGGGAGCAGGAGGTGTAGGTATGATTCGTATCTCCGGTGAACATGCCAGAGAAATTGCAGATCGAGTATTCATATCTCCTCATGGAAAAAAAATTGTACATGCAAAGGGATATACAGCTTTATACGGTAATGTACATAAACCGTGTGAAGAAGGGGAGAAACCTGAAATTTTAGATGAAGCAATTGCTTTGATTTTTTCCGGTCCTGCCAGTTTTACAGGTGAGGATGTGGTAGAATTATCTTGTCATGGTGGTCTTACCATTATGAAGAGTGTATTGCGCGCTGTTTTTGAAGCAGGTGCTGTACCTGCACAGCCGGGAGAATTTACAAAACGTGCTTTTTTAAATGGAAAACTTGGATTAACAGAAGCAGAATCTGTGATGCAATTAATTTCTGCACAAGGAGAACAGGCAGTAAAAGTGGCATTGGCAGGTCATCAGGGTGTTTTGGAAAAGAAAATTATTCATATTCGTGAAATGTTAATTACTGCTGCCGCTCATTTGTCTGCTTGGGCTGATTATCCGGAAGATGATATTCCACAACTTCGGCCTGAAGTGTTGAAAGATAATTTATATCAGGCAAATGAGCAAATTGAGCAGCTTCTTTCTCAGTTTGATGCAGGAAAAGCAATTAGAGAAGGAGTGAATACTGTCATTGCCGGAAGACCCAATGTAGGAAAATCTACATTAATGAATTTACTGTCCGGCTGTGAGCGTTCTATTGTTACTCAGTTTGCAGGTACAACCAGAGATATTGTAGAAGAAACAGTTTTGCTTGGAGATGTGCCGTTATGTTTGGCAGATACAGCAGGAATTCATCAGACGAATGACCCTGTAGAGAGCATTGGTGTAGATAAGGCAAAAGATAGGGTGAAAACAGCGGAACTGGTATTTGCCGTTTTTGATTCTTCTCGTGAATTAAGTCAGGAAGACAAGATGTTAATGGAAGAATTACAAGAAGTACCCACAGTTGCAATTGTAAATAAAAGTGATTTACAAACGGTGGCAGATTTGGATTATATCAAAGAAAAATTTAGTCATGTCGTTTTTATCTCAGCGATTTCAGGTGACGGATTAAAACAATTGGAAGAATCTGTTTCTGATGTGCTTCAAACTGCAAAATTAAATCCGTCTGACGGTATTTTATCCACAGAGCGTCAACGCGATGCTGCGCAGCAGGCAAAAGAATCTTTAGCAGAGGCTATTTATGCGTTAGAAAGCGGTATGACTTTGGATGCAGTTACAGTTTCTATTGAAGGAGCAATCTCTGCACTATTGGAATTAACAGGGGAGCGTGCGACGGAAGCTGTAGTAGATTCTGTATTTGCTCAGTTCTGTGTGGGTAAATAATGATTTGTTTTTTATAACAGTAATTTGTGGAGAGAAAATAAGATGAGAGATTGTATTAGATGTGGATCTGAAATGATGGAAGATTTAGATATTAAGGTAGATATGCAAGGTTATGGTATTCGAATTACGAAATTAGGTATTTTTTCAGGTACCATTGAAAAACCGAAAGCAGCTGTTTGTCCTAAATGTGGTGAAATTTCTCTATATATAGAAAATGTTGAAACGCTTATTAAGTAGAATTTCATTGTAAAAATAAAAAGATGCAGTTATACTGCATCTTTTTATTTTTACAAGATTTTTTTATTTTAATATGTCTAAATTTTATTGTTATTTTTTTGACAAAATAATATTATTTGTATATTTTTTATCAAAGTTAGTTAACTTTTTAATTATTATTGACATAAATGTCTTTAATTATTATTATAAAAATAGACATTATGAAATAGATGGGAGACATTGTTTATGAATAGATTAAAAGATAAAGTAGCAATTATAACAGGCGGAGCCTCCGGCATTGGAGAAGCAACAGCAATATTAATGGCACAAGAAGGTGCCAGCGTAATGATTGGCGATTATAATTTAGAACAAGCAAATGCTGTAGCTGAAAAAATTAATAAAAACGGCGGAACAGCAAGCGCAATGTTCTTAAATGCTTTGGAGAAAGAATCTATTAAAAATTTAATTGATCAAACCGTTCAAACATATGGAAAATTAGATATCATTCATAACAATGTAGGGGGAACAAATCCTCAAGCAGATTTAGATATTGTAAACATGGATGAAAAAGAATGGCACAGAGGATTTCAATTAAATATAGACAGCGTAATGTATGGTTGCAGATACGCAATTCCGTATATGCAAAAAAATGGAGGCGGTTCCATTATCAATACTACTTCTATGGCAGCATTTAACGGAGATTTTATGAGAACCACTTATGGTTCCAGTAAGGCAGGAGTTGTTTCTTTAACCAGATATGTAGCTGCTCAGTATGGTAAACAAAATATTCGTTGCAATGCAGTTGCTCCCGGTTTAATTATGACTCCTGCAGCAATTCATCATGTACCTGACTTTATGAAAGAGCTATTTCTAAAATTTAATGCGTTACCATATCATGGAGAGCCAAATGATATTGCCTATACCGTATTATTTTTAGCAAGTGATGAATCTAAATTTATTACAGGTCAAACCATAGAGGTAGAGGGCGGTCATTATATTAATAATCCAACAGCTCCTGATATGGTTGCTTTTGCTCAAGCACAACAATAAATTTAAAACGTATATAGAAAAAGGTGGCGAATATGGAACAAACAAAACAAAGAAAATGGCATTATGCATTTTTTATCTTAATTATGACAGGCTTGCTGTTGGGATTTTCCAGAGGCGGACTTATGAACAGCGGCGGTTTATTTTTGACTCCCGTTGCAAATGATTTAAATGTAAATATGGGAGTGCTGACAATATATTTTAGTATTTCTTCTCTGGTGTTAATGTTAGCATTGCCTATATTGGGAAGATTTATTGGTAAACTCAATATTAAGACGTTGATTATTGCTTCTGTTATTCTGCAAGGCGGAATATTTGCATGCTTTGGTTTACTTTCCAATGTATGGGGATTTTATATATTATCCATTCCAATGGCAATTGGAACTGCAATTCCGTGTCATATTCTGGGACCTGTTATTGTAAACAGCTGGTTTAAGAAAAATACTGGATTGGCTATGGGTGTTATGATGGCTATTTCAGGTGGTGTTTCTGCTATCTTGCAGCCTCAGATTACATCTTTAATTGTGAATGTAGGTTGGAGAAATGCTTATTGGATTACAGGTATTATCGGCGTAGCAGTTGTAGCAATCATCGCGCTTTTATTTATCCGTTTGCCCGGCAAAAAAGGCGCTCTTCCTTATGGAGTGCAAGCAGTTGTTGAACAGGGAAATCAAAATGCTTCTGAACAACAAAATCCCCATGTAGAAGAAGGTATTAGCGTAAAATCTGCAAAGAAATCAATTTCCCTTTATGCATTGGTTATCTTTATGTTGCTTTTGACAGCAATTGCAAGTTTTTCTCAGTTGATTTCTTCATTTGTGGTTTCTAACGGATTTGACCTTTCATTTGGTGGTACCTCTATGAGTCTACAAATGATTGGCGCATTGATTGGTGCATTGTTCTTCGGAGCATTAAGTGATAAAATAGGCGCTAAAATATCAGTTCTGATTGCCTTGTCTTTTGGTGTGGCAGCATTTACTTTATTATTGATTGCCCCTACAAGTTCGGTAATGGTTATGATTTCCATGGTTCTGTTTGGATTTATGACAGCATCTATGGGAACGATGGGACCATTATTGGTAAGTGATGTGTTTGGCAGAAAAAATTATGCGGCAATTTATTCAATTGTTGCTATGGGATTGGCAATCGGCAGTATGATTGGTACACCGTTATTCGGATTTTTGTACTCTGCATTTAACAGCTATATTCCTGTTATTGTTTTATTGTTAGCTATGATTGGACTGTGTGCAGGAATGATTTTCATTGCATATGCCTTTAAGAAACATATGTGGAAAAAAGAAGCACAATTAGAAGAAAAAGAACAAGTGTTAAGTGAACCTATGATTTTAAATCCGGAAATGGCTGAATAATACAAACCCCTTAAAGTAAATCACTTTAAGGGGTTTTCTATTTTAAGACATGGTTTGTTTCATAGAAATCTGGATATATTTCCATGGAAATATATAGTTTAATTTTGCAGTGTTATACCAAAATTTGAAAGAATACAAAATATTGTTTGATGGATTATGAACATGAATCAATAATAAAGAAGGATATAGAATGATTTATGCTTGTATACAACAACCTCAAAAAAATTGGAGAGAAACTCCTTCAAATTCCAAAATTTTGGTTATTGACAAGAACGTTTTAACATTTAGAAGTAAGGAATTGCGAAGCAATTTCTTTTATGTTATAAAGACCCCATAACAGAGACAAAACAAATATGGAAAGGAACATCTTTCCATATTCAAAATTTTGACTGTTATGAGAACGTTTTAGCAAAAAGAGGTAAAAAATTGTAAGGCAATTTTTTCTATGCTATAACAACCTAGCAACAAGTACAAAATCAAAGATTTTGATTGTTGACTAGAACGTTTTAACGTTTATAGGATAGAAATTGCACAGCAATTTCTTTTATGTTATAATATTTCAATATAAATTTACAAGTTTAGAGGAGGCTCTCCATTTGAATTATCATGCCGGAACTTACGATGTTATCGTAATAGGTGCAGGTCATGCAGGTATTGAAGCAGCGCTTGCTTCTGCACGACTTGGCTGTAAAACAGTTATTTTTACAATCAATATGGACGCTGTAGGCAACTGCCCATGCAATCCGTCCATCGGCGGTACTGCAAAAGGTCATTTGGTACGTGAAATAGATGCCCTTGGAGGCGAAATGGGTCGCACTGCAGATGCCTCTTTTATTCAAAGCCGTATGCTAAATTTAGGAAAAGGCCCTGCTGTTCATTCCTTACGTGCGCAAATCGACCGCAGAGAATACAGCAAGATTATGAAGCATAAATTAGAACTGCAAGAGAATCTTCATTTGAAACAAGCGGAAATTATATCTATTGATAAAAACGAAGATGGTACTTGGCAGGCTGTTACCCAAATGAATGCGGTATATCAGTCAAAAGCAATCATCATTGCAACAGGCACCTTTTTGGGCGGCAGAATTTATGTAGGTGAAGTAAGCTATGCCGGTGGACCTGATGGATTATTTCCTGCAAATCAATTGGGAGATTCTTTAAAGCATTTAGGATTGCGTTTACGCAGGTTTAAAACAGGAACTCCGGCCAGAGTGTTGCGTTCCAGTATTGATTTTACAAATTTGGAAGAACAACATGGAGATGAGCCGGTGGTACCGTTTTCTTATGATACATTGGAGCCGGGAGAAAATAAAGTAACTTGCCATGTAGCTTGGACAAATGAAGATACCAAAAAAGTAATTTTAGAGAATATTCATCGTTCTCCACTTTACAGTGGTCAGATTGAAGGGGTAGGACCAAGATATTGTCCAAGTTTAGAGGATAAAATTGTACGTTTTGCAGATAAGGAACGTCACCAAGTATTTATAGAACCTTGTGGTTTGGATACAGAAGAAATGTATCTGCAGGGAATGTCTTCTTCGTTGCCGGAAGAAGTACAATTGGCTTTTTATCGCACTGTAAAAGGGTTGGAACATGTTGAGATTATGCGATGTGCATATGCGATAGAATATGACTGTGTAGACCCGTTACAAATGGAAGCAACTTTGGAGTTTCAAGATATTCCTGGATTATATGGTGCAGGACAGTTTAACGGAAGCTCCGGATATGAAGAGGCTGCCGCACAAGGTTTGATAGCAGGAATCAATGCTGCTCATAAGATTCAAGGGAGAGAACCGTTTGTTTTGGATAGAGCTTCTTCCTATATTGGCACATTAATTGATGATTTAATTACAAAGGGAGTAACAGATCCTTATCGTATGATGACTTCCCGTTCAGAATATCGTTTGGTATTGCGCCAGGATAATGCTGATGAAAGATTGACGCCAAAAGGAAGAGAGATTGGTTTGATTGGAGATGACCGATGGAATCGTTTCATAGAAAAACAACACCAAAAAGAACAGGAATATGCCCGTGCGAAAAAAACAGTTATTTCTCCGACTGAAAAAGTAAATGATATTTTGATTGCATGCGGCACCACACCAATCCAAACAGGGACAAAATTAATTGATTTGATTCGCCGCCCCCAATTAAATTATGAAGTGTTAACAGAAGTCGATCCAGAACGTCCGGACTATCCAAAAGCTGTGTTTGAGGGCGCAGAAATTGAAATGAAATATGATGGTTACATCAAACGACAAAAAGCAGATATTGAAGAAATGCGCCGATTGGAGCAAAAGGTTCTGCCCAAAGATGTCAATTATCACGAATTGATTGGTTTGAGAAAAGAAGCTCAAGAAAAATTACAACAGGTGAAACCTGCAAATATTGGCCAGGCATCTCGTATTTCGGGTGTCAGTCCCGCAGATATATCTGTTTTACTGATTTGGTTAAGCAAATTATAATATTGTATAGAAGGCAAGCAACGAGCGTATACTAGATTCTTGGAGACATTTCGTACATAATAAAGTGCCATTTCCGAGAGGAGGGAAACCCTTGGAAAAACAATCAACAGAAAAGCAATCAAACTTTAAAAAATTCTTCAAGTTTTGTAAAATGTTTATCACCAGAGTATTCGAACATGGTATTATGGGCAGAGGCGCTGAACTTGCGTATTATTTTCTATTTTCGTTTTTGCCGCTGATTATATTTGTGGCAGCATTAATTTCTGCTATGAAAATAGATATTTCATCTTTTGCGGGCTTGGAAAAATTGATTCCACAAGATGTATTAAATATCATATCTGAGTATTATCATTATATTTTTGGCGCTCAGAATACGGGATTAATGATTTCAGGATTGGTTCTTAGCGTATACTTTTCATCAGCTGCGGTGCGCTCTCTCATGAGAGGATTGGATGTAGCTTATCATGTAAAAGAGAACAGGTCTTTTATACGTAAGTTAATTATGTCTATTTTCTTTGCCATTATCTTATTACTGATGATTTCTTTGAGCATGATAGTATTGGTTGCCGGTGGTAAAATTATTGAGTTGATTATTTATGTATTCCCTGAGTACGAAGGTTTCGAATTCATGACCAATATACTGCGTTTTTCTTTACCCGTCATTCCTATGTTATTCGTGCTTACATTATTGTTTATGTTTGTACCGAATCAAAAGGTGAAATTTCGTGAGGCAATTCCGGGCGCTTTATTCAGTTTGATTGCATGGATGGTAGTTTCCGCTATTTTTTCCCTTTATGTTTCTACTATGGGTAATTATTCCGTATTATATGGTTCTTTGGGAGCCATTATAGTGTTAATGCTTTGGTTTTATTTAATAGGAATTATATTTGTAATGGGCGGAGAATTAAATGCATTATTATTTGAATGGAAAAATAAAACGCCGGAACCCCGCACTATGAATATGAAATTTTTGGTGAAATCAAAAGGAAAACTAGTAAGGTCATTGCAGCATTTTCGCACTGCAGAGAAGGATAAGTTAAATAAAAAAGATGAAAAATAACAGAGGAGAACCTATGGAAGATATTAGAGCATTTTTGGCAGAAAATGCTGAAAAAATGGGTATTTGCTTAACAGATGAGCAAACAGAAAAATTTCAGACTTATGCAGAATTGTTGGTAGAATGGAATGAAAAAATGAATTTAACGGCAATTAAAGATCCAAAAGAAATTGCTGTGAAACATTTTGTAGATAGTCTTACTGTTTTTTCCTGTATTCAGCCAAAAAAGGAGGCAAAAGTCATTGATGTAGGAAGTGGCGCGGGTTTTCCGGGTATTCCCATGAAATTATATAGAAAAGATTTGAAGTTGACTTTATTAGACAGTTTAAACAAACGCCTGACTTTTCTGGGAGAGGTAAGTGACCGTTTGCATTTGGATACAAAACGTATTCATGCAAGAGCAGAAGAAGCGGGCAGAGATTTAAATTTGCGTATGAAATTTGATATTGCCACAGCCAGAGCAGTAGCACCTTTGAACGTGTTATGCGAGTATTGTCTGCCTTTTGTGCGCTTAGGAGGCGTATTTGCGGCTATGAAAGGCCCCAATGCCGAAGAAGAATTGGAAGGCGCCAAAAACGCAATACAAGTACTTGGTTGTGAACTGGAAGAAGTAAAAACATTTACATTACCGGATGACAGCAAAAGAGCTGTTTTAATCATAAGACGTAAAAAGTCGTTTTCGGGAGAATTTCCGAGGCACGGTTCAAAAATCGCAAAAAAGCCTTTATAAGCGACACAATTGCAAAAAAACATACAGAAATATTTTTTTACACAACTAATATTTCTACATAAAACGCATTACTTCCGTGATAATCTGAATACACACATTAATTGTAATAATTTGGAAATTAATTTTGTATTCACGTTGGAGGTGGTGCGTTTTGTTGATTTTATCACAAGAAAAGAGAAAAGTAGTTGAAATTCCGATAGAGAGGATTGTACCGAATCCATCTCAACCAAGAAGAATTTTTGTACAGACTGAATTGGACAACCTTTCAAACAGCATCAAAGAAAGTGGATTATTACAGCCGCTGACCGTACGCCGTATAGGGGCAAACCAATATGAGTTAATTGCAGGAGAACGCAGATTAAGAGCATGCCGCATTGCAGGCTTTAAAACAGTTTCATGTATTGTGAATGATTGTGATGAAAAACAGTCTGCAATCTATGCAATGTTAGAAAATTTACAACGGCAAGATTTGCAGTTATTTGAAGAAGCAGAAGGAATTGCCCGTTTAATATCGGAATGGGGAGTCACTCAGGAAGAAGCAGCAATTCGTTTGGGGAAAAGTCAGTCTGCCATTGCCAATAAATTAAGATTATTAAAATTATCATTGGAAGACCGCAAAAAAATTGCAGAGGCAGGACTTACGGAACGTCATGCAAGGGCTTTGCTGAGAATTCCAAATCAAGCAATGCGCAGTAAAGTGTTGGACACCATTATAACAAATGGTTATAATGTACAGCGCACAGATGCTTATATAGAACAATTGCTTACCTTAAAAGAAGCTGAAGTAAAGCCGAAAAGTAAAGGAAAACGTACTTTTATTGTAAAAGATATTCGTATTTTTATGAATACGATTAATCATGCAATTGAAACAATGAAACTTTCCGGAATTCATGCTGTTACTCATAAATGTGAAACGGAAGATTATATTGAGTGTATTGTTAGAATACCAAAAGCCAAATCTTCTACTGCTGCTTCTTAACCTTAATTTAGACAGTAGTTTTCATCACTTTTAGAAACACGCAGCTTGTGCGTTGTATTTCTAAAATTTAAATTTGCTTACGAGAACCCTTTCTTTCTTTCCATAACTTTTGGGAAAAGCCGTGTGCAGGAAACTGTATGCGGCTTTTTCCTGTTTATTTTTATATATGATGAATTTCCAAATGTTTCACGTGAAACATTTATGTTTTTCCTCAAAATGGTCTTTTCCTTCTATATAAAAAATGGTATAATAAATAAACAATTATAGTTATAAAATTTTGACGGTTGTATCAGTTACATAGGAGGAAACAGCATGGGCAAAATCATTGCCATTGCCAACCAAAAAGGCGGGGTAGGAAAAACTACCACATCTGTCAATTTGGCTGCAGCAATGGGCAGTAATCAAAAGAAAACTTTGCTGGTAGATATGGACCCGCAAGGAAATTCTTCCAGTGGGTTGGGAATTGATCGAAGAACATTGGAAAATTCTGTTTACGAAGTGTTGGTTGGACAAAAACAACCAAAAGAAGTCATCCAATCTACAGAATTTGAATGTTTGGATATTCTTCCCTCCAGCATTGATTTGGCAGCAGCAGAAATAGAATTGGTATCATTGGATAAACGTGAAGCTATTTTAAAAAATGCGTTGCTGCCGCTGAGAAGCGAATACGATTATATTTTTATAGATTGTCCTCCTTCCTTGGGAATCATCACAACCAATGCACTTTGTGTGGCGGATACTTTATTGGTACCGATTCAATGCGAGTACTACGCGTTAGAGGGACTTTCACAATTGATGAATACGGTACGCAGAGTAAAACGCCAGTATAATGAACAGTTGGATTTAGAAGGTGTACTTCTAACCATGTATGACGGAAGACTTAATTTAACACAGCAAGTAGTGGAAGAAGTTAAGAAATATTTTCCGAAAAAAGTATTTAGAACAGTCATACCACGTTCTGTTCGTCTTTCCGAGGCACCTAGCTTTGGTATGCCAATACAATATTATGATAAAAGTTCAAAAGGTGCAAAAGCCTATAATGAACTGGCAGAAGAAATGATTCGTGGGAATAAGTAATAAGAAGGTGAAAATCTATTATGGCAGTGAAAAAGAAAAGTGGGTTAGGAAAAGGCTTGGATGCTATTTTTGCGGAAAATGATACGGAAGCAAATTCTTCATCTACAGTCATGCTTCGTTTGGATGAAATTGAACCCAACCGAGAACAACCCAGAAAAGAATTTAATGAGGAATCTTTAACTGAGCTGGCAGATTCCATTGCTCAGCATGGAGTTATACAACCGTTATTGGTACGACCTCTTATGGGTGGAGGATACCAAATTGTAGCGGGTGAACGCCGTTGGAGAGCATCCAGACGTGCAGGTTTATCCGAAGTGCCTGCAGTAATAAAAGAATTAACGGACAATGAAGTCATGGAAATTGCCCTGATAGAAAACTTACAAAGGGAAGACCTTACCCCTTGGGAAGAAGCTTTGGGATACCAGACTTTGATTGATACGTATGGTTTCACACAAGAAGAAGTAGCAAAATCTATGGGAAAATCGCGTCCGGCAATCACAAATAGTTTACGATTGCTGCAGTTACCAGGTTCAGTTGTAGATTTTTTGAAAAATGGTGATATTTCTGCCGGACATGCAAGAGCATTGTTGGCTTTAAAAGATGAGAAGATAATGCTTCAGCTGGCAAAGAAAGTTGCGAAAGAAGAACTTTCTGTTCGCGAACTGGAACTTTTGGTAAAATCTCAAAATGAACAAAATCAGGAAAAAGAGAAAAAGCCTTCTAAACCAAAAGTAAAATATTTTCAGGAAGTAGAATTGGCACTCCATGATCATTTGGGCAGAAAAGTTAGTGTAGAAGGAACAAAAAAACGTGGTATACTCCAAATTGAATTTTATGGTGAAGAAGATTTATCCGAATTGATTAAAAACTTACATCTTGATACATAATGATAAACAAAATGTTTCACGTGAAACATTTCAACATACATATTGATTAGAGGAGAATTGAGCATGTTAGATATTAAAGTAATTCGTAATAATCCGGATGCGGTAAAACAAGCAATGAGAACACGTAATATGGACGCCGATGCAATTATAGATGAAATTTTGGATATAGATGTACAAAGAAGAAAAATTACAGGGGAAGTAGAAGCAAAAAAAGCAGAGCAAAATGCAGATACAAAGCAAATTCCATTGCTGAAAAAAGAGGGAAAAGATACTACTGCCCTTATGGAACAATTGAAAAAACTATCTGATGAAATTAAAGTACTGGATAGTCAGCTTTCTGATTTAGAAAAAAAACAGACAGATATTATATTGTCTATTCCTAATATACCAAGTGAAACAACTCCTATTGGTAAGGATGACAGTGAAAATGTTGAAATTCGCAGATGGGGTGAGCCCAAGAAGTTTGATTTTGAAATCAAAGCCCACTGGGATATTGGAAAAGATTTAAATATTTTAGATCCGGAAACTGCAGCTAAAGTGACAGGAGCAAGATTCCACTTTTACCGCAATCTTGGTGCAAAATTGGAACGTGCAATTATTAACTTCTACTTAAATACACATAGCCAACATGGGTATGAAGAAATTATGCCTCCGTTTATTGTAAACCGTTCCTCTATGATTGGTACAGGACAACTTCCAAAATTTGAGGAAGATGCATTTCGCCTTGCAACAAAGGTTTCAGAAGAAGATTATTATTTGATTCCAACTGCGGAAGTACCCGTTACCAATATGTATCGCAATGAGATTTTGGAGGGCAGCAAACTTCCAATCAAACATTGCGCATATTCCGCCTGCTTCCGTGCAGAGGCAGGCTCTGCAGGAAGAGATACCCGTGGCTTAATTCGTCAGCATCAGTTTAATAAAGTAGAACTTGTTAAATTTGTTGACCCTGAAACGTCTTATCAAGAGCTGGAGGAGCTCACCAACGATGCTGAACGTGTATTACAGGCGCTTGGTCTGCCATATCGCGTGATTAATCTTGTCACGGGAGATATTGGCTTCTCATCCGCAAAAACTTATGATATTGAAGTTTGGATGCCTTCTTACGGACGTTATGTAGAGATTTCTTCTTGCTCTAACTTTGAAGATTTCCAAGCTCGCCGAGCAGGAATCCGTTTTAAACATAATCCAAGGGATAAAGCTCAGTATGTGCATACATTAAATGGCTCCGGTGTAGCAGTTGGCAGAACGGTAGCAGCAATTTTAGAAAACTATCAAAATGAAGACGGTAGTGTTACTGTTCCGGAAGTATTGCGTCCGTATATGGGTGTAGATATGATTAAATAATGTGAAGAGAAAAAGGGAAACAAGGATGATTTGTTTCTCTTTTCTTTCTATCATGGAGAAGGATAGTGTTTCATTATGAGAATTATGACAGATTATATGGCAACAAGAAAAATTGCCAGTTATGAAGTAAATTTGTTTGGTGAATTACGATTATCGACCGTACTTAGAATTTGCCAAGAGGTAGCGGAAGAACATCTTACCATGTATCAGATGGATCATGTAACATTAATGAAAACACAAAATTTAGCTTTTCTTATCTTAAGAGTAGGTATGAACATAAATCGTTTACCCAAAGATGGAGAAACTATCACAGTATTAACGCGTCCCGAAGGAAACAGCGGAGCACAATTTTATCGTTCGTATAGAATTTGTGTTGGTCAGGAAGAATTAATGGATATTATGTATTCTAATATTCTAGTGGATAGCACTACGCATAAAATTGCGCATCCAAGTAGATTAGATTATTTGAAAATTGATATTAAACAAACGTTGTCTCCCAAACAAAAGCTGAATAAGTTAAAAATCCCTGAAGATATGGAATCATGGGGAGTTCGCCAAATTCGTTTTTCCGATTTGGATTTTAACGGACATATGAGCAATAGTATTTACGGTAATATTATTGAAGACTATTTGCCATATAACTATGTAAATAATAGTAATATGCGCAGAAAAGAGTTATATAAATTACAGATTAACTATGTAAAAGAGAGTAAGCTTAAAGATGACATGTTGATTTATGGAAAAGAATTGGAACAAGGATTTATTATGGTAGGCAGCGTAGAAGGATGTCGTACGTTTGAATGCCAAGGACAATTCCGTTTTTAGCAGGCTGTATTGATACTGTAAGAAACAAATCTTTTTATAAACGACAAAGTATGTCAAAAAATTAGGCAAAGTTACTTATTTCTGCCATATTCACAAGGGAAATGTCTGGTAACATTTTTATATTGAAAGTATGTATGTGCAGTGTTATAATAATAAGAATAAAAATATGGTAGAATGTAAGAATAAAAAAGGAGGAAGAGAATGTTAAATTCTAATTATGCTGAAAAATTTGTAAAAGAAGGACTTACTTTTGATGATGTACTTCTTATCCCTGCGGAATCTAATATTTTGCCAAAGGAAGTTGATTTTTCCACTTATTTGACAAAAAAGATTAAGCTGAACACACCGCTAATGACTGCTGCTATGGATACTGTTACAGAGGATGATATGGCAATTGCCATTGCTCGTGAAGGTGGTATTGGTATCATTCATAAAAATATGTCCATCGAGGCACAAGCAGATCTTGTTGACCGTGTTAAACGTTCAGAGAACGGTGTTATTGTAAATCCGTTTTTCCTTTCTCCACAGCATTCTGTATATGATGCAAATGCAATTATGGCTCGCTATAAAATTTCAGGTGTTCCTATTTGTGAAAACGATAAGCTGGTTGGTATTATTACAAACCGTGACTTGCGTTTTATGACAGGTACTGATTTTGAACAGCCTATTTCCGCCGTTATGACCCATGAAAAACTAATTACCGCACCGGTTGGTACTACTTTGGAGCAGGCACAAGAGATTTTGCGCCAACATAGAATTGAAAAACTTCCTTTGGTAGATAATCAAGGTAGATTAAAAGGTTTAATTACCATTAAGGATATTGAAAAAGCAGTGCAGTATCCACGTTCTTCCAGAGACGCCAACGGACGTTTGTTGTGTGGTGCTGCGGTTGGTGCTACTCAAAACGTATTAGAGCGTGTAGAAGCCTTGGTACAAGCTCAGGTAGACGTAATTGCGCTTGACTCTGCACATGGTCATAACAGTGGCATTATCAATGCTGTACGCAAAATTAAAGAAGCATTCCCCGAAGTTCAGCTGATTGCAGGCAATGTTGCAACTGCAGAAGCAACAGAGGCGTTGATTCAAGCCGGTGCTGATTGTGTTAAAGTTGGTATTGGTCCCGGTTCTATTTGTACAACTCGTGTTGTTGCAGGTATTGGTGTTCCTCAAATTACAGCTGTTTATGATGCTGCATGCGTTGGTGCTAAATATGGTGTTCCAATTATTGCTGACGGCGGTATTCAATACTCCGGTGATATTGTAAAAGCTTTGGCAGCCGGTGCCAGCGTAGTTATGGTTGGCTCCTTGGTTGCAGGCTGTAAAGAATCTCCGGGAGAGACAGAATTGTTCCAAGGCCGTCAATTTAAGGTATATCGCGGCATGGGTAGTATGGGTGCTATGGGTAAAGGCAGTACAGACCGTTACTTCCAAGAGGATGCCAAAAAATTGGTACCGGAAGGTGTTGAAGGTCGTTTGCCTTACCGTGGTCCACTATCAGATACGGTATATCAATTAATGGGAGGCTTACGTGCAGGCATGGGTTACACAGGCTGTGCAACTATTGAGGAACTTCACGAAAAAGCACAATTTATCCGTATTACAGGTGCCGGCTTAAAAGAAAGTCATCCTCATGATATTCAGATTACAAAAGAGGCTCCAAACTACTCTTTTCATTCCGGATATTAATTCATTTTATGTAAAATAAAAAAATTTAAATTTTCTTTAAATTTGTTATTGACAAAATGATATTTATATAATATAATAGAACTCGCTTCGTTCGACCGAATGTCTACGAAGTGAGGCATATGGCGGCATAGCTCAGCTGGCTAGAGCATTCGGTTCATACCCGGAGTGTCCGCGGTTCAAATCCGTGCGCCGCCACCAATAAAAAATAAAACCTCAGTGATGGGGTTTTTTTTATTATAGTCATAAAACCAAGCAGGAGTTTACAGGCAGACAGCGAATATGGTAAAATGGCGTCAAAGCCTATTTTATAAAAAACAAAAGAGATTCGGAGGAAAAATGAATGGCAAAGCAAAAATATGAAAGAACAAAACCGCATGCTAATATCGGCACCATCGGTCACGTAGACCATGGTAAAACAACCCTGACCGCAGCAATCACCAAAGTATTGGCTTCTAAAGGCGGCGCAGAATTCATGGATTACTCCATGATCGATAAAGCACCTGAAGAAAGAGAACGCGGAATCACCATCAACACTTCCCACGTAGAATATGAAACAGCAACCCGCCACTACGCACACGTAGACTGCCCGGGCCATGCCGACTATGTAAAAAACATGATCACCGGCGCAGCACAAATGGACGGAGCGATCCTCGTAGTATCCGCAGCAGACGGCCCGATGCCGCAAACTCGTGAGCACATCCTTCTTGCTCGTCAAGTAGGCGTACCTGCAATGGTAGTGTTCCTGAATAAAGCAGATATGGTAGACGATCCGGAACTGATCGAATTAGTAGAAATGGAAGTACGTGAACTGCTCTCCAGCTACGACTTCCCCGGCGACGACATTCCTGTAGTAGTAGGGTCTGCACTGAAAGCACTTGAAGGCGACGCAGCATACGAAGCAAAAATCATGGAACTGATGGACGCAGTAGATGCATACATTCCTATTCCGGAACGCGCAACTGACAAACCGTTCCTGATGCCTGTAGAAGACGTATTCACAATTACCGGCCGTGGCACAGTAGCAACAGGCCGTGTAGAACGTGGTATCATCAAAGTAGGCGACAATATTGAGATCGTAGGAATGACAGAAGAGAAAAAAGCAACAGTAGTAACGGGCGTAGAAATGTTCCGTAAATTACTGGACGAAGCAGTAGCAGGAGACAACATCGGCTGCCTGCTGCGTGGTGTAGACCGTAAAGATATCGAACGCGGTCAAGTACTTGCAAAACCCGGCAGCATCCATCCGCACACAAAATTCAAAGCAGAAGTATATGTACTGACGAAAGAAGAAGGCGGCCGTCATACACCGTTCTTCAACGGCTATCGTCCGCAGTTCTATTTCAGAACAACAGACGTAACCGGCGTAACTGAATTACCGGAAGGTATTGAGATGGTAATGCCTGGCGATAACGTAACCATGGACGTAGAGCTGATCACTCCGATCGCAATCGAGCCTGGTCTGCGTTTTGCAATTCGCGAAGGCGGCCGTACTGTTGGCGCCGGCGTTGTTGCTGCTATCAACGAATAATCTTTAATTAGATCCCGAATGAGGGGCTAATAAAAGCCCCTCATTTACTTATGTTTATTTGCATGGCCCTGCGATGATGTGAGAGGTTGCTTGCCTGCTAGACAGGGAGATTTTCACGGAGTATGTCCGTTCTTAGAAACTGGGCGATTAGGAGGAAAAAAATTAATGTCAAAATCACAGAAAATCAGAATACGCTTAAAAGCGTATGATCACAAAGCGCTTGATCAAAGTGCTGCAAAAATTGTAGAAACTGCGAAACGTACCGGAGCTCAGGTTTCCGGCCCTATTCCGCTTCCTACTGAAAAAAATATCTATACGATTCTGCGTTCCCCTCATGTAAACAAGGATTCTCGTGAACAATTCGAGATGCGTACCCACAAAAGACTTGTAGACATTCTGGAACCGACTGCGAAGACCGTTGATGCTTTAATGCGTCTTGACCTTCCTGCCGGCGTAGATATCGAGATTAAACTGTAAGGAGGAGGTGCAATAATGGCTAAAGGAATCTTAGGCAAGAAAATTGGTATGACCCAAATTTTTGAAGCTGACGGCAGATTGATCCCTGTTACTGTTGTAGAAGCAGGACCTTGTGTTGTTGTTCAAAATAAAACCGAAGAAACAGACGGTTATAATGCTGTTCAACTTGGCTTTGGTGAAGTTAAAGAAAAACATATGACCAGACCAATGAAAGGCCATTTTGACAAAGCCGGCGTAACTCCGGTTAAATTTGTCAAAGAATTGCGGTTGTCTGCTCCTTCTGAATATACAGTCGGCCAACAAATCACTGCTGACATTTTTGCTGCTGGAGAACTGATTGATGCAACCGGTATTTCCCGCGGTAAAGGCTTTGCAGGCACTATTAAGCGCCACAATTTCGCTCGTGGTCCTATGAAGCACGGTTCCAAATCCCATCGTGAACCTGGTTCCATGGGTCCT
>OHMN01000272.1_pt1 | contig 52658 bp, 43 predicted proteins | sample 1569361 | NCBI WGS metagenome assembly OHMN01 (sample SAMEA3541508, study PRJEB24748) | human gut metagenome | biome: human gut; feature: human-associated habitat; material: faeces | place: China | collected 2012
TCTTCCGGTTGATACAAATGCGACAACGATTGAGGAAGCAAAGAGAAGTATTTTAAGAGCACTGGAGAAACAGATACTATGATAAAAGATATCACAATTGGCCAGTATTATCCGGCAAAATCAATTTTGCATCGCTTAGACCCGAGAGTGAAATTTGTAGGAACAATTGCATTTTTAATCTCACTGTTTGTTGCAAATTCTTTATGGGGGTATCTGCTGGCCACAGCATTTTTAGCGGTGGTGATTGTACTTTCCAAAGTTCCGGTTAAATTTATGATGAAAGGTTTAAAGCCATTGTTTTTTATTTTTATCCTTACAGTGGCATTTAACCTGTTCTTAGTTCCCGGAAAAGTGGTTGTACAGATTTGGATTTTAAAGATTACAGAAGAAGGAATCCGTCAGGCGATAAAAATCGGAATCCGACTGATTTATCTGGTGATGGGTTCTTCTGTTATGACATTGACAACGACACCAAACCAGTTGACCGACGGTCTGGAAAAATTAATGCGTCCGCTCAACAAAATTAAAGTTCCGGTTCATGAAATCGCAATGATGATGTCGATTGCACTGCGTTTTATTCCGATTTTAATGGAAGAGACGGATAAAATTATGAAAGCACAGATTGCCAGAGGGGCAGATTTTGAATCGGGAAATTTAATCAAAAAAGCGAAAAATTTAATTCCGCTGTTAGTTCCGCTTTTTATTTCGGCATTTCGAAGAGCAGATGATTTGGCAATGGCAATGGAAGCCCGCTGTTATCATGGAGGAGACCATCGTACATCCATGAAACCATTAAAATATCAGAATCATGATATTATGGCATATCTGGTTTTACTGGTTTATCTGATTGCCGACATTGTATTGCGTATTATAGTATAATGTACTCTCGGGATTTTTTGAGTATATTGTTATAAATTAGTGGCAAAAACCCACAGGTTTGCCTGTGAGAGTAGTCAGAGGAGGAATAGAACATGAAACGGGTCATGCTTGAAATTGCCTATGACGGAACAAATTATTGTGGATGGCAGGTACAGCCAAATGGAATTACAGTTCAGGAAGTGATTAACCAAAAGTTATCGGAATTACTAAAAGAGCCGATTGAAACCATCGGAGCAAGCCGTACGGATGCAGGAGTACATGCACTTGGAAATGTAGCTGTGTTTGATACAAGTGCAAGGATGCCGGGAGAAAAAATTTCTTATGCCTTAAATCAAAGACTGCCGGAAGACATTCGGATTCAGATGTCAAAAGAAGTTGAACCGGATTTTCATCCTCGTTATCGAAACAGCAGGAAAACGTATGAATATCGGATTTTAAATAAAAAATTTCCGGTTCCGACAAAACGGCTGTATTCTCATTTTACTTATCTTCCATTAGACGTGGAAAAAATGCGAAAAGCCGGAGAATATCTGCTTGGAGAACATGATTTTAAGAGTTTCTGCGGAGCAGGGGCACAGGTCAAAACGACAGTGCGGACCATTTATGATTTTCAGATAAAAAAAGAGGACGACGAAATCTGTATGCGGATTACAGGAAGTGGTTTTCTTTATAATATGGTACGGATTCTTGCAGGAACGTTAATCGAAGTGGGAAGCGGGGCAAGAAAACCAGAGGATATGTTGGAAATCATAGAGGCGAAAGACAGAAAAAAAGCCGGAGCAACGGCGCCGGCAAGAGGGCTTACATTAATAAAAATACAATATGAAGAATGAGGAAATTGAAATGAGAAGAAACGGAATGCTGCTTCCGATTGCGAGCCTGCCATCTCCTTATGGAATCGGTGGATTTTCAAAAGAAGCTTATGAATTTATTGACTTGTTAGAAGAGACGGGACAAAAATTATGGCAGATTCTGCCACTTGGTCCTACCAGCTATGGAGATTCCCCATATCAATCCTTTTCTACGTTTGCAGGAAATCCGTATTTTATTGATCTGGATACACTGGCAGAAAAAGGCTGGCTGACAAAAGAAGCCTGCGAAGCTTCTGATTATGGAGACAATGAATCCTACATTGATTATGGAAGAATTTATAATTCCAGATTTGTATTATTAAAACAGGCATTTTTAAATTCTGATATATTATCCGATGAAAAATTCACAGAATTTTGTAAATCCAATCAACACTGGCTCCCGGATTATGCACTGTATATGGCACTTAAAAATCAAAATGATGGAAAAAGCTGGATTGAGTGGGAAGAAGAGATCCGTCTTAGAAAACCGGAAGCGGTAGAATATTATAAAAAAGAACTGGAAGAAGAATGTAATTTTTATGAATTTTTGCAGTATGAGTTTCATGAGCAGTGGACAAAAGTAAAAGAATATGCACACAAAAAGGGAATTCAGATTGTAGGTGATGTTCCGATTTATGTTGCATTTGACAGTGCAGATACCTGGGCAAATCCGGAGCTATTCCAGTTAGATGAGAAAAATCTTCCGCTTGGTGTGGCCGGATGCCCGCCGGATGCTTTTTCTGCAACAGGACAGCTTTGGGGAAACCCATTATATAACTGGGCATATCATAAGAAAACAGGATATGACTGGTGGTTGAAGAGAATTGCTTACTGCTTTGATTTATATGATATTGTAAGAATCGACCATTTCCGTGGATTTGACGAATATTATTCGATTCCTTATGGAGATGAGACAGCCGTAAACGGACACTGGGAAAAAGGTCCGGGTATGGATTTATTTAACACGGTCAAAGAAAAGCTTGGTGAACTTGACATTATTGCAGAGGACTTGGGATTTTTGACAGAGAGTGTATTTCAACTCTTAAAAGACAGCGGATATCCGGGAATGAAAGTTCTGCAGTTTGCTTTTGACCCGAGTGAGGACAGTGATTATCTGACTTATAAATATCAGAGAAACTGTGTGGTTTATACAGGAACACATGATAACGATACAACAGCGGGCTGGTTTGAGAAACTTTCCGATGGAGACAAAGAGGTTGCTCTGCGTTACATGAATAGTTTTTACACTCCAAAGGAAGAACAGCACTGGGATTTAATTGCACTTGCGATGAGAAGTACAGCAGATACCTGTATTATTCCGGTTCAGGATTTTCTGGGACTTGGAAGTGAGGCAAGAATCAATATGCCGTCCACACTTGGAGACAACTGGAAATGGAGAATGACAAAAGGTGCATTTTCTGAAGAATTAAAAGAGAAAATCCGTCGTATGACAAAATTATATGGCAGATAATCTATTTTGGGGAAAAACCTGTAAAAAGAGAAAGATTAATGTACTCTGAGAGTAGTATATAAGAATGAGAGAATAAAAGAATAAGGAGAATAAGATCATGGCCTTTAAAGAAGTAAAAGCAGAAGAATTACAGATGAATCCATTTACAAAAATCGGAAAAGAATGGATGTTAATTACCGCAGGTAATGAAGAAAAATGCAACACAATGACCGCAAGCTGGGGTGGCGTCGGTGTTATGTGGGGAAAAAATGCAGTAACGACTTATATCCGCCCACAGCGTTATACAAAAGAATTTGTAGATGCAAATGATACGTTTACGATTTCATTTTTTGATGAATCTTACAGAAAAGCATTAAATATCTGTGGAAGTGTTTCCGGACGTGACAAAGATAAAATCAAAGAGGCTGGTTTAACTCCATATTTTGTGGATGGAACAGCTGCATTTGAAGAAGCAAATCTGATTTTAGTGTGCAAGAAAATGTATCATGGAGACATTCTTCCGGAAAACTTTGAAGATGAAAAAATTGACACAAAATGGTATCCACAGAAAGATTATCATACCATGTATATTTCAGAAATCCTGAAAGTGTTGGTAAAGGAAAACTAAGACGTTGGATAATCTGATTTTTAGTTTAAATGCAACCCTTCCTATTTTTTTTACAATGCTTCTTGGAAGCTTTTTTAAAAGAGTCGGGCTGATAGATGAAGCATTTTCGGCAAAGATGAATAAATTCGCCTTTGCTGTGGCACTTCCGGCTCTTTTGTTTCAGGATATTTCAGCAGTTGATATTCGTGAAAGCTGGAATGGCGGGTTTGTATTGTTCTGTTTTATTGCAACGTTTTTAAGTATTACAGGAGTGACGGTTTTGTCATTCTTTGTCGTAAAAAGAGAAGAACGTGGAGAATTTGTGCAGGGAGCATATCGAAGCAGTGCGGCAATTCTTGGAATTGCATTTATCCAGAATATCTATGGTACATCTGGAATGGCACCGCTTATGATTATCGGAACGGTACCGCTTTACAATGCGTTTGCGGTAATTGTCCTGTCTTTATTAAAACCGGGACAGAGAAAAATGGATAAAGCCCTGTTACAAAAAACTTTAAAGGGAATTGTTACGAATCCGATTATTCTTGGAATTGCAGCAGGTTTTGTGTGGGCAATTTTAAAAATTCCACAGCCGGAGATTCTGCAAAAAACAGTGAAAAATATGGCAGTGCTTGCAACTCCGCTTGGTCTTATGGCGATGGGAGCTTCTTTCGAGGGAAAAAAGGCACTTGGAAAATTAAAACCGACTCTCATTGCAAGTGCTTTAAAATTAGTGGTGCTTGCAGCCATCTTTTTGCCGATTGCAGTCTGGCTTGGATATCGTGAATCAGAGTTGGTTGCAATCTTAGTGATGCTTGGTTCAGCTACAACCGTCAGCAGTTTTGTTATGGCAAGAAATATGGGACATGAAGGGGTACTGACTTCGAGTATTGTTATGGTGACAACACTGTGCTCGGCATTTACTCTGACCGGCTGGCTCTTTCTTTTGAAAACGCTGGGTTTGGTGTAGCCAGAAAAAAGAAAACGTGCTATAATGAGCGCAGACGTCGCAAAAATGGATGACGGTAGAAAGTACATAGCGAATAGACAGTAGAAAGTTGAGGAATCAAAACATGAGTCAGGAAAAAGTAGACCAGTATAAAAAAAATAAAGCAGTCCGTGGAAAAAATAAGAGAAAAAATAAAAATGATGAGAGTATGACACTCGTTGAAAAGCTGGGAATTACAATTGTTTCTCTGCTCTTAGTCGGCTGGATTGGATATTCTGTATATCAGGTTATCACAACACCGGATGAAGATGCAGAAGTTGTAACCACTCAGATGGATGTAACTGCAATCACGGATTATTTAAGCTCTTTAAATACAACAGATGCAGAATAATGTGTGGAGTTTCAGATACGTTGGAGTTAAAGCGAGTAATTCAAAGATCAATTCATTCATTATGAAGAAAAAGCGGTTGCCACATGGTTCATGTGACAGCCGCTTTTTGCGCTGTTTATAAGAAAATCAAATGATTCAGATACCTTATAAATTATAATTTAACAACATTAGCTGCCTGCATTCCGCGAGCACCTTCTGTTAAATCATAAGATACAGCCTGTCCTTCTTCCAAAGTTTTGAATCCTTCACCTGTGATAGCAGAGAAATGTACGAATACATCCTGTCCGTCTTCTCCTGTGATAAATCCATAACCTTTTTCTGCGTTGAACCATTTAACAGTTCCCTTGTTCATAATGTTACCTCCATAAAATAAAAAAAATAAGTAGTTGAATTTCGGATAGAAACAAAAGAAAGCAGGACTTTCAAAATCTCCTTATATGAATAAAAAGCGGTCTTTAGAGAGTATATTCATTATAAATAAAATAATACAATCTCTAAAAACCGCTTAATTTACAATAATCAGAAGCTTGTGAAATGCACTTCATTATTTATATCCAATATTTCATTACAAGATTCAGTATATGCAAAAATGCCTTAAAAGTCAAGGAAAAAAGTATAATTGACGAAAGAATTTGTGTATGTTACTATTAAAACCAAAAGAGAATAAAATGTATTCTCAAAATCTTTCTGTACTTGATTTTGTAAGAAGATGAGAGTGCAGAGAAGGCGCTGGAGGAGAGGAGAGTCCATGAACATTTTAATTAAAAACGGACGGGTAATTGACCCCGCAACAAAGACAGATAAGATAAGTGATTTGTATATCGAAGCAGGAAAGATTAAAGAAATAAAAGATGAAATCACTCCGTCAAAACAGGATAAGGTAATTGATGCCAAAGGCTGTTATGTAATGCCGGGTCTGATTGACCTTCATGTACATCTGCGTGACCCTGGACTTACGTACAAAGAGGATATTGTGTCAGGCTCCAAAGCGGCGGCAAAGGGTGGGTTTACCACAATTCTTGCCATGCCAAATACCAAGCCGGTCATTGACTGTGCAGACCGCGTAAAATACGTGCATAATAAAGCAAAAGAGATGGCACCGATTCATGTACTTCAGATTGGAGCGGTTACAAAAGGACAGGCAGGAGAAGAACTTGCCAAAATTAAAGAAATGGCAGATGCCGGGATTCCGGCAATCAGTGAAGATGGAAAGAGTGTAATGAATGCAGGATTATACAAAGAGGCAATGAAGATTGCCGCTGAGTGCAACATTCCGGTATTTGCACACTGTGAAGATAAAAGCCTGATGGAAGTAAAGGGCTGTGTCAATTCCGATGAATATACAAAAGAACTGGGATTACCGGGAATCAGCAATGCAGTGGAAGATGTCATTGTCGCAAGAGATATTTTATTGGCAAAAGAAGCAGGAGCAAAACTGCATCTTTGTCATTGCTCTACAAAAGACAGCGTAGAAATGATCCGCCTTGCAAAAGAAGAAGGGCTGGATGTGACAGGAGAAGTCTGCCCGCATCATTTTACTTTGACTTCTGATGAAATTGATAAAGATGATTCAAACTATAAAATGAATCCTCCGCTTCGTACCAAAGAGGATAAAGAAGCATTATTAGAAGGATTAAAAAATGATATCATTGATGTAATCAGTACAGACCATGCACCGCACAGCAGAGATGAAAAAAATCAGCCTATGGAAGATGCGCCATTTGGAATTGTCGGATTGGAGACTTCTGTTGCACTTACAATTACAGAACTAGTAGAAAAAGGAATCATAACTCCAATGCAGATGGCAGAAAAGATGAGCTATAATCCGGCACAGGTAATTCATTCGAATAAAGGTACTTTAAAAGTGGGAGCTCCTGCGGATGTTACAATTATTGACCCTGAAAAAGAGTATGTCATTGATTCTATGACCTTCCTTTCCCGCGGGAAAAATACACCGTTTAACGGCTGGAAAGTAAAAGGAATGGTAAAAGCGACTATCTGCGATGGCAAGATTGCTTATATGAATCAGGAAGCAGCAAAAAATTTTAAATAAATAGAACAATATAAGACACAAAAAGATGGAGGAAGAAAAATGATTAACAAACTGACAGAAAAAATAAGAAAGACTCATGCACCGATTTGCGTAGGTTTAGACCCAATGCTTTCTTATGTGCCAAAACAGGTACAGGAGACTGCATTTAAAGAATATGGAGAAACCTTAGAGGGTGCCGCAGAAGCAATCTGGCAGTTTAATAAAGCAATTATTGATGCGACTTATGATTTGATTCCGGCAGTAAAACCGCAGATTGCAATGTATGAACAGTTTGGAATTCCTGGGCTGGTTGCATTTAAAAAGACCGTAGATTACTGTAAAGAAAAAGATTTGGTTGTAATCGGAGATATCAAACGAGGAGACATTGGCTCTACGTCTTCTGCTTATGCAGTAGGGCATCTTGGAAAAGTTCAGGTTGGAACAAAAGAGTATGCAGGTTTTGATGAAGACTTTGCAACAGTGAATCCGTATCTTGGTTCAGATGGTGTCAATCCATTTATTGATATCTGCAAAAAAGAAAAAAAAGGTCTGTTTATTTTAGTTAAGACTTCCAATCCATCCAGTGGAGAATTTCAGGACCAGTTAATTAACGGAAGACCATTATATGAATTAGTCGGAGAAAAAGTTGCTCAGTGGGGCGCTGACTGCATGGGTGATGAATACAGTTATATCGGGGCAGTTGTCGGTGCAACTTATCCGGAAATGGGAAAAGTGCTTCGTAAAATTATGCCAAAATCTTATATTTTAGTACCGGGTTACGGTGCGCAGGGTGGAAAAGGAAAAGACCTGGTTCATTTCTTTAATGAAGACGGACTTGGTGCAGTGGTAAACTCTTCCCGCGGAATTATTGCAGCTTATAAACAGGAACAGTATGCAGAGTTTGGAGAGGCAAATTTTGCAGATGCATCCAGAAAAGCCGTAGAAACTATGGTGGCAGATATTGATGGTGCATTAACAGCATTAAAATAAGGGGAGAAAATCATGGCAAAGTTAAAGATGAAAAGTACTGTAATCGAGCAGAAGATGATAGCAGATGGAATCTGCAGTATGTGGCTTGATGCAAAAGAAGTTGCAGTACAGGCAAAACCGGGGCAGTTTATCTCTGTCTATAGTAATGATAAAAGCCGTGTGCTTCCAAGACCAATCAGTATCTGTGAAATTGACCGCGAAAAGGGCACACTCCGTATTGTATATCGTGTAGTGGGAAAAGGAACAGAAGAATTTTCCAAAGCAGAAGCAGGAGATTCTTTTGAAATCTTAGGTCCGCTTGGAAACGGATTTCCGATTGAAGAAGCAAAAGGTAAAAAAGTGCTGATGATTGGAGGAGGAATTGGCGTTCCTCCAATGCTTCAGACTGCAAAAGAAATCGAAGGAGAAGCGATTATTGTATCCGGATACCGCAATCAGGATTTATTCTTAAAAGAAGAACTTGAATCAGCAGGAACACTTTTTATTGCAACGGAAGACGGCAGTGTTGGAACAAAAGGAAATGTAGTAGACGCAATTCGTGAAAATCAAATCGAAGCAGATATGATGTTTGCCTGTGGACCAAAACCGATGCTTCGTGCATTAAAAGATTATGCACTGGAAAAAGGAATCCCTTGCTGGATTTCCATGGAAGAGAAGATGGCATGTGGAATTGGAGCCTGTCTTGCCTGTGTATGTCAGTCTAAAGACGTGGATTCCCATTCTCATGTACACAACAAACGAATTTGTAAAGATGGACCGGTGTTCTTAAGTACGGAGGTAGAATTATAATGAATACAAAAGTAAATCTTGCCGGTGTAGAACTCAAAAATCCGGTTATGACCGCTTCCGGAACATTTGGTTCTGGCGCAGAATACAGTGAATTTGTAGATTTAAACAAGTTAGGTGCGGTTGTAACAAAGGGTGTGGCGAATGTACCGTGGCCGGGAAACCCAACCCCACGTATTGCAGAAACTTACGGCGGCATGCTCAATGCAATTGGACTCCAAAATCCGGGAATTGATGTATTTTGCAAAAGAGATATTCCGTTCTTAAAACAGTTTGATACGAAAATTATTGTAAATGTATGTGGAAAAAGTACAGAAGATTATTGTGAAGTAGTAGAACGTCTGGCAGATGAACCGGTTGATTTATTAGAAATCAATATTTCCTGCCCAAATGTAAAAGAAGGCGGAATTGCCTTTGGACAGAATCCAAAAGCGGTAGAGGCAATCACAAAAGAAGTGAAAAAATATGCAAAACAGCCGGTTATCATGAAGTTAAGTCCGAATGTAACCGATATTACAGAGATGGCAAGAGCAGCAGAAGCAGGCGGTGCAGATATTCTTTCTTTAATTAACACCTTAACAGGAATGAAGATTGATATTAACCGTCGTACCTTTGCGCTGGCAAATAAAACCGGCGGAATGTCCGGTCCATGTGTCAAACCTGTGGCTGTGCGTATGGTTTATCAGGTGGCTCAGACAGTCAATGTTCCGATTATCGGAATGGGTGGAATCTCAAATGCAGAAGACGCTCTGGAATTTATCTTAGCCGGTGCAACAGCAGTTTCCATTGGAACAGCAAATTTTGCAAACCCTTATGCAACAGTTGAGACGGTTAAAGGAATCGAAGAGTATTTAAAGAAAAACCAGATTGATGATATTAATACATTAATTGGTGCGGTAAAATAAAAAAATAAGAAATAAAAGAGACGGTATGTGAGTCGAGAGAGGACAGCATACCGTTTTTCTGTTTAATATATGAAACAGTGGCTATATGATAAAATGAGAAAAATTCTCAATAAGTATAGAGTATAATTGACAAGTAATAAAAGTGATGATAAGCTATCCAAAGTTAGGAGGCTCTAACATCAGTAAGGAGAAAAAACGTGAAAAAAAAGATACTTGTATTATTTTTATTAAGCACAATGATTTTAGGAGGGTGTAGTACACAAAAAATCACCGATAGCAGCAGTCAAAAAGAAGAGGCACAAGAGGCGAAAAATCAGGACATCAGTGAGGAAAGTACCGATGGTGAAGCAGATGAAAGCCAGGAGGCAAGTAAGGATGTTTTTGCCATGGATACTTACATGACGGTAACTGCTTATGGAAGTCATGGAGAGGAAGCAGTGGAAAAGGCGGCTGCGGAAATTGAGCGTCTGGATGGACTGCTTTCCACAGGAGAAGAGTCAAGTGAAATTGCACAAGTCAATGCCAATGGCGGTGGGACCTTGGGAAAAGATGCCTCTTATCTGGTGGAACGTGCATTGGAGTTTGGAAAATCCACAGGTGGAGCATTTGACATTGCCATCTATCCGATTATGAAAGAATGGGGATTTACCACAGGTGACTTCAAAGTTCCTTCTAAAGAGACACTGGATAGTCTTCTGGAAAAAACGAAATTATCGGATGTCGTGTTTGATAAAGAGACCAGTACCATATCTTTTAAAACCGATGGAATGGCGATCGATTTAGGCGGAATTGCAAAAGGATATACTTCTACCAGAATTATGGATATCTATCGGGAATGTGGAGTAAAAAGCGGTCTGGTGAATCTGGGCGGAAATGTACAGGCACTTGGCACAAAAACAGATGGAAGTAAATGGAGGGTTGCCATTCAGGGTGTAGAGGATGATGACAGCTATCTTGGGGTGCTTTCAATTTCAGACAAAGCAGTCATTACTTCTGGCGGTTATGAGCGTTATTTTGAACAGGACGGGGTTACTTATCATCACATTATTGACCCGACTACCGGATATCCGGCAGACAGCGGATTATTATCGGTGTCAATTGTGAGTGCAGATGGTACGATGTGTGATGCGTTGTCCACTTCTCTGTTTATTATGGGAAAAGATAAGGCAATTGAGTATTGGAGAGCACACAGTGATGAATTTGATATGATTTTATATGATAAAGAAAATAAAGTTTATGTATCAGAGGGTATTGCAGAAGATTTTACTTCTGACTTTGATACAGAGGTAGTAAAGAAGGAGTAACAAAAGTTTATGAGCATACTGAAGAAACTAAAAAGTCTGGCACCGGCATTATCAGCAGTTGTTGTAGCTGCCTGTATCGGCGTTTCTCTTCATGGATATTCCACACCGGTTTATGCGGTTGATATTCCGGAAACAACGAAAAATCAGACAGATGAGGATGTATCTGAACAGGAGAATGCAGATACAGCTGAAAAAGAGAAAAAAGAGGATAAGAAAAAAGATGAGGACAAAAAAGAAGAGCAGAAAAGTACGGCAAAAGGTTCATTTGATGTATCAGATGGAACGTATTACGGAACAGGAACCGGATTTGCGGGAAAAATCAAAGTTGCGGTTACCGTAAAAGATAAGCAGATTACAGCAATTGAAATCGTTGAAAATGAAGCCGATGATGATGCGTTCTTCAGTCGTGCAAAAGGAGTCATTGATAAGATTATCTCCGGACAGACGTTAGAGGTAGATGTCGTATCCGGTGCAACTTACAGTTCAAATGGAATTATCAGTGCAGTAAAAAATGCCCTGACAGGGGCAGCAGACAGCGGAACACCGGCATCAACATCAGCAGGTGCTTCAGGTGGAAGTTCTTCACCGGCAGGTGGTTCTTCTTCTGTCTCAACAGTACAGGATGCATCTGCCTACGCAGATGGAACATATTATGGAACAGGAACGGGATTTTCAGGAGCACTTACGGTAGAAGTAGTGATAAGCGGAGGAAAGATTTCTTCGATACAGATTATTGATACCTCCGATGGAGATAGTTATATTCAGAGCGCTTCGGGATTGATTTCCAATATTATTGCAACTCAAAGTACAAATGTAGATACCGTATCAGGAGCGACCTACAGTTCAGTAGGAATTATTGAGGCAGTCAGAAATGCATTAAGTCAGGCAGTAATTTCTTCTGATGGAAATTCTAATTCACAGAATACCAATTCATCCTCAAATGGAAGCGGACAGAACAGCAATAACAGCAATGACAATACAACAGCAGAAGCTGGAAAATTCCCATATAAAGAGGGCGTTTATTATGGAACAGCCGAAGGGTATCTTGATGATATTAAAGTAGCAATTGTCATTCAGGATAAGACCTTAAAAGCAGTTGTGATTGTAGAAGAAAATGACGATGAGACCTTCTTTAAGCGTGCAAGAACAGTTGCAGAAAATATGGTGAAAAAACAGACGGTAGATGTGGATGTTGTATCAGGAGCAACTTATAGCTCAAAAGGAATTATCGGTGCGGTAAAAGAAGCATTAAAAGAAGCCGAAAAAGCAACAAAAGGCGAGAATGATAACAGCAATAACAATAATAATAATAATAACAACAGCAATAATAATAACGGAAACAACAGTAACAATAACGGTAATAACAACAATAACGGAAACGATAATAATGGCAATGATAACAATGGCGGAAATAATGGAGATAATGAAAATCCAGATGAGACAAAGTATATTTATGCCGATGGAGAGTACACCGTGATTGTACCGTGCCTTCCAAATGAAGATGGAGATTTTGAAGCATATAGTCTTACAATGAAAGTTACGATTTCAAAAGATAAGATTACAGATATTTCCGAAATTAAAGGCGATGGAAGTTCAGACAATGACGCTTACATAAAACGGGCAGTACAGGGAACTTCCAAACTTCCTGGTGTGGTAACACAGATCCTTGAAAAAGGAACGCTGGAAGAGATTGATACGGTTTCAAGAGCAACCTGTTCTTCTAACTCCATTTTAGAGGGCTGTAACCTTGCGTTAGAGACAGCAAAGAAAGTACAGTCCGGTGAAGATACTGGAGAGGATTCGGATCAGGAGAATGACTCCAATCAGAATACAGAAGAAAATGCAGGAGACGAAACACCATGAAATCACTTTTAGTCAGATTTATCAATGTGGCAGTAATTGCCATAGCAATTGTCGGTTATAACGGGATTTTAACGAACAGAGAGAAAACCGATGAAATTGCAAAATTAGATGCGCAGTTAGAAAGTGAAAAACTTGCAAGAAAAAATGCAGAAGAACAGGTTGCGCAGGGAAAATCAAAAGATACACAGGCGGATGCAGATGCTTCAGAGGAAAGCGAAGGTGCTTATAAAGACGGCACTTATGAAGGAGAAGCGGATGGATTTGGCGGACCGATTCAAGTAAAAGTAACTGTGGAAAATGGTGAAATTACGGATATTGAAGTGGTATCTGCGGAAAAAGAAGATGGAGCTTATCTGACAATGGCAATGGATGTGATTCCAAATTTAATTGAGGCTCAGTCAGCCGATGTCGATACGATAAGCGGAGCAACATTTAGTTCTACCGGAATCATCAATGCGGTGGAAGCAGCATTAGAAGAGGCGGTGTAGGTAGAATGAAAAAGATAGATGTAAAAAACCTTTCAAAAAAACAAAAAAAACAATTAAATACCTGGCTTCGGGCAGTGATTCAGTTGTTATATTTCCTGTTTTTACCATCAGCCTTTACTGCAGCGTTTGGTGGCGTAAAATATATGTTTACGCAGATTGGAGTGGAAGCAAAGATTGAGCTGACTTCCTTTGTGGCAGTTTTACTTGTCTTATGCGCTTACACAATTGTATTTGGGCGTTTCTTTTGTGGATTTGCCTGTGCATTTGGAAGTTTGGGAGACGCACTGCATGCGATGTATTTAAAAATCTGTAAAAAACTTAAGAAAAAACCGGTTTCCCTGAAAAAAGAATGGGAGCAATGGCTGATTTTACTAAAATATGTACTACTGGCAGGGATTGTGCTTGCGTGCTTCTTTGGCGTCTATGGAAATGCAAGAGGAACAAGTCCATGGGATGTATTTTCCATGATTCATGCAGGAAACTTCCGGCTTTCGGCTTATAAAATCGGAATTGCGGTGCTGATTCTTCTTATGATTGGAATGGCATTCATAGAACGCTTCTTCTGTAGATTCTTTTGTCCGATGGGAGCAATTTTTTCTTTGCTTCCGATTTTACCGTTCTTTTCTCTTGAGAGAAAAAGAGAAAGTTGTATAAAAGGATGCAGTAAATGTACAAGAAGCTGTCCTGCAAAGATTGAGTTAAGAGAAGCAAAAACAAGTATCGTACAGGGTGAATGTTTCCAGTGCCAGAAATGTATTGATGGCTGTCCGAAAGGAAATGTAACCTGTGGTGTTGGCATATTAAAAGGAAATGAAATTGGATTTACTGTATTTAAGGCAGTTCTTTTACTTTGCCTTTTCATGTGGCTTGGAATTTAACCGATCGATGACAGGAGAAAATTTGTGAGTAAAAAAATTTCACTTTGCGCCATGTTAATTGCACTGGCTATGATTTTTAGTTATGTGGAAGTATTAATTCCATTTAATTTTGGAATTCCCGGAATCAAACTTGGAATTGCGAATCTGGTAATTGTAGTCGGTTTATGTTTTTTGAAACCACACGAAGTATTCTTGGTTTCTATTTTAAGAATCCTTCTTGTGGGAACCTTATTTGGAAATGGAATGTCTTTGATTTACAGTATTGCCGGTGGAATGTTTAGTCTGGCAGTGATGCTGATTTTGAAAAAAGCCGGTGGATTTTCCATTTTAGGAATCAGTGTTGCCGGAGGTGTGGCTCACAATATCGCACAGCTTGCAGCGGCAATGCTTGTAGTGAGCAACGTTCATTTGATTTATTATTTACCGGCACTATTAATTGGCGGGGCTGTCACCGGCACTTTAATTGGAATTACGGCAGCAAAAATCTGGGAATGTTTGCGCTTATCAGGAAAAATAGTTCCCATTAATCACTAATTTTTTTTGATTAAAAGTTAGAAAATGCTAACTTTTGATAGATGCTATAACATTAAAAGGAGGAACCTATGAGCAAAAAAAATGAATTTCAAACTAAAGCACTGGCAGCTGTGATGACGGCATCTATGGTAACAGGAATGGCACCGGCATCTGTTTATGCAGCAAGTGGAGAACAGGTGGCAAAGGATGGTACTTATACTCAGACAACACATGTAAAAGACGGTGATGAGGATGGATGGTCAGAGTATGATGTCAATGTAAGTCTTACAGTAGAGAACGGAAAATTTAAAGATATTACTGTAACTCCGTCAGCATCTTACAATGATGAAAGTAAAACTTACTTAAACTGGGCAGTAGATGCGAATACATCGAAACGTGTGGGAATCCGTACCAAACTATTGAATCAGAGTGCAACAGAAAGCACTATTAACAGCTGGGACACTGTATCGGGAGCGACATATACTTCAAAGGCAATCAAAGAAGCGGCACTTGCAGCAATTAAGAGTGCACCGGCAGCGGATGCGGAAGTAAAGATTGATACAACAGCGCTGGAAAGTGCAATTGCAAAAGCAGAGGCATTACAAAAAGACAGCTATACAGAGGCTTCCTGGAATGCAATGCAGACTAAGTTAACAGCAGCAAAAGATGCACTGACAAAGAAGGAATCGCAGGATGCAGTGACAACAGCAGTAAGTGAATTAGAGACAGCAATTTCAGGATTGGAAGCAGCACCGGTTACTCCAACAGAAAAAGTAGAATATGTTTTAATGAACATTCCGTATGCTGATTTCTATGCATCCGAATTAAATAACAGTGTAGCAGTTGACTCCGTTTCTTCCGCAACCTTAAACAAGACAAGAACAAGCAGTATGGTAGGCGGTTCTTATCATGTAAGCCAGGGCGGAGAAGATATTACGGGTATTGTATTCCCGGTTAAAGTTCCGGAAGGAATGGATTTATCTAAATTTAAACAGGTAACAGATTCTGACTCTGTAACCATTTCCGTAACAAACCGTGGACAGACAAAAGAAACAACTTATACAGGAAAAGATGCATTATTTGAAAATGCAAGCTATTCTTATTATGTACTTTCCGAAGCACCGGCTTACTACAAAGAAGCAACGGTAGATGCAAGCGGAAATGTAAGCTTTGGAAAAGTACAGGGCACCGTAAATAAAGTAAGTGGTGTAACAGGAGAATTTAAGACAACAAGCAAATATGGGGATTATCAGCTGAATTTAGATGGAATTACATTTGATACCGATGAAATCAGTGCCGTTGTATTCAGCACGAAAGAAGGTCATGACTATGGTATGCGTCATCTGGAAAATGTATGGAAAGGACACAAAATTGCATGGTGCACCGGATTTACTACAAGTGTACATGGCTGCCCGACTTCCTCTGCACATTATGCACAGATGATGGGAGAAACCATCGATAAAGTAACTTATTATACAACAAATGGTATCTATGAAATGGATTTAGATGACATTTATGTTCCGGTAAAAACATCTGCCACTTTATCTGTAGATAATGCTTTTGTAAAGAGCGGAGAAACAAAAGTGAATTTTGAAAATCTGCCGTCTGATTTTGATGCAGAATACAGTGTAGAAGGACTGGATGCCAAAGTTGAAAATGGAGTGCTGAAATTCAACAATGCAGCAAAAGGAAAATACACTTTAGTTGTAAAAGATAAAAAAGGAAAATATGCAGATATGAGTGCGGACTTTATGCTTCAGACAGAAGACATGCCTGCAACTTATGATGCAGAAAAGACAGCGCTTGTAACAGCAGAAGGATTTAAAGCAGAAGACTTACAGGAATATGTAAAGAGTATTACAAGTGTATCTGTAAATGGAACAAGCTATGCAGCAAGCGGACGTGGTGCAACTGTCATTGTAAATGAAGATGGAAGCATTAAAACAGATGCTGCACCATTTGCAAACGGTGCAGGGGATTACCAGATTGTAGTAAGTGCAACCGGATACAAAGATTTAGAGTTTACTTATACAGTAGCAGCTTCTGAAGAGGAATACAAATATGTATATGCAGGATTAAGCTGGGCAGAGTACTGGGCAGCTGAAGGAGTCTACCTTGCAGCTGGAAACAGTCTTACCTCTTCATCTGATGTAGCAGACAAAAAAGGTGAATTAGATAAAGGTGCATTTGATACTGTATCAAGAGCAACAACAAACCACGGTCTGCACAGAGGAAGTTATCAGTGCACAGCCGTTATCTATGATACAGACGGAAAAGAATATCCGGTATCTTACTGGAATAGTTCTTCTGAAGCAGTTTTAACAGATGGCAGAGTGATTACATTTAGCAAAGGAACAATTACTTATACCGAAAATGGTGTAGAAAAAACTGCAACCATGAAAGACTATGAAGTCAAAGGAATCAAGTATGTACCGGTAAAAGTAAAAGCTTCTGATTATGCAGAATTTAGCAAACAGTATCAGGTAGTCGAAAATGCCGGAACATTAGCAGGTGGTTTCTCTGAAAAGAATTTGCAGGCTTATACAGAAACAGCAGAAGTAACTGATAAGACGAATGGCTTAAAAGAAGCAACGAAAAACGCTGACGGAAGTTTCAGCTTTGGAGCAAGAGCAACCGGAAGTGAATCCGGATTAAAAGATAACGCATTAAAAGTTGCAGAAGGAATCGAACCAGAAGTAAAAAAAGCAAATGGTTCTTATGGTGAATTCTTACGAGTAGACTTAAATGGAAACTATGGTGGACTGGGAGCAGGAATGTATGCAACCCGTTGGACATATTATGGAAATGACAGTACTTATACAACAGCCCTTGCAAGCTATGGAACCAAATTTGCAGCAGATAACTGGATGCATAAATCCATGGGAATCCAGCTTGGCTTAACCGATTCTCTTCGTTGCCAGTTACCGGCAGGAACAGACGGAACCGGATACTGGGAATTAACCGTATACGCAATGGGATATGAAGATTACACTTACAAATTCCAGGCAACCGAAGAAAACATTGTAAAACCAGAAGCAGGCGAGATCTCAACAACGGAATTAGAGGCAGCAATTGCAAAAGCAGAAGCATTAAAAGAAAGTGATTACACCAGTGATTCCTGGGCAGCAATGCAGACAGAATTACAGGAAGCAAAAGAGGAGCTGGCAGCAAAACACAGCCAGGCAACAGTAGATGAAGCAACCAGTCACTTAAATGCAGCAATCGAAGCACTTGTAAAAGCAGAAGCACCGGTAGAAGTTAACACAACAGAACTTGAGAAAGTAATTGCAACTGCAAAAGATTTAAAAGAAGCAGATTACACAAGTGAAACATGGAACGTATTCAAAGGTGCATTAGAGCTTGCCGAGAGCGCATTAGAAAACAAAGAATCTCAGGAAGCAGTCGATAGTGCAGCAAAAGAGTTACAGAGTGCAATCGACGGACTGAAAAAAGCAGACAGTGAAACACCGGCAGAAGTTAACACAACAGAACTTGAAAAAGTAATTGCATCTGCAAAAGCATTAAAAGAAGCAGATTACACAAGCGAAACCTGGAGTGCATTAAAAACAGCACTGGAAACAGCAGAAAGTGCACTGGAAAAGAAAGAGTCTCAGGAAGCAGTAGATAATGCAGCAAAAGACTTACAGACAGCGATTGATGGACTGAAAAAAGTAGATAATTCTAATAAAGGTGACGACAACAAAGATAATAACAATAAAAACAATAACAATAAAAACAATAACACCACAAATACCAGTACAACCAATAAAGGTACTACAACAGGAACATCTACAACCAATAAAGGAACTACAGGTACAACTGCTACAACAAACAAAGGCACAACAAGCACAGGAACAACAGGAAGTAAATCTACCGGAACTACTTCTACAAGCAGCAATGCAAAGACTGGTGACCCGACAAGTATCTGGGGATGGATTAGTCTTGCAGTAACTTCTATGGGAGTTGGCGGATTTTCCTGGAAAGCAAGAAAAAAATCAAGAAAGGATGAAGAAGAAAAGTAAAAAAGAACACGGTTAAAAATACAAGGTTGTTCTACTCCAAATAAAATAACCTCTGGAAATGAAAAGCCGGATGTTTTCTCAAATAAGAGAATTCATCCGGCTTTGCTTTTTAGAGAAAATCCTTCACAGGCTCAAGACTTCGCTCTAAGATTCCATTGATATAAGCAATACAAGTTCCATAATTGGTAATTGGAATTTTGGCATCTTCGGCGCATTTTAAGCGGTATTTCATTTCCCGTTCATTTAACATGCATCCCCCACAGTGAACAATCATTTTATAGGAAGATAAATCCAGAGGAAATTCGGTTCCGCTGGTAAATTCAAATTCGACTTCTTTTTTTGTGTAACTGCGAATCCAGTTCGGAAGTTTTACTGTTCCGATATCATCGCACTGGCGGTGATGGGTACAGCCTTCTGAGATCAAAATGCGGTCTCCGTTCTTTAAAGAATCCAGTGCAGAAGCTCCATCAACTAAAGTCTTTAAATTTCCCTTGTAGCGCGCAAATAAAATAGAGAACGAGGTCAGTAAAATATCATCCGGTGTAACTGCAGATACTTTTTTAAAGACCTGACTATCTGTAATCACCATTTTAGGCTTCTTTCCAAGTGAGTTTAATGTCTCTGCCAGTTCGGTTTCCTGTACAACGATTGCACTTGCCTTTGCTTCTAAGATATCACGAATGGTCTGCTGCTGAGGAAGAATCAGCCGCCCTTTTGGTGCGGCAGAATCAATCGGAACAACAAGTACAACAAAATCCAGAGGGTTTAATAAGTCTGCAACGATAGATTTTTGAATGGTATCTTGTGACGCTTGTTGTGCAAGCAGTTCTTTTAATTCATGAATGTGCTCCCCGGTTTTGGAACTGACTAAAATGGCAGAATCTGAATCTGGAAGCGGTAAATCTTCTAAGTTACAGTCTGGACAGATATCGGATTTATTTACTACAATCACGCAAGGAATTTCTTTTTCATGGATTCTTTTTAAAATATCAGAATCTTCTTTTGTGACACCAAAGGAGGCATCAATTACAAGTACGGCAATATCCGTTTTGTTTAAAATCTGATATGCCTTTTGAATACGCAGTGCCCCGAGTTCTCCCTCATCGTCAAGTCCAGGAGTATCAATGATAACGACCGGACCTAAAGGAAGCAGCTCCATTGATTTTAAAACAGGGTCGGTAGTTGTGCCAAGTACATCGGATACAATCGCATAATTTTGTCCGGTAATGGCATTGATCAGGCTTGATTTTCCTGCATTTCGTTTCCCGAAAATGCCGATATGAGTACGATTTGCCGAAGGGGTTTGATTTAAATTAGTTGTCATAAAATCTCCTTTGTAGACGTGTCTGATTCTCCATCTGCTACGTTAGAATCGGAAATCATTTCCTGTTCCATTTTCAATATCCTTTAAGTGTTCCACTACGAGATTGCGGATTTTTTCTTTTGGAATATTGACCAGTTCTTTTTCAATTAAGGCATCACCAACTGCTTTGGTTTCTGGAGAAGCGTAGTCTACCAGATATTCTTTTAAGGTCATTAAGGCATTTGGATGACAGCAGTTTTGAATCTGCTGGTTCTTACAAAGCGACATAAAACGGTCTCCGGTACGGCCTTCTCTATAACAGGCAGTACAGAAACTTGGAATATATTCCATATCCATCAGCCATTTGACAACTTCATCAAGACTTCTGGTATCGCTGACATCAAACTGTGCGGAGCTTTCATCCTCCGGTTCTTCTTCTGCGTAACCGCCGACACTGGTACGGGAACCGCCACTGATCTGAGAGATACCAAGGTGAAGCACACGCTCTCTGCATTTCTGGCTTTCTCTTGTGGAGACAATCATTCCGGTATAAGGGACTGCGATACGGATACAGGCTACAATTTTTGCGAAAGTATCATCACTGATTCCATTTGTAAAAGAAGAAGCGTCGATATCATCCGCATTACGCAGACGAGGCACACTGATGGTATGAGGACCGACACCGAATCTTGCTTCAAGATGTTCAGCATGCATTAACAGTCCGGCAAATTCATAACGGTATTTATCAAGACCGAATAAGACACCAAGACCGACATCGTCAATTCCACCTTCCATTGCACGATCCATCGCTTCTGTATGATAGTTGTAGTCATGTTTTGGTCCGGTTGGATGAAGTTCCAGATAACTTTCTTTATGGTAGGTTTCCTGGAATAAAATATAAGTTCCGATACCGGCTTCTTTTAATTTACGATAATTTTCTACGGTTGTAGCGGCAATGTTGACATTAACACGGCGGATGGCCCCGTTTTTATGCTTGATGCTGTAAATGGTTTTGATACATTCCAGAATATATTCAATCGGGTTATTTTTTGGGTCTTCACCGGCTTCAAGGGCAAGACGTTTGTGACCCAAATCCTGTAAAGCGATAACTTCTTTTCGGATTTCATCCTGAGTCAGTTTCTTTCTCGGAATATGTTTATTCTTTGCATGATAAGGACAGTAAGTACATCCATTGATACAATAGTTGGAAAGATAAAGCGGAGCAAACATAACAATACGGTTTCCATAGAAGTCTTTTTTGATTTGCTCTGCCAGGTGATAGATTTCCTGGTTTTTTTCCTCAGATTGACAGGCAAGTAAAACAGAAGCTTCACGATGGGTCAGACCTTTTCTTAATTTCGCTTTTTCAAGAATCGAGTCGATTAATGCTTCATTATTTTTATTCTCGTCTGCATAAGCAAGAGTTTCTAAAATTTCCTCATGGTTAATAAATTCATCCGCAATTGTGGATGCCGGATTGTAAGTATACATTTTTAATTCCTCCATATAAAATGATAGTGATTAACTTTTGGTGTAGATTGTTTTACTACTGACGCCGGGCAACATTCCGATTTTTCCGGAAAGAGAACTAATGATATCATTTGGAGCATCAAGGGCGACACTGATAATGGAAATATTTTTTTCCCGGTAAGGGACTCCCATTCGTCCAATGATATAAGAACTATACTGGCTGAGCAGATGATTGAGTTTTTCAACAGAATCATGAGAAGTAAGAATAATTCCAAGTAAAGCAATTCTGGTGTCCTGCATGTTAAAAAATCCTCCTTTCTTTGACAATAAAAGAACAAAAAAAATCTGCGCAAAAGCGCAGACAGACGAGTCAATGATACAGAATTATACACATTGATGCCTTCTTGCGCAGGAAAAACCTTAACAATCAGTAATAATGTCAGAAGTAGTATAACACAAAACTGGTGAAAAAGTAAATGATATTGTGAAAATAAATACAAATTGATAAATTTTAAGAAAATAATTGTGCAAAATGTGAAAATGGTGTATAATATAATCATTGTAACACAGAAGAGGTGGAAATAATAAATTTAAAAATATAAAAAACAAGGAGGTATTGTATGTTAGACCAGTCATACTACGAAGTGGCGGACAAAATCATTGAAAAATATGGTAAAAAACCGTCATCACTCATTCCTGTTATGCAGGATATTCAGGCAGAGTACCGCTATCTGCCGGGAGAACTTCTTACTTATACCGCAAAACAGATTGGAGTAACCGAAGCAAAGGCTTACAGTGTTGCAACTTTCTATGAGAACTTCTCTTTTGAACCAAAAGGAAAATATGTGATTAAAGTCTGTGACGGAACCGCCTGTCATGTGCGTAAATCCATGCCAATTCTGGAAGAACTGTATAAGCAGTTAGGATTAGGCAAAAAGAAACACACCACCGAAGATATGATGTTTACAGTTGAAACCGTTTCCTGTCTCGGAGCTTGTGGACTTGCTCCTACTTTGATGGTAAACGAAGATGTTCATCCAAAAATGTCACCTGAAAAAGTGATTGAGCTGTTGGAAGAATTGAGAGGTGAAGGCGCATGACAATTACGAATAGAGCGGAACTTGATAAATGCAGAGAATCAGCAGAAAAGCAGTTAAATGCTTATGACTGCCGTATTTTAGTCTGTTCAGGCACCGGCTGTATTGCAACCGGTTCCGAAAAAATTTATAAAAAAATGCTGGGAATCGCAGAAGGCGCACCGGGTGTTACCATTGAATTTGGACCACATGATGAGAAAGAACATGTGGGCGTAAAAAGAACCGGATGTCAGGGCTTCTGTGAATTTGGTCCGCTGGTAAGAATCCAGAAAGGTGACCATGTCATTCAGTACATAAAAGTAAAAGAAGATGACTGTGAAGAAATCTTTGAAAAATCCGTTGTTGGAGATGAAGTGATTGAACGTCTGCTTTATGCAAAAGAAGGTCAGTCTTATGTGCAGCCGGATGAAATTCCGTTTATTGCAAAACAGACCAGAATCGTCTTGGAAAACTGTGGAAAATTTGATGCAGAATCTTTAGATGAATATATGGCAGCCGGCGGTTTCAGCGCTCTCGAAAAAGCATTGTTTGAAATGACGCCGGAACAGGTTGTAGAAGAAGTCGATTTATCCGGTCTTAGAGGTCGTGGAGGCGGTGGTTTCCCTGCCGGTAAAAAATGGAAACAGGTCGCAAATCAGAAAGTAAAAGAACGCTATGTCGTATGTAATGGTGACGAGGGTGACCCTGGAGCATTTATGGATGGTTCCGTAATGGAAGGTGACCCGTTTAAGTTAATCGAAGGTATGATGATTGCCGCTTACGCAGTTGGTTCAAGCGATGGATATATTTATGTACGTGCCGAATATCCGAACTCTGTAGCAAGACTGCATCATGCAATCGATGTTATGGAAGAGAAAAATCTTCTGGGCGAACATATTTTAGGAACCGATTTCTGCTTCCACATGCACATCAATCGTGGAGCCGGTGCATTCGTTTGTGGTGAAGGTAGTGCGCTGACCGCTTCCATCGAAGGAAATCGTGGTATGCCAAGAACCAAACCACCAAGAACCGTAGATAAAGGTCTGTGGGCAAAACCAACCGTATTAAATAATGTAGAAACATATGCAAACGTACCGAAGATTATCTTAGAGGGACATGAATGGTTCCGCACGATCGGTACAGAGGGAAGTCCTGGAACAAAGACCTTCTCTTTAACCGGTTCAATCGAAAATACAGGACTGATTGAAGTACCGATGGGAACCACCCTTCGTGAAATCATTTATGATATCGGTGGCGGATTAAAGAATGGTTCTGAATTTAAAGCCGTACAGATTGGTGGACCATCCGGTGGATGTCTGACCGAGAAACACTTAGACGAACCACTTGACTTTGACTCCGTTAAAAAATTCGGTGCTATCGTAGGTTCCGGTGGTCTGGTTGTTATGAACGTCGATACCTGTATGGTAGAAGTAGCCCGTTTCTTTATGAGTTTTACCCAGCGTGAATCCTGTGGTAAATGTACACCTTGTCGTGAAGGTACCAAGCGAATGCTGGAAATCCTTGAAAAGATTGTAGCAGGAAAAGGGGAAATGGAAGATTTAGAGCGCCTCGAAGAACTTGCAGAGATGGTAAAAAATATGTCTCTTTGCGGTCTTGGAAAGAGTGCTCCACTTCCGGTATTAAGTACCATTCGTATGTTCCGCGATGAATATGTGGAACATATCGTAGATAAGAAATGTGTTTCCCATACCTGTAAGGCAATGCAGAACTACTATATTAATCCGGATAAATGTAAAGGCTGTACCAAGTGTGCAAGAAATTGTCCGGTTTCTGCAATTTCAGGAGAAAAGAAAGCACCACATGTAATCGACAATGCAAAATGTATCAAGTGCGGAAGCTGTAAAGATAACTGTAGCTTCGACGCAATTGAAATCAGATAGGAGGGACGAGATTTATGGGAATTATGACAATCGACGGCAGAAAGGTTGAATTTACCGACGAGAAAAATGTCCTTTCTGTCATTCGAAAAGCTGGAATCAATGTTCCTACTTTATGCTATCAGCCGGAGCTTTCCATTTATGGAGCCTGCCGTTTGTGTACAGTAGAAGATGAGAGAGGTAAATTATTTGCCTCCTGTTCAGAAATACCGAGAGATGGTATGGTAATTTATACTAATACCAAGAGATTAAAAAAATATAGAAAAATGATTGTAGAGCTTCTGCTCGGAGCACACTGCAGAGACTGTACATTATGTGACAAGAGCGGAAACTGTGTCCTTCAGGATTTGGCTTACCGCCTTGGCGTAAAAGAAGTACGCTATGAAAATACAAAAGAAGAACAGCCGTTAGACTGCAGTTCTTACTCCATTATCCGTGACCCGAACAAGTGCGTATTATGTGGAAACTGCGTACGTGCCTGCCGTGAACTTCAGGGTGTGGAAGCACTTGGAATCGCATTCCGTGGAACAGAAGCAACGGTTATGCCGGCATTTAACAAAGGTCTGGGAGAAACAATGTGCGTAGGCTGTGGACAGTGTAGAGTAGTCTGTCCGACAGGCGCAATTACCATCCGTTCCGATATCGATGCAGTATGGGATGCACTCGAAGACCCGGATACCAGAGTGATTGCACAGATTGCACCGGCAGTGCGTGTGGCAGCAGGAGACGCATTTGGACTTCCAAAAGGAAAGAGTTCCATGGGTAAAGTGGTAAGTGCACTTCACCAGATGGGATTTGACGAAGTTTACGATACCGGATTTTCTGCTGACTTAACGGTTATGGAAGAATCCGCAGAGTTCTTAAACCGTGTGAAAAACGGTGGAAAACTTCCACTTATGACATCCTGCTGTCCGGCATGGGTAAAATTTGTGGTAGATCAGTATCCGGATTATAAAGACAATATTTCTACCTGCCGTTCCCCACAGGGAATGTTATCCGCAGTTGCAAAAGAATGGTACCGCGATCCGGAAAGAGCAGAAGGCAAACGTACTGTGATGGTATCTTTCATGCCTTGTACCGCAAAGAAGATGGAGATCAAACGTCCGAACAGCTTTACAAAAGGAGAACAGGATACGGATCATGTGCTGACTACAACCGAACTCGTTCGTATGATCAAGAGCGCTGGAATCGACTTTGCAAATATGGAATGCGAAGAACCGGATATTCCGTTTGGAATGGCTTCCGGCGGTGGTAAAATCTTTGGTGTTACCGGTGGTGTAACAGAAGCGGTGCTTCGTCACCTTGTACCGGCACACGATACCGAAACCTTAAAAGCAATTTCCGAGTTTGGTATGCGTGGAGAAGAAGCAATCAAAGAATTTACGATTCAATATGAAGGAACAGATATCAATATCTGTGTTGTAAGTGGACTTGCAAATGCACACGAAGTATTCCGCCGTATGAAAGCAGGAGAAGCAAACTATCATTTAATTGAAGTGATGGCTTGTAAAGGCGGATGCGTTATGGGGGGCGGACAGCCTGTAAAAGCAGGAGAATGTGTAAAATCTGTAAGAACAGAAGGACTGTATGAAGTAGATACCGAATCTGCGATTAAAGTATCCGATGATAATGCGGATATGGAGAAATTGTATGCAGAGTTCTTAAATAGAAAGACACATGAACTGCTCCATAATGAAGGATATTAAAAAAATAAAATAAAGTGAAGTAAGATAAAATGCGAAGAGGTCGATGAAAGTGAAAGCTTTTGTCGGCCTCTTTGTTTTCTCCTAAAAAAAGACGAAAATAGTATTTTTTGGTTCTAAAATTCGACCTGTTGCATATATTAATAAAAAAAGACATCTTAGATTCTTTCTATCCAAGAAGTTACCCCTGTTTCTACCATATTTTCCTGTCGTTTCGGATAATTTTGACTAGTTTCCTGACGATTTATAATTTCCGAATCCGGAAACCGCAGGATGGTGATTTGGCTTTGTTTGAAGCTCATGGACAGATGAACATAGCGGTCCATTGTGATTTTGACAGAAGAATGTCCAAGCATCTCACTTAAAGCCTTAATCTGCATCCCCGATTCCACACAGCGAGTTGCGAACGTGTGACGCAGTGTATGAAAATGAAAATCCCGGATGCCACAACTTTTTAAAACCTTTTTAAAACGGCTGGTCATTGTCCGAGGCTCTATGGGGGACGAATTTCCAGATAAAAGATAATCTGATGACTGGTAATTTCTCTCAATCCGTTCCAAAATTGGAAGCATCTGAGGATGCAGAGGAACAGTCCGTTCCCGCTTGTTTTTGGGTGAACCGAGATATAATACCGTCTTAGGTTCTCCGAAATATTGTTCTTTGTTTTGAATTCGCTGAAGAGTGTGACGGATATGAAGTACCTGTTCTTTCAAATCAATGTCCTCCCAAGTAAGAGCACACAGCTCACCAAGACGAATCCCACTGAACAATGCAAGCTGAATTCCAACAGTGGTTAAGGAATCCTTAGATTTTAGATATAAGAGAAAATCATAAGACTCACTGTCAGAAAGAACATCGAGAGGATGCTTCTCCTGATTAGAAATCGGATTTTTACATAAAATCGGCAGACTATTTTTTGTATGCTTCAAGCTTCCATTAATAATCGTATTGATGGTATGCAGAGAACTTCCAGAAAGACTTTGAGCCAGATGTTCCACCAGTTTATCATAAGTATCCTGATGAATTTCACGTACATAGAGCGTGTTCCATTCAGGAAGAATATACTTCTCCAGAAAATTTTTATACTTGATATAGGTCGCTGGCTTCCAACGTCTGGAAGAATCTGCTAACCATTTGTAAGCAGAATCCGAAAATAAAGCAGTAGAAATCGTTGTTTCATTTGGTAAAGTAAGCATTTTTTCATAATTGTTTTTTAGAAAAAGAACTTTTCTGTAAGTCGATGCATACAGATACTTGAAATGTGGACGGCCATTAGACTTTTTTCCAAGAAAGACTCGTGCTTCCCAACGTCCATCTTTTCGTTTATAGATGTTTTGACCTGTTCTCATAGGAAACCTCCTTAGTTGTGAAAATTTGACAAGCTTTCTGACGGTGATTAGAAGTGAGAATGTTAAGATATCATTAAAAGTGCATAAGAAAACTTTGCAAATGACTTAAGAATTTAAGAAAAATGTCAGAAAACATTGACAAAAACATGAATTACAGTTATTATAAGACATGTAAAGGCATCTTAGATAGAAAGAATCTAAGATTACCGTGCAACAATCCTATTAGTATTATGACAGGATTGATAGAATTTTATACAGAAATGTTGGAAAATGTGTACGCTTATAAGTATTGAGAATACTTAGAACGGAATCCGGTTAGAATCCGGAGCAGATCCTTTCCCTGCTGTAAGGACAACGAAAGATGGAAAAAGTCACTGAATGAATCAGATTTGGTAAGACACATCGAGTAGGTTAATTGGTCCTGAGCCAGAAGACGGAGCGTAATAAAACATTCCCGATATTTAAGAAAATTCGGAGGCCAGGAACGAATTGACTGAAGCATAAGAATAAACAGTACCCTTTATTATCTGATTAAATAGATGTGGAATACCTGTAGTTCGAGGATGAGAAATCAGTTCGTATGACCTTTCGGTTGTACGGGCTTTTTTTATTGTCATGACAGACAGCAAAAGGAAGGAAAGTGAAAAAGTCGTGATAATGAAACCTTACAGTCGCACAGTGGAAAATAAAATACTCCCCACGCTGTGATGACTTAACAAGAGGGAGAAAAAATGGAGGTATAAAACCATGCAAACAAAAAAAGTAGTTTCAGTATTATTAGCAGGAGTGACAACACTGACAATGGCTATGCCGGTATTGGCGGCAAATGATGACCCGAATCTGGTAGTAACACCGGATACTCAGTATTCTACACCAATCGAAGCTAATTCTAGCGTAACACTTGGATTAATGCCTGCTGATGCTCATTATCAGAGAACTGGCTTTGATTCAGAAGCAGCTGCAAAAGATGGATTGAATGTAGCAAAAGTTAATTTTGGAGCAGACAAGATTTCATCCGTTTTTACGTATGGTTCTAAAACCGTAGATGGTTTGTATGCGGGTACAGTGACAGTAAAAGGTGAAAAAGGCCAGTATGGTCCTGCAAGTTTACATATCGTAAATAAAAATAATACAAGTGCTGGCATCGATATGACTGTGTACGTAGAGGCAGCAGAGACACAGAAGGATGTAACTGTTTCAAAGGTACAGGTAAAAGACCTGAGAGATGATGCACTTATAAGTGTGGAAAAACAAAATTTAAATGTTGAAGCTGCAAAAAAAGAAACGAATAATCCATTTAATGGTTCTGAAGGAGCTGCACAGAGTTATCCGACTGCAGGTGATGCATTATACAGTCTGGCAGAAGCTAATCAGATGAGCTTTGAACAGAATGGTGGATATGTACAGTCAGTAACAGATGCAGATGATAATATTCTTGAAGCATATACAACTTCAGACTGGACTTATTATGGATGGAATTATTGCGTTATTCGCAATGGTAAGAAAGTATCAGAAGGTGATATGTTAAGTGCATCTGTTCTTGAAGTAGAAAAGAATGACAGTGTATATTGGGCTTTTGGTACAATGGAACAGGCAGATACATATTTTAAAACATTAAAATAGACAATATAGTATTTAATATAGATGGTTGGGGCAATGTTTTTCAGCCTCAACCATTTATCTAAAACATCAATAGATAGAAGGTGTAAAAATGAAAAAAATACTCCACTATCTACTGCTTACAATGTGTTTGTTAGGAATATTGAGAGTAAATGTTTATGCAGCAGAAAATAATAATAGGATAATTAATTTGACAGGTATCAGTAATGTAAAAATATATACAGCTGATAAAAAACAGGAGATTGAAGTAAAAGATAAGAGTTTTACTGTATCCCCTGGAGAATACTGTTATGAATATGCAGGAGACGCAAGTAATTCGTTAAATGGAGCTGGTGGATATTTCACAGTGACAGAAAACATGACAGAATTAAATCTTGCAAGTGTTTATTTTAATAATGTATCTCCAACTGCCTGGATAAATGAAAAAAACAAATGGTGTTATCTTGATGAACTCGGCACATTAACTCTTTATGATGAAAAGCAGGAGAGGGAATACTGGCATGCCACAGATAATGTATATAATTATATTGTTCCAAACTGTGGTGGTGACAGTTATTATAATTTTAATTTTACACCCTTTGATGGGAATTATCTTCCCATTGAAGGGCATTTTTATGTTTACAGAAGTACAGATTTCGGTTCGTTAAATCTTTCAGATAATGGAAAAATTCCATATTTGAAAAAGAGTTATATCACAGTTAAAGTACCGGTGGACATGGAAATCTATACTACCTGGGAATTAAAATTCTATACCGCCAGAAACTGGAAATCCTATACTCCTTTTAAGACAGAAGATGGATATAATTATTATAAGATTCCAGAAGGTTTTACTTATATGATGAGACAGGAAGGAAAAGTAACTCGTTATACCAAGAATCTGAATGGGGAATGGAACGATGACTATACTGAAGTAACGGTTGCTCCGCTTGAAGATAATCCGACACAGATACATCGAGAACAAGAAAAAGACGGAATATATGCCAGTATGCTGACAAATCTTCCAGAAAATAGTGAGATAGATTTAAAAGTAGGAGAATACTTTGATTTGGTACCGTTACGTGCATGGCAGGCAGTGGAAAATGGTGTGGCAAATGCACATAATGACCCAGACTGGCATTATGTTGTAATTGGCGGAGATGAAAGTGTTGCCTCCGTTGAAATAACCGAAGACGATAAGATTGGACAGTTTGGCAGGATTCATGCCAATGGGGAAGGTACGGTTCTGGTTGCTTTCTATTATGATGCAGTAGATACTGCTTCTCTTACAAGTGGCACAGGAAGTTATATTTATAGTGCCTTATTGCCAGAACTTACAGGAATTGCAGTTGTGCATGTTGGAGAAAAGGAAACTCAAACACAGATAACTTCTAATATTGATATGATAGAAGGACGTACGGTTTATTATCTTAAGAATCAGACAGGAGCAGATGGAGTTACGTATGAGATGGGAAATTCTGCAGAGTATACGTTTACGCCAACTGCAACAACAGGAGATAGTTCAGAAAAGATTAAATCAGTACGTGTTCATAAACCAATTACTGTGACGGATGGAAAACTTAGTGAAAATCCGACGGATTGGCTAAAAGACAGTTCATGGAAAACCTATTCGGCAAAAACGATAGAAGATGGGAAGCAAAGTTATACGATTCAGTTGTCAGAAGGGCGTAATATCGTAGAGATAAAAGCAGGAGATGCAACGACCTATCATGTGATTCTTGCCAGAGGTCTGGATGTTACAATTGATAACGTGTATCGTTCAGGAAAAGCTTTAGAAGTTGGAGATACTGCAAAGATAACGATGGAAAACATGATTCCTCCAATGTTTAAAATGTCGGCAATCTATAATCCAAGTGGTGTGCAGTTTGTATGTAAGACAAATGGAGTGGACTATACTACCTCATTTGGACAGTACATGGCAGGTAGTAGTTTTATAGTGAAACTGCAGGATGAAGATGCAGGAACTTATCGGATTACAGATGGTGCATTAACAACAAGTGCCTGGGGAATAACAGATGGTGCACATCGTAAATTAACAAGAAATTCCATGGGAACTTATTGGAATGGTGGAGATAACCCGAATATTGATTATGGAAAAGTGGCTTATATTCCGGAAATTTCTTTTGAAGTTGATTCTAATGAGGAACATGAAGAAAGTTTAAGTCGTTCGGCAGGGGTATTGAAAGCTATAATTGCAAATGTGTGGGCAGATAATATGCCTATGGTTGATGGTACTGGTACTTGGTTTGCAACAAATTCTAAAGTGGTTGAACAAAATGCAAATCGCTCAGTGGGATTAACATCTAATACATTGCCCCAGAATGTTCAAGCAGGAGCAGAGTTACTTCAAAAGGATGAAAATGCAAAATTACTGGTCAGATATTGGCTGGGAAATGATAAAAATAATGCGATTGTACAAGAAATGGAGTTTTCGGAGTCTTATAAAGAGGATTCTTTTGGAAAAAACGTACAGAAAATAATAGGAAATCCATTAGCGTATAAAGGTGAGGATATTAACAATGCGTCTCCACAGGATATGCAGATAGAAACCATTGTGATACCTAGTAGTGGAAGCCCGATGACTTACGCTAGACATTTATATAGAACAGGAAAACAGAAATATGTATCTTTTCTTCCTAAAAATATAAAGATTCTAGCAGCAGAAGGAAGTGGAGCACTTGGGCGTTGGGATGGAATCTTGGAAGCAGATGATATCAAATATAAAGATTCTGAAGGTAACATCGTTACACAAGATCTGGGATACGGATTTATCGGTTCCGAATACCACTTTAGTTCATCTGTACCAAATGAGACAGATAAAATTCTAATAGATATAACAGGAGAAATTTTTAATAGGAAAGAAGTCATAAGTGGTTATACAGTTTCTATTGACGGAAGAGAAAAAATCTACGAATCAGGAGAAGCTATCCCACTGGAAGTTGGTGTCAACAAATTAACCGTAAACTGTAAAGCCGCAGTCGGAAAAGACAGTACCTACACCATCGACGTGACTCGTCGTTCTCCTTCAAAGCAGACAACTTTTGAAGTTCCAGAAGGTGCATCCGTACTTGTAATGCAGGGCAGTAAGACCATGAAAGCCAACGAAGATGGAACTTACACGCTTGAAAATGGAACTTATACTTACTATGTATCTAAGAGTGGATTCCTGACCAAGACAGACAGTTTCAAAGTAACAGATGAAGAAAGTAATCCGGTTATCCGTATAGAAAGCTTAGAGGCAGTTCCGGCTCAGTCTGGAACCGTATCGGTACAGCTTGCAGGTCAGAGTACGGTATTCTGCCCGACAACGGATGTAGCCATTTCACAGGAAGCAAAAGATTTGGCTGCAAATCGTTATGTCTTATATAACCATGGTGGTTACACGGTACTTCATGCATTGTTAGATGCAGCCGATGCAAGCAGAGCAGGTTTTGAATGTTACAGAGGTAAGTTTGTACTTACCGGTGATTCCATAGCAGAAAGTAATGGAAAGAAAGCCAGCTGGATTTGCAAGGTAAATGGTGCGGTATGTGATGACCCGGCCAATACATTAGCATCCGACGGAGATAAGGTTGAATTCTTCTATAGTTCTGGATGGGATGGCATGAAAGATGCACATCTGACACCGGAAACAAAGAGTGTCAACCGTGGAGAAACCCTGACCTTGACATTAGCAGGAGCAGGTGTTTCCGAAAATGATGCAAAGGCAGAAGCCATTGCCGATGCAGAGATTTATGAAGGAAGTAAACTGATTGGAACAACCGATGAAAATGGACAGCTTCAGGTAGAAACCAATACCCTTTCTTTAGGAACGCATCGTTTTACAGCTGTCAAGAAAGATAAAGACGGTCACAATCTCTTAACTGCAGTGATGAGTTCGATTACCGTAAATAAAGTAAGTGACCCATCCGCAGACCCGAACAAGACAGTTGTTACATTCCGTCTGATTGGTGATACCAAACACGGAGAAGAGGGAAGTGACAACGAAGCCGTTCATGCTTATACGACATGGATTGCAACCGGTACTTACAGTTTTGACCAGTCAGAAGTAACGGTTGGTGAAGTGTTTAAGACTGCATTAGAGGAAGCGGGACTTTCTTATGTAGGAATTGAAAACAACTACATTAGTTCCATTACCGCACCGGAAATTTATGGTGGTTATGAATTAAAGGAAATGGACAACGGTAAAAATTCCGGCTGGATGTATACCGTAAACGGAGTACACCCGGACAGAGGCTTAAATGAATGGTATGTAACCACAGGTGATGAAATCGTATGGCATTACATCGATGACTACAAAGTAGAACAGTCTGATATGAAAGACGAGTCCGGATTTGCATCAAGTGGCAATGCATCTACCTGGAATAAATGGTTAGAAGCGTTGGATGAAACACCTGGTGCAAGAGAACGTGGTGAAAAGGTCGAAAATCAGATCAAGCAGATTGATGAAACCATTGAGCTTACAGATGAGTGTGAAGCAAAGATTACCACAGCACGTAAGGCTTATGATTCCCTTACCCGTGAGGAAAAGAGATATGTAAGCAATTACGATGTGCTCTTAAAAGCAGAGGAACAACTGGCAGCCCTTAAGAAAGAAAAGGCAGACAAAGAAGCAGCGGACGCTGTGATTGCTCAGATTGATGCGCTTCCGACAGCTGAAAATGTGACTCTGGAACATCAGGAAGCAGTTGACGCTGCAAGAGATGCGTACAGCAAGCTGACGGATGACCAGAAGAAACTGGTTTCCAAGGAAACAACCGACAAACTGGAACGTGCAGAGAAGAAGATTGCACAGTTACTCGAAGAGCAGGCAGCGGATTTGGTATTAGAAGAGATGAATGCGCTTCCGTCCAAAGACAATCTGACGCTGGATGATGAAGTGGCTCTTGCAGGTGCAGAGGCACACTACAATGCATTAAGTGATGCTCAGAAAGAATATCTGAATGGAAAAGCACCGGAAAGTGTTGCAAAACTTGGTGAATTAAGAACGCAGTTAGAAAAACTGAAAAAGGATGCGGCAGACAAAGCGGCAGCCGATGCAGTGACAGAAAAACTCAATGCCCTTCCGTCCGAAGAGGATGTGATGTTCCAGGATGAAGCGGTACTGAAACAGGCAAGAGAGGCTTACGATGCTCTGAGTGATGACCAGAAGAAGTTTGTTTCCGGTGAAGCGTATGACAAACTGGAAAAGGCAGAGCAGAAACTAAAAGCATTAAAAGAAGAAGCCGAAGTCGTAACAAAACAGATTCAGGAACTTCCGGCAGTTGGAGATTTGAAACTGGAGGATGCAGAAAAAGTATCTTTGGCAAGAAGTGCTTATGATGCGTTAAATGCAGACCAGAAACGTCAGTTAACAGAAAGTGGAGTACTGGATACGCTGTTAACCGCGGAAAACCAGATCAGCTTACTCGAAAGAGAAAAAGAAGAAGCAGAAAAAGTGGCACAGCAGATTAACAGTCTCCCGGAAGTAAAAGATTTGAAACTGGCAGACAAGACAGCAGTAGAAGCGGCAAGAAAAGCTTACGATGCCTTAAGTGACAACCAGAAAGCAATGATTGAAGATGCAAAGAAGGCGCTTGAGGAAAGAGAAGCAGAAATCAAACGCTTAGAAGAGCTGGCAAATAATACCGATAAACCGGACCCGGGCAACAAAGATGATAAGAAAGATGACAACAAGGATAACAACAAAGATAATAACACATCAACGACCGATAAGAATAACAACAAGGGTTCTGGTACAACAACCGGTACAACAAACAAAGGCTCAAATACCACAACCGGTACAGCAACCAACAAAGGAACGCAAAGTGGAAGCACGAATAAGACAACAGGAACTCAGGCACAGACAAGCAGCAGCCAGACAACAGGCAGCAGCAGTGCAAAGAGTGCGAAGACAGGGGATGAAACCGATTTCCTTCTTCCAATGGCAGGACTGATTAGTGCTTCTGGTGTATTTGCAGGAGTGGTTCTTTATTATAAGAAGAGAAGAAAAGACACAGGAGTAGAGAAAAAAGAAGAAAAATAAAATTTTGAATCAATACTCGAAATGAAATGCGAAAGGGTCAATGAAGGCAAGGCTTTCATTGGCCTTTTTGTTTGGTAAAGAAGTGAAAGGAATTGTCAAGTAGAAAATAGTGTGCTAAAATATCAATGATACAGTTAGAAAAAAAGGCAGATGCCTGTAAAAGATAGAGAATAATGGAGGCTTTGGTAAAAATGGAAGCATACAAGAAAGAGTTTATTGAATTTATGGTAGAAAGTGATGTACTGAAATTTGGAGAGTTTACTTTAAAGAGTGGAAGAAAATCTCCGTTTTTTATGAATGCAGGTGCTTATGTAACCGGTTCACAGTTAAAAAAATTAGGTGAATATTATGCAAAAGCAATTCACGATACTTATGGAGATGACTTTGACGTATTATTTGGACCGGCTTACAAGGGAATTCCGCTTGGGGTAGTAACCGCAATCGCATACAGTGAATTATATGGAAAAGAAGTACGTTACTGTTCTGACAGAAAAGAAGAAAAAGACCACGGTGCAGATAAAGGAAAATTCCTTGGAAGCCAGTTAAAAGATGGTGACCGTGTGATTATGATTGAGGATGTTACGACATCCGGAAAATCTATGGAAGAAACCGTACCGAAGGTAAGAGGGGCAGCAGATGTAACAATTGTTGGTCTGATGGTTTCTTTAAACCGTATGGAAATCGGAAAAGGTGGAGAGAAGTGTGCACTTGACGAAGTCAAAGATCTTTATGGCTTTGATACGGCTGCAATCGTAACAATGGAAGAAGTAGTAGAATGTCTTTACAACAAAGAATGTAATGGAAAAGTTGTAATTGACGATGCATTAAAATCCGCAATTGACGCATACTATGAGGAATATGGCGTAAAATAGATTAGAAAATGAAAAAGTCAGTTGTATGAAATGAATCAAGAGGATGCAGGATTTTATGAATGAAAAAGTATATAAAACAATGGCAGGCATAGGCGGTGGTACACTGGCAATTGGAATTGTGGTATTAGTGACCGGAATTGTAAGTGGCACTATGCTGATTATTAATGGAGCAAGATTAATAAAAAAGAAATATGAACTGACAATTTAAGGCATGACAGGCTTATTAGAAGTATGCCTTGTGTCAGAAAGAGAGGGCATATTTAAGAAAATGCCCTCTTTATTTCAGTACAGGAGCGTATAAATTGAACAGGGAAATAAAAAATAAAATAAAGAAAGCGGGAACAGTTGCGTTTCTGCTTTATATTGCTGCACTGATTTATTTCCTGTTTTTTTCGGAATCATATGGAAGAGCAGGGTTCGCAGAGCGTGAATACCATTATAATGTGGTTCCGTTTCGGGAAATAAAACGATTTTGGATTTACAGAGAACAACTTGGAGTATTTGCAGTCGTTACGAATCTGTTAGGAAATGTGGTAGGATTCGTTCCCTTTGGATTTATACTTCCTTTAATTGTCCGTCGGGCGAGAGGCTTTTTCTTGATTACGTTATTAGGATTTGCCTTGAGCTTGTTTGTGGAAGTAGTTCAGCTGATAACGAAAGTTGGATGTTTTGATGTAGATGATTTGATTTTGAATACACTGGGAGCGGCAGTCGGGTATATCCTGTTTGCTGTCTGCCATTTGATAGATGACCAGACCAGGAGGAAGAAATATGGCGAGAAAGAGATATAAATATGCGTTTACCAGAAAGAAACATACCAAAGGCGGAAAGTTATCCTCTATTTTGGCATTTGCGTCGTTTCTTTTGTTTGTAGGTTCTGCTATCTGCTCGATGATGATGGGTGGAAAAGGCGGATTATATCTCGGAGCAGCAGGATTCATTGCAATCGGATTTTCTGTATATGGATTTATTCTTGGCTTAAAGAGTTTTTCAGAGGAAAACAGGAATGTATTGTACAGCAAAGTAGGCGCAGTGGCAAACGGGCTGTTAACAGTACTTTGGATTACGATGTTTTTGATTGGAATTGGATGAGGTAGAAATTATGGAAGAACGGTTGAAAAAACAGCTTGAATTTATTTTAGAAGCAGATAAAAGTAAATTTATCGGGCGTCAGACGTACCTTTCTGATGGAATCCGAAAAGAAAATGATGCAGAACATTCCTGGCATCTGGCGCTTATGACAGCACTTTTGTCTGAGTATGCAAAAGAGAAAATAGATGTACAAAAGACAATGCTTATGGTGTTGATTCATGACATTGTGGAAATTGATGCCGGGGATACTTATGCTTATGATGAAAAAGGAAAATTAAGCCAGAGGGAACGTGAGGTAAAGGCGGCAGACCGGATTTTTAGTCTTTTACCGAAAGACCAGGCAAAGAGTATGAGAGATTTATGGGAAGAATTTGAGACCTGCGAGACGCCGGAAGCAAAGTTTGCCCGCTGTATGGACAATTTACAGCCGATTCTGTTAAATGATAAAACAGGAGGAAAATCCTGGAGAGAGCGTCAGATTAAACGTTCTCAGGTAGAAGAAAGACAGAAAAGAACAAAGATGGGTTCGGATACGCTGATGGAAGTGGTGACTCAGATTATTGAAAAAAATGTAGAAAACGGGAATTTAAAAGATGAGTAGAGAAGAATATTTAGAAGAACGTTTTTCGTTGGTTACGGACCGGATTTTTGAGATAAAAGACGAGGAGAAACTGCCGGAACAGTTTTTAGGATATTTTAAGAAAACAGCCAATTTTCTTGAATACTTAATCAGACTACATGAAAAAATTCAGGATGGCTGGCTAAAAACAGCTTCCTTAGAAGAATTAAGGGAAAATAATGAGCGGTTGTACCAGGATATTCTGCCGGAACACTATGAGACTTCCTATGCAAATCCTGCTTATGCCGAGAAGCTGTTAGGAAAAGAATTTGGACCGCTGATTTGTTTTCTAGAGGCTGAGATAAGAGGGCTTATTGTATTTGTCTATGAAAATCGTCTGTTTGATATGACTGTGATTTTAGAACTGTTTGTACAGATTTATAATCTGTTAGAAGAGCCGTCTGTATCGGCAGAAGAAGTCAGGGAATCGTTATATTGGTATGTCAGTGATTACAGTGAGGAAATGGTTTCAAGAAGAATCCGTGAAGCAGTAGATCCTGATTTGGATTTTGCTGTGAAGATTATTGAAAACAGTGATTTAAGCGATGTGCGGTATTTATATCAATTCGGAGAATATGTCACCCAAAATGAAGAAGAGATGGCGAAATTTTTAAGTGAGTTTTCACAGGAAGAAATTGATAAAATGGCGAGAACCTTTAGTGAGGGCTATCGAATCGGATTTGTAGTGGGTAAAAAAGATTTATCGAAGAAAAAAACAGTCAATATCCGTTATCAGCTTGGATTTGAGAGAATGGTAAAATCTGCAATTGGACAGTTTGCCAAGATGGGGCTTCGTCCGACTATCTATCGAAGTGCAGTCCATGCAGTTAATCGAAATGGTCAGAACAGAATTGGCTACTATGGGGCAGTTCCAAACCGCCAGTATGATTACGACCATAAAGAAGACAATGCGCTATTCTTTAATCAGGAATTTGTCTGCAGAAAATTGCGGGTGATGCAGGTCGCTTATGAACAGGTAAAGGAACTTGCCAATACGCATGCTGGTCCGGCAGTGATTGAAACATTTGGTGAAGAACCATTTGAACCGGAAACGAAAGCAGAAGCGTGGAGTTTAAATCCGCATCAGCAGAAGTTAAAGGTGACTTACAGCAATGAAGCAGGACAGATTGTAAATCGTTATATTATCGGGGAAGAACGCAGTTTTACGATTATCGCCTATCCGGTTTGTGAAATCGGAGCAGATTTTCGTGAAATTTTTAAAGAGACCGTGCGCTTAAATAATCTGGATTATCATTTATATCAAAACATTCAGCAGACAATGATTGATGTTCTGGATAAGGGAGACTCGGTGCATATTAAGGGAAAGGGAGCAAATGAGACAGATTTAAGAATTATGCTTCATACCTTAAAAAATTCAGAGAAAGAAACGAACTTTGAAAATTGTGTTGCCGATGTCAACATTCCGGTGGGTGAAGTATTTACCAGTCCGAAGTTAGAGGGAACAAATGGTGTGCTTCATGTAAGCGGAGTTTATCTTTCCGGTTTGTATTATAAAAATTTAAAAATCTGTCTGGAAGATGGAAAAACAACGCAATATTCCTGTGAAAATTTTGAAACCGCAGATGAAAATAAAGCTTATATCGAAAGTAATATTTTATATCATCATGAGTTTCTTCCGATCGGAGAATTTGCAATCGGAACGAACACAACGGCTTATAGGATGGGAAGAAAATATGGAATCGAAGCTAAACTTCCGATTTTGATTGCAGAGAAAACGGGTCCGCATTTTGCATTGGGAGATACCTGTTACAGCTGGTCAGAGGATACGGCTGTGTATAATCCGGATGGAAAAGAGATTATTGCAAGGGACAATGAAATTTCCCTGCTTCGTAAAGAGGATGCGGGAAAGGCTTATTTTGGATGTCATACGGATATTACCATTCCTTATGAAGAAATTGAGTTTATCCGTGTAGAAAAAGAGGGAAGAGAAATTGCTTCCATTATTGAAAATGGAAGATTTTCTCTTGTCGGAACGGAAGAATTGAACCGTGTTCTTGACGAAACCTGTTGAAACCTGTTGACAAGTTTTGGAAGTCTATGTAAAATTGTCCGTGTAAGACCAGACATTTTGTATATTAATTTAAGAAGGAGATTGAATCATGGCAAAAGTTGGAATTGTTATGGGAAGCGACTCAGATATGCCTGTTATGAGCAAAGCAGCAGACATGTTAGAAAAATTCGGGATTGACTATGAAATGACAATTATTTCTGCACACAGAGAACCGGATGTGTTCTTTGAATATGCGAAAAGTGCAGAGGAAAAAGGATTCAAAGTGATTATTGCAGGAGCTGGTATGGCAGCACATCTTCCGGGTATGTGTGCGGCAATCTTTCCAATGCCGGTTATTGGTATCCCGATGCATACGACATCTTTAGGAGGAAGAGATTCTTTATATTCAATTGTGCAGATGCCGTCAGGAATACCAGTAGCAACAGTAGCAATTAATGGAGGCGCAAATGCGGGAATCCTTGCAGCCAAGATTCTGGCAACTTCAGACCCTGAGCTTCTCAAGAAGCTGAAAGACTACAAAGAGGATTTAAAAGACCAGGTCGTTGCAAAAGATGCAAAGCTTCAGGAAGTAGGATATAAAAATTACAACAAATAATTGGAGGATAACAAAATGGATTACAAGAATGCCGGTGTAGATATCGAGGCAGGTTACAAATCAGTGGAATTAATGAAAGAACATATCAAAAAGACAATGCGTTCGGAAGTACTGACAAATATCGGTGGCTTTTCAGGTGCATTTTCTATGGAAAAATTTAAAGACATGGAAAAACCTACTCTGGTATCTGGTACAGATGGAGTAGGAACAAAACTGAAACTGGCATTTATTATGGATAAACACGACACAGTAGGAATCGACTGTGTTGCAATGTGTGTCAATGACATTGCCTGTGCAGGTGGAGAACCTTTATTTTTCCTTGACTATATTGCCTGTGGAAAGAACTATCCGGAAAAAATTGCGGAAATCGTAAAAGGTGTTGCAACAGGATGTGAAATGTCAAGTGCTGCATTAATCGGTGGAGAGACAGCAGAAATGCCAGGTTTCTATCCGGAGGATGAGTATGACCTTGCAGGTTTTGCAGTTGGCGTGGTAGATGAAAAAGATTTAATTACAGGAAAAGACTTAAAAGCAGGGGATGTTTTAGTGGGTATGGCATCCTCAGGTGTTCACAGCAATGGATTTTCTTTAGTTCGTAAAGTATTTGATATGACAAAAGAATCATTGGATACTTATTATGATGAACTTGGAAAAACACTTGGAGAAGCATTAATTGCACCGACAAAAATCTATGTAAAAGCGCTCAGAAGCGTGAAAGAAGCAGGAGTGCGTGTAAAAGCATGTAGTCATATCACAGGCGGTGGTTTCTATGAAAACGTACCGAGAATGTTAAAAGATGATGTATGTGCAGTGATTGAAAAAGACAGTTATCCAATTCCTCCAATTTTTAAATTAATGGCCGAAAAAGGTCAGATAGAAGAAACCATGATGTACAATACTTATAATATGGGTATCGGTATGATTATGGCAGTAGACCCTGCAGATGTGGACAAGACCGTAGAAGCAGTCAAAGCAGCAGGAGAAACTCCTTATGTAATCGGAAAAATCGAAGCCGGTGAAAAAGGCGTAAAATTAGTATAAATAAAATGAGCGGGGGTGTGGCATGTTGGATGCCGCAGCCCTTTTGCTGTAAAAATGGATAAAATTTGGATGTGATTGGCAAAGATCAATTGCGAAATTAGTGGAGGAAAAACTCCAAAGGTACATCAATAACAGGAGGAAGAGGCACGTGAAATTAGCGGTACTTGTATCAGGAGGCGGAACGAATCTTCAGGCAATTATCGATTCCATTGAAAGTGGAACAATTACAAATGCGGAAATTGCGGTTGTAATCAGTAATAATCCGAATGCTTATGCGTTAGAGAGAGCGAAAGCACATCACATTGAGGCAAAATGCGTTTCACCAAAAAGTTATGAATCGAGGGAAGCATTTAATCAGGCTTTGCTTGAGACAATCCAGTCTTATCAGGTGGATTTGGTGGTGCTTGCAGGTTGTCTGGTTGTGATTCCTGAAATTATGGTAAAGGCTTATCCAAATAAAATTATTAATATTCATCCGGCTCTGATTCCATCTTTTTGCGGAACCGGATATTATGGCTTGAAAGTACATGAAGGTGTCTTAAAAAGAGGCGTGAAAGTGACAGGAGCAACGGTTCACTTTGTAGATGAGGGAACAGATACCGGCCCGATTATTTTACAAAAGGCAGTGGAAGTGAAACAGGAAGATACTCCTGAAGTTCTTCAAAGAAGAGTCATGGAAGAGGCAGAATGGAAGATTATGCCAAAGGCAATTGATTTAATTGCAAATGGTAAAGTGGAAGTAGTAAACGGTCTTGTAAAAATAAAAGAATAACAAGAGCGGTGAAAGGGGAACATACATGAAAGTATTAATTATTGGAAGCGGCGGAAGAGAGCATGCAATTGCGTGGAAAGTGGCACAGAGTCCGAAAGTAGATAAAATTTACTGCGCACCGGGAAATGCGGGAATTGCAGAGTATGCAGAATGTGTAGCAATCGGCGCAATGGAATTTGATAAACTTGTAGCTTTTGCGAAAGAAAAAGAAATTGATTTAACCGTAGTAGGTATGGATGACCCACTGGTTGGTGGAGTAGTAGATGCCTTTGAAAAAGAAGGTCTGCGTGTATTTGGACCGAGAAAAAATGCAGCAATTTTGGAAGGTTCAAAGGCTTTTTCAAAAGATTTAATGAAAAAATACAATATTCCGACCGCTGCTTATGAAAATTTTGAAAGTGCAGATGAGGCACTTGCTTACTTAAGAGAAAAAGCAGATTTCCCGATTGTGTTGAAAGCAGACGGATTGGCGCTTGGAAAGGGCGTTTTAATCTGTAACACTTTGGAAGAGGCAGAAGAAGGGGTAAAAACCATCATGCTCGATAAGAAATTCGGTTCTGCCGGAAATACTCTGGTAATCGAAGAATTTATGACGGGACGTGAAGTTTCTGTGCTTTCTTTTGTAGATGGAAAAACAATCAAAACCATGACATCCGCACAGGACCATAAACGTGCAAAAGACGGTGATCAGGGATTAAATACCGGAGGTATGGGTACTTTCTCTCCAAGCCCATTCTACACAAAAGAAGTGGATGATTTCTGTGAGAAATATGTTTATCAGGCAACGGTAGATGCAATGGCAGCAGAGGGACGTGAATTTAAAGGAATTATTTTCTTTGGTCTGATGCTGACAGAGAAAGGTCCAAGAGTCTTAGAGTATAATGCAAGATTTGGTGACCCGGAAGCGCAGGTAGTAATTCCAAGATTGAAAAATGATATCGTGGAAGTATTTGAAGCCTGCATTGATGGAACACTGGATAAAGTAGATTTACAGTTTGAAGAGAATGCAGCAGTGTGCGTGGTTTTAGCTTCTGATGGATATCCGGTTTCTTATGAGAAAGGATTCCCGATTGAAGGTTTGGAGACGTTTAAAGAAAAAGACGGATATTATGTATTTCATGCAGGAACTGCATTTAAGGACGGAAAAATTGTAACCAATGGCGGTCGTGTCTTAGGTGTAACTGCAAAAGGTGCGGATTTAAAAGAAGCCCGTGCAAATGCTTATGAGGCAACAAAATGGATTTCTTTTGAGAATAAATACATGAGAAATGACATTGGAAAAGCCATTGATGAAGCATAAAAAGTAAGTCGAAAAAATAAAATGGGAAGAAACAGTCTGAATTTAATGAATTCAGGCTGTTTTTTTGGTTGACGAAAGGTACAAAAGTGGCTATAATCTTAATTATAATTTCTATATGATTTATCGCTTTAAAGGGTAACGGTTTAAAGCGAAGAGTCCATTGAGGAAAAAGGAGGAAAAGATTATGAAATTAAGAAAAATTATGGCAGTTTTAATGGCAGCATCTGTAGCTGCATCACTTGCAGGATGTGGAGAAAGTTCTTCTTCAGGTTCTTCCGATAGTTCTTCAGACAGTGCTTCTTCTGATTCCGGAAAAGTATACAAAATCGGTATTTGCCAGCAGTTAGAGCACGAAGCACTTGATCAGGCAACACAGGGATTTGAAGATGCGTGTGAAGAAAAATTCGGAAAAGACAATGTTACATTTGACCTTCAGAATGGACAGGGTGAGCAGGCAAACTGTGCAACCATTACGAATAGCTTTGTTGCGGATAATGTGGATTTGATTCTTGCAAATGCGACAACCGCACTTCAGTGTGCAGCAGCAGCAACGGATTCCATTCCGATTTTAGGAACTTCTATTACAGATTATGCAACTGCACTTGATATTTCTGACTGGAATGGTTCAACCGGAATGAATATTTCAGGTACCAGTGACCTGGCACCGATTGACCAGCAGGAGGATATGTTGGTTGAGTTAGTTCCGGATGTAAAAACAGTTGGAATTTTATATTGCTCTGCAGAGCCAAACTCTGCTTATCAGGCAAAATTATTTGAAGATGCGTTAAAAGAAGATGGAATTGAGTATAAAGAGTATACAGCAGCAGATTCCAATGAGATTCAGTCTGTTACAACTTCTGCAATTTCCGAGTGTGATGCACTTTACATTCCGACGGATAATACAATGGCATCAAATACAGAAATTATTAATAATATCTGTCTGCCGGCTAAAGTTCCGGTAGTTGCAGGAGAGCAGGGTATCTGTGCCGGATGTGGTATTGCAACCCTTTCTATCAGCTATTATGATATTGGATACAAAGCTGGTGAAATGGCTTATGATATTCTTGAAAACGGAAAAGATATAAGTACCATGGAAATCGAGACTGCACCAAATGTAACAAAGATGTATAATCCGACAATTTGTGAAGAACTTGGCATCGAAGTTCCGGATGAATATGAAGCAATTGAGCAGGAATAAAAGAACAGAATGAATTACTCTTGGAATTTTTCTGTGTAGTAGTGTAGTATAAGGGTGATTTTCAGGCAAATAACGCAGGATGAATTTTTAGTCTGCGCTATTTGTCTGGTTATTTTTGTATACTGTATGAGGAAAGGCTTCGAGAGTATATCGTTTAACAAATATAGCAAGGATTCTCCCACCTCTATAGGTGGTGAGAGGAATTGCAAACAGGAAGGTTAATGGCAGTGGTGGGCGGAGAGAAATCGGTATCCCCCCACTGACATGAGGTAAAACACAGTCAGAGTTTTGCTGACATGTCAGACTCTGTGAAATTACCGACTGTGGGTTGAAACAAGAAAAATAAAGGAATAAGGATAAAAAAATGGTAGTTTATTTTGCAGCCTTGGACCCAATGACACTTGTGCGTGCACTTCCTGGAAATGTGGCACAGGGGATTATCTGGGGAATTATGGCACTTGGAGTATATATTACGTTTCGTATTTTGGATTTTGCGGATTTGACAGTGGATGGTTCACTGGCGACCGGCGGGGCAGTTGCGGTTATGTTAATCCGTGGCGGCATGAATCCGGCACTTGCACTTGTTTTTGCATTTCTTGCAGGAATGGCAGCAGGATTTGTAACCGGAATTTTACATACGGCATTTGGAATCCCTGGGATTCTTGCCAGTATTTTAACACAGATTGGATTGTATTCGATAAATCTTGGAATTATGGGAAAATCCAATCAGGCAATTAATGTGCTTCAGTATAAATTAGTTGCCTCTCTTCGTTATGTAACCGGAGAGGGAAGTGCCTTTTTCTTCTTAAAACTGATTTTTGGTGCGGTTGCATTAATTGCAATTATTTACTGGTTTTTTGGTACAGAATTGGGAGCTTCGATTCGTGCAACCGGATGTAATCCACAGATGGCAAGTGCGCAGGGAATTAATACTTCCTTTAACAAAGTTCTGGCATTAATGATTTCAAATGGATTAGTTGGACTTTGTGGCGGGATTTATGCACAGTATCAGGGTGCAGCGGATGTCAATATGGGACGAGGCGCAATCGTAATCGGACTTGCAGCAGTTATTATCAGCGAGGTTATTTTTGGAAAATTATGTGCAGGAAAGAAAATCGCATTTGCATTAACGCTTGCAGCAATCTTTTTCGGAGCGATTATTTATTATATTGTAATTGCGTTTGTATTGTGGCTTAAGATGCCGTCTGATTATATGAAACTGTTTTCTGCGGTTGTAGTTGCCTGCTTCCTGGCAGTTCCTTATATGAAAGAGAAATATTTCAAGAAACGGAGGACTGCATAATGGGATACATGTTAGAAATTCAAGACGTGCATAAGACATTTAATGCCGGAACAATCAATGAAAAAGTGGCATTAAATGGGGTAAATTTAAATTTAAATCCAGGGGATTTTGTGACGATTATCGGTGGAAATGGAGCTGGAAAATCGACAACCTTAAATGCAATCGCAGGAGTCTGGAGTATTGATGCCGGAAAAATTGTGATTGACGGGGTAGATATCACAAAATTATCGGAACATAAAAGGGCAGCATTTTTAGGAAGAGTGTTCCAGGATCCGATGACAGGAACAGCAGCAACCATGTCGATTGAAGAAAATATGGCAATTGCGGCAAGACGTGGTCAGAGACGTGGACTTGGATGGGGAATTACGAAAAAAGAGAGAGAATCATTTAAAGAATCATTGAAAACTTTGGATCTTGGACTCGAAGACCGTTTGAGTAGTAAAGTAGGATTACTTTCCGGTGGACAGAGACAGGCGATTACCTTATTGATGGCATCCCTTAAGAAACCAAAACTTCTGCTTTTAGATGAACATACAGCGGCGCTTGACCCGAAAACAGCGGCAAAGGTATTAGCGCTTTCTGATAAAATCATCAGTGATCACAATCTGACAGCTATGATGGTAACACATAATATGAAAGATGCAATTTTACACGGAAATCGTCTGATTATGATGCATGAAGGAAGAGTGATTTATGACGTTTCCGGTGAGGAGAAAAAACAGCTTCAGGTAGCAGACCTGCTTAAGAAATTTGAAGAAGTAAGCGGTGGAGAGTTTGCAAATGACAGAATGATGCTGGCTTAAAGAATGATTTTAACCAAATCAAGTAAGTCCCCTGCTTCAATTGCGAAAAGTAATAAGCAGGGGTGGGGACTTGCTTGTATCAGGAAGGGGCAAGCCCCTTCTGATAAGCTGCGTAGCAGCTATTTGGTTATGAGCAAGTAGCGAAGCGGATTGCGAATATCCACTTGACAGTTTGGAATGAAATAAATTCAGAAAAAAGAACAGGGCAGATTATGAATTTTTGCTTTCATAATCTGCTTTTTGTATCTCTCAATAGATTGTAGGATAAAGGGTACTGCATTTAATTTTTAACTAAAATATTATCTTTTCAGTAAAAGATATGATATAATAATGTAAGCAATGCGCTAAACATTATGTGTAAAAGTAGTGTGGTGGATATGACTACCCTATACAACAGAGGTGAAGTGGACACGCCCATAAGAATGAGAATTGCCTGAATTTTCAGGTGGAAACTTAAATATCAAACTTCTTAAATAGGAGCATCGGCTCCTTTGAAGTCCATTACTTTTAGGTGATGGGCAGTTCACATTATTCTATATATAACAATTCCAAAGAGGAAGCAGGTGGAAAAATGGTAATAGAAATTGATTTTAACAGCGATGAGGCAATCTATGTCCAGCTTTGTAATCAAATTATTATGGGAATTGCAACCTCACAGCTTCAGGAGGGAGAAAATCTTCCTTCTGTAAGGCAATTGGCAGATACGATAGGAATTAATATGCATACCGTAAATAAAGCCTATACTGTTTTACGGCAGGAGGGATTTGTCAATATAGACCGCAGACGCGGTGCAGTGATTGCTGTTGATGTAAATAAAGCGAGAGCGTTACAGGAGATGAAAGAGACACTTGCTATATTGCTTGCGAAGGGAAGCTGTAGAAATATTTCAAAAGAAGAAGTGCATGCTTTGATTGATGAAATTTATGAAGAGTATGAATAAAGCAGGTAGTAAAGTGGATTGCGAATATCTGGTTGACGAATAGGACAGTAAAAACAGGACATGAAATAATAAGGAGGCTTTTCGTGAAAGAAAATTATTCAAAACAGGCATTGTTGGCGCTGAAAAAAGCGAAAGAAACTGCCGAAAGCAAGAAGCATAATTATATAGGGACGGAACATTTGCTTGCAGGGCTTTTGTTGGCGACCGGAACAACAGCGTCGGAAATCCTTTGTGAAGAGGGGGTTGTTTCTGAAAAATTAATGGAATTAATTGATAAATTGATTACACCGACAGAGGAAGTGATTTTAGAAAATCCGCAAGGATATACGCCACGTGTTGAGAGTGTGCTTTTTAGAAGTCGAGAGGCAGCCGGTAAATTTAAATCACGTACGGTTGGAACGGAGCATCTGCTTTTGGCAATGTTAGAAGAGTATGACTGTGTGGGAACAAGACTTCTGCATACACTTGGCATCAATATACAAAAATTATATCTTAATGTAGTAAAAGCTATGGGAAAAGAAGATATGATTTCTAAAGAAGAAATTCAAAATGGCAGTTTTATGAAGGGACAGACAGGCAGTGTAACTCCAACCCTTGACCAGTATAGTCGCGATTTGACTCAGATGGCAGAAGAAGGAAAATTAGATCCTGTTATCGGAAGAGAAAAAGAGATTTCGAGAATTATTCAGGTTTTAAGCCGTAGAACTAAAAATAATCCGTGTCTGGTTGGAGAACCGGGAGTTGGTAAGACTGCGATTGCAGAAGGACTTGCACAGCGAATTGTCTGGGGAATGGTACCGGAAAAGATGCTGGATAAAAGGGTGGTTGTATTAGACCTTTCCAGCATGGTTGCAGGAAGTAAATATCGTGGAGAATTTGAAGAACGAATTAAAAAAGTGGTACAGGAAGTCATGAATGATAAGGAAATCCTTTTATTTATTGATGAACTTCATACCATTATCGGAGCAGGCGGAGCAGAAGGAGCACTTGATGCCTCAAATATTTTAAAGCCGTCTCTTTCAAGAGGGGAAATCCAGCTGATTGGTGCGACAACTTTGGATGAATATCGTAAGTACATTGAAAAAGATGCAGCATTAGAGCGAAGATTTCAACCAATTACGGTGGAAGAACCAAGTCGTGAAGAAGCAGTTGCGATTTTAAAAGGCTTGTGTCCATATTATGAAGAACATCACGGTGTAAAAATAGAAGAAAAGGCATTGGAAGCAGCAGTAGATATGAGTGTCCGCTATATCAATGACCGTTTTTTACCGGATAAAGCACTGGATTTGATTGATGAAGCGTCATCAAAAGTACAGCTTGCCGGTTACAAAGTACCGGAAGGCATTGTGGAAAAAGAGGAAACGATTCATAAACTGATTTCAGGAAAAGAAGAAGCTTTAAAATGTGGAGACATTGAACTGGCAAAAGAACTGCAAAGAGAGCAGGATACTTTAAAAGAAGAGCTGGAAAAGGCAAAACAGAAATATGAAAAACAATGCAGCAGAAAACATCTTGTCGTAACAGAAGATTCTGTTGCAGAAGTGGTTGCACAGTGGACAAAAATTCCGGTCAAAAAACTGGCAGAGGGAGAGTCGAAACGTCTGGCAAAACTGGAACAAATTCTGCATAAGCGTGTAGTCGGACAGGAAGAAGCAGTGTCAGCAGTTGCAAAAGCAGTAAAAAGAGGTCGCGTAGGATTAAAAGATCCGAAGCGTCCGATAGGTTCTTTCCTTTTGCTTGGTCCGACAGGTGTTGGAAAGACGGAACTTTCAAAAGCGTTGGCAGAAGCTGTGTTTGGAAGCGAAGATGCGATGATTCGTGTAGATATGTCGGAATATATGGAGAAACACAGTGTTTCTAAAATGATTGGTTCACCGCCTGGATACGTTGGATATGATGAGGGTGGTCAGTTAAGTGAGAAAGTCAGAAGAAATCCATATAGTGTGATTTTATTTGATGAAATTGAAAAAGCGCATCCGGATGTCTTTAATATTTTACTGCAGGTATTGGATGATGGACATATTACAGATGCACAGGGCAGAAAGATTGATTTTAAAGAAACGATTATTATTATGACTTCTAATGCCGGAGCAAAGGCAATTATTGAACCAAAACGTCTTGGATTTGGTGCGGTGGAAGATGAGAAGAAAGATTACAGCCGTATGAAAGAGGGCGTAATGGAAGAAGTAAAACGGATGTTTAAGCCGGAATTTTTAAATCGTATTGATGAAATTATTGTATTCCATACGTTAAATAAAGAAGAAGTGAAGAAAATCGTAGGAATTCTGTTAAAAGATTTAACCCTGCGTTGTAAAGACCAGATGGGAATTGAATTGAAAGTTCGTGATTCGGTCAAAGAGCTGATTGCAAAAGAGGGCTTTGACCCGAAATATGGTGCTCGTCCGCTTAGAAGGGCAATCCAGAATAAAATTGAAGATGCGATGGCAGAAGAAATTTTGGAGGGAAGAATTAAACAGGGCGATAAGGTGATAATCGGCGTTTCTAAGGAAAAAATAAAATTTATGGTAAAACATGACTAGAAAAACTAGAAAAAAAGTTTGATTTATGGTAATATTCATGTAAGCAAAACTTTATAAAGACGGTTTAAGCTGAAAAGGTGTGAGGCTTAATAGCTGATTATGGTTCACACAACACAAATGGAAGCATCCGGTTTATAAAGAAAAGTTTACTAACGAAAGACATATGGGAGGACATAATTATGTCAGTAATTAAAGAATTAATTCGTACAGAGGAAGATGGCACAATCAGTTTTGGAAATTATGAATTGGATACAAAATCAAAATTATCTGATTTTGAACATGATGGTGACATGTATAAAGTAAAAACATATAATGAGATTACCAAATTAGAAAGAAATGGCATGTTTGTATATGAATCTGTTCCGGGAACGACTGTTTTAAATCTTAATGTAGAAGCAGATGGCATGAGCTTTAAAGTAGAAGGACCGAAAGATGCACAGATTACAGTAGAATTAGAAGAAGATGCAGAATATTCTATCAAGATTGATGACGTGGAAGCAGGCGTTATGAAAACAAATCTGGGTGGAAAACTTGCCATCAGTGTAGAATTAGAACAGTCTGAACAGGTAGCAGTTGAGATTAAGAAGAAATAATAAGCAGTGTAAGCAAGAAGCTTGGTTAATTGTAGCCGAGTCATTCACATGAAATACAAATTCGGGCCGAGGAATTTTCCTCGGCTGTTTTTGTTCCATAGCAAGCAATATAGAAGCAAGCAATATAGAGACAATATAGGAGAAAAAAATGGCAAAAGCAAAAAAAACAGTCTTCTTTTGTCAGAACTGTGGATATGAAAGCCCCAAATGGTTAGGACAGTGCCCAGGCTGTAAGGAATGGAATACATTTGTGGAAGAAACGGTTCTGCCAAAGAGTTCAGGAATCTCTGGAAATGGTCAGGGAATACAAAAAGAAAGAATAAAACCGGCTACCATCTCAGAAATTGATATTACAGAGGATAATCGTATTACAACAAACATTGAGGAATTAGATCGCGTGCTAGGAGGTGGATTGGTTCAAGGTTCTATGGTTCTGGTAGGAGGAGACCCTGGAATCGGAAAATCTACCTTGTTACTGCAGGTGTGCAAACAGCTATCAGATAAAGGTCACAGTTTGCTTTATGTTTCGGGAGAGGAATCTCTGCGTCAGATAAAAATGCGTGCGCAGAGAATTGGAACATTTACAGATAAGATGAAACTTTTATGTGAGACGAATCTTGAGACAATAAAAGCAATTATTGAGAACGAAAAGCCGGAAGCAGTCATTATTGATTCCATTCAGACCATGTATAATGAAGAGGTTTCTTCTGCACCGGGAAGTGTATCACAGGTCAGGGAGTCAACAGGCGTATTAATGAAAATCGCAAAGGGTATGGGGATTTCCATGTTTATTGTAGGACATGTGACAAAAGATGGAAGTGTAGCCGGACCAAGAGTATTGGAACACATGGTAGATACGGTATTGTATTTTGAGGGAGACCGTCATGCTTCTTATCGGATTTTAAGAGGAGTAAAAAATCGCTTTGGTTCAACAAATGAAATTGGTGTATTTGAAATGCGGGAACAAGGATTAGTGGAAGTGAAAAATCCATCTCAAGTTATGCTGAATGGCAGACCGACAGATGCGTCAGGTTCCGTTGTTGTCTGCTCTTTAGAGGGAACAAGACCAATTTTAATTGAAATTCAGGCATTGATAACGCGGACTAATTTTGGGCTTCCAAGACGAACGGCAGTTGGAATTGATTACAACCGTGTCAATTTGTTGATGGCAGTGTTGGAGAAAAGGGTAGGATTATCTTTGGGAGAGTGTGATGCTTATGTAAATCTGGCTGGTGGAATGAAACTGGGAGAACCGGCAATTGACCTTGGAATTGTGGCAGCAATTATTTCAAGTTATAAAAACCGTGTTATAGATGAGGAAACTTTGATATTTGGAGAAGTAGGACTTTCCGGAGAAGTGCGTGGAGTCAGTCAGGCGCAGCAGAGAGTAAAAGAAGCAGAAAAGATGGGATTTACAACTTGTATTATGCCGAAGGCAAATTTAGAAGGATTGCAGGGAAAGTTTAAGATACAACTAATTGGTGTGGCAAATTTAAGAGAAGTAATGCAGTATATTTAAATTTAAATAAAAAAAATGTTGACACTTGGCGGCAGCTGTGATATAGTATCAGAGTTGTCGCTGATAAGTGACAGAGAAAATACAGAACTT
>OHMN01000281.1_pt1 | contig 51397 bp, 46 predicted proteins | sample 1569361 | NCBI WGS metagenome assembly OHMN01 (sample SAMEA3541508, study PRJEB24748) | human gut metagenome | biome: human gut; feature: human-associated habitat; material: faeces | place: China | collected 2012
CGGTGCCCTATTAAAAAAGTGTATCCAAACCTTACGTTCAGATACACTTAGTATAAGCTCCCAAAAAAGTTTTATTCCTGTTTACAGACCGATCACATCTGTCATGGTATAAAGTCCCGGCTGTTTTCCGGCCAGAAACTTTGCCGCCTCTAAAGCTCCTTTTGCAAAAATGGCTTTTGAATAGGCCGTATGGCTGATCGTAATAACTTCATCCTTTCCGGCATAGATCATATCATGTTCTCCTACGATCGAGCCTCCCCGTACAGAGGAAATACCGATTTCTTTTCCATCTCTTTTTTCGTGGATACTGCTTCTGTCTGTTACGAAATGATACAGACCGCCCATGGCTTCATTCACCGCTTCTGCCATCGCAAGAGCAGTTCCGCTGGGAGCATCCTTTTTCTGGTTATGGTGCTTCTCTACGATTTCCATATCAAAGCCCGCATTTCCCAATACCTTTGCCGCGTCCTGAATCAGCTTTAAAAGCAGATTTACACCAAGAGACATATTGGCAGAGCGAAGAACCGGAATCCTTTTGCTGGCATCCTCTGCCCTTTTTAACTGTTCTTCTGTAAGTCCTGTGGTACACAGCACCAGAGGAAGCTCTTTTTCCAGACAGTAATCCAAAAGTTCGTCCACTGCCTTTGCAGAAGCAAAATCCACCACTGCGTCCGCAGCCTCTGTACACTCTCCCAAAGAGGCATATACCGGATAATCATAATTTTTTTCCGTATTCAGATCAACGCCCGCAGCGATCCGGATTCCGTCCATTTCCTGTGCCATGGCGGAAATCACCCGTCCCATAGCGCCGTTGCAGCCGTGCATGATAAGATTGATCATTTTCTGTGGTATCCTTTCTTTACTGAGTCTTCTTTTGGCAAGGCCCAGGGCTCTTTTCAAACGTTTTATGCCAGAATGCCGTATTCCTTCATGGCCTTTTTAAGAATTTCCTGATGCTCCGGCTCCATCTCGGTCAGAGGCATGCGCAGCGGTCCTACTTCTTTTCCCATCAGGTTCATGGCGGCCTTTACGGGGATAGGATTTACCTCACAGAACAGGGCGTTAATTAAAGGAATCGCCTCTAACTGCATCCGGGCGCTCTTTTTTACATCTCCTGCAAAATAGGAGGCACAGATTTCATGAGCCTGTGAAGGAGCCACATTGGAGAGAACAGAGATAACGCCCTTTCCGCCTAAAGATAAAAGAGGCACGATCTGATCGTCATTTCCTGAATATACGTCGCAGTTTCCATCGGTCAGGTTCATCAGCTGGGCAATACCGGAAAAATTGCCGGTAGCTTCCTTTACACCCACTATATTGTCTACTTCACGGCAAAGAGAAGCAATGGTCTCAGGCTGGATATTTACACCGGTTCTTCCGGGAATATTGTAAAGGATCATGGGTATTTTTACTGCATCTGCCACAGCAGTAAAATGAGCCTTGAGTCCCTTCTGGGTCGCCTTGTTGTAATAGGGAGATACAACCAGGATACCGTCTGCCCCCCTTTCCTCGGCCTCCTTTGACAGGTAAATGGCGGTCTGTGTACAGTTTGAGCCTGTTCCTGCCACAACCGGAATTCTCTTTTTGGTCACATCACAGATAAAGCCGATCACATCCAGATGCTCTTCATGGGTCATGGTAGATGCCTCTCCTGTGGTTCCGCAGGCAATGATCGCATCGGTACCGCCTGCGATCTGCTCCTCTACGATCTCCTCCAGCTTATCGTAATTTACTTCTCCGTTTTCCTTAAAAGGCGTAATCAGCGCAACGCCAGCTCCTTCAAAAACAGCCATGCTTATCTTCTCCTTTTTTACAGTCTTATTTACCATCAGTAAATGCGCATGATAAACAAAGTGTACATATCCCGCACCGGTTTTCGCCCCCGTACCAGCGAAAAAAGAAGGGCTGAGGTAAATGTTTCAGCCCTTCCCATACAAACCCGTTCTTACTGCGGATACATATCTTCTGGTAGCTCTCCATCCACCTGGATGACAGTCACAGGATTCTTCATCCTGCACCCAGAAACGATCCTGCAGGATAACCGCTCCTTCGGCGCTTTTCCCTTTCACGGCTTTTCTTCTGTGCCTGCCACATCCAAACCGATATTCATGATCAGCGCAGCCTCTACTCTGTCTATAGTCTTATCCTATCATCATTAAAAATAGATGTCAACAGGGAACTTACTCAAATCGCGTCTGAAGCTTCGTCACCTCATCCACCCATTCATCCAAAGCCGCCGGATAAACGGTTCCTGTCATGATCAGCTCGGCCTCCGACTGTCTTGCCTGGCCGATCAGGGCGCACAGCTCCTCCAGGGTGAGAATCCCTTCATCCAGGATCCCCAGGATCTCATCCAGGATCAGGATATCGCATTCTCCGGTTACAAGAACCTTTTTTGAAAAATTCAGCCCATTGCGGATATTGATCCTGGCTTCCTCTTTTTCCTCTTCAGAAAGCTGATCAAAAACCACAGGAGATTTTTCAAAACGGAACAGTTTAAATTCCGGTTCCAGACGTTTTAATACTTCCATGTTGTCGGAATCCATAGAACCCTTTAAAAACTGAACCATGATCACATTTTTTCCATGGATCAGGGCGCTGATCCCTCTTCCCAGAGCGCTGGCCGTTTTCCCCTTACCCGGTCCGCAGATCACCTGTATCGTACTGTTTTTCATCATCATGCACCTCATACTGCCTTCCGGACACCTTCCCTATGTGTGTCTGGAACATCAATTCACAACACACACTCTAGCACAATATAAGAAATAATGCAAATATTTCTTATATTTTCCGTAAGGAAATCGTAAGAGAATTTATTGATCCGACTCCTCGCCGCATTCCAGCTTGCTGATAGAAACCTCGTATGCCACCCTCTTTTCACACTCTGTCTCGCTGAGCTTTTTTGTATATTCCCTGCTCTGGACTCTTCCCCAGATACGGACTCGGGTGCCTACCGTAAAGCCGGAGGCAAAGCGGGCATTTCTTCCCCAGCTGATACAAGGTATGTAATCTGATTTTCCATAAGGACGGTTAACTGCCAGCAGAAGATCTGCAATCTCTCGTCCAAGAGGGGTTTTTCGGTAGATCGGAGGCTTGCATATGTAACCGTCCAGGAAGATCTGGTTGGTTCTGGTGTAATCCGTAAATTCATCCAGAAAACGAATCTCTCTGGCAAAAACAGACAGCATCAGGCGGTTTTTTACACCTTCATGGCGGTTATAGGACCGGAACTGCCCCACTGCCTCGATGGTGCTCCCCCGCAGATCCTTATGGACATCCATAAGACGTTCCGACACCATAAGCGGAATTACATCGGCCTGTTCGCTGAGACGGTTTACCGACAGATCCACCATGTAAAACCCTTCGCCAAATACCTCGTGGCTGAAGGAGAACTCCGATACGATTTCTCCGATCACGCTCACCCTATTGTTTTCAATCATTTTTTCTGCCATTGTACTTCTCCTCTTCTTTTCCAATTTCACTCCGGGTTACAATTTTCCCGTATGCACATAATCAATCTATGCAATTATAACCAGAAATAGACGGAAAACAAAGGTCAATTCATCGCATCGATTCGACAACTCAGGAAAATAACGTCGATTTTAGCAAAAAAATCTGTAAAACGCAAAAAATCTCCCGGACTTTGGAAGAATATTCCAAAAATTCCGGGAGAACTGTCATATTTTATTTAAAAAATAAATTTTATTTTTTGAAGGAAGCTCTCTTTCGTAAAAGAGGATCCAGGATCTTTTTACGGATACGCAGGCTCTCCGGGGTTACCTCCAAAAGCTCGTCTGTATCAATAAAGTCCAGGCTCTGCTCTAAACTCATGATCTTTGGCGGAGTCAGCTTTAAGGCCTCATCTGCACTGGAGGAACGGGTATTGGTCAGCTTCTTTGTCTTGCAGACATTGATCTCAATATCCTCTGCCTTGGGGCTCTGTCCCACAACCATACCGGAATATACCTTTACGCCCGGCCCGATAAAGAGGGTTCCTCTCTCCTGAGCATTAAACAGGCCGTAGGTAATGGCCTCACCGGCCTCAAAGGCGATCAGAGAGCCGGTAGGACGGTAGGATAAGTCGCCCTTGTACTCTGCGTAGCCGTCAAAAATTGTATTTAAGATACCATTTCCCTTGGTATCCGTCATAAAGTCGCCGCGGTAACCGATCAGGCCTCTGGACGGGATAGAAAATTCCAGTCTGGAATAGCCTCCGGCTGCCTGGCTCATGCCCTGCAGGGCGCCCTTTCTGGCTGTCAGCTTCTGGATCACCACGCCGGTATACTCCTCAGGAACATCAATATAAGCAAGCTCCATGGGCTCTAATCTGCGGTTGCGCTCATCATAGTGATAAAGCACCTCTGCTTTACTTACCGCAAACTCATAGCCCTCGCGGCGCATATTTTCGATCAGGACCGACAGATGAAGTTCACCGCGTCCTGATACCTTAAAGCAGTCTGCAGAGTCTGTTTCCTCTACACGGAGGCTCACGTCTGTATTCAGCTCGCGGAACAGACGGTCTCTTAAATGACGGGAGGTGATATACTTTCCTTCCTGTCCGGCAAGGGGACTGTCATTTACCATGAAGTACATAGCAATAGTAGGCTCAGAAATCTTCTGGAAGGGGATTGCCTCCGGGTTCTGTGGAGAGCAGATGGTATCCCCGATATGGATATCCGCAATACCGGAAATGGCAACGATGGAGCCGATTTTTGCCTCCTGAACCTCCACACGCTTTAAGCCGTCAAATTCATAAAGCTTACCGATCTTGATTTTTTTAAATTTGTCAGGATCGTGATGGTTTACCAGCACACACTCCTGATTCACCTTAAGGCCGCCGTTTTCCACCTTGCCGATACCGATACGGCCTACAAACTCATTATAGTCAATGGTACTGATCAATACCTGGGTGTCCGCATCCGGGTCGCCTTCCGGTGCGGGAATGTGGTTTACAATGGTCTCAAAGAGAGGTCCCATATCCACCTCTGGATCGTCAATATTAAATTTTGCAAAACCGGCTCTTGCAGAAGCATAGATAAAGGGGCAGTCCAGCTGTTCATCGGAAGCATCCAGATCCATCATAAGCTCCAGCGTTTCGTCGATCACCTCTTCCGGACGTGCTTCCGGACGGTCGATCTTATTGATGCACACGATTACGGACAGATTTAACTCCAATGCTTTCTGAAGCACAAACTTGGTCTGGGGCATGGGGCCTTCGTAGGCATCCACAACCAGAACAACGCCGTTTACCATCTTAAGCACACGTTCTACCTCGCCGCCGAAATCGGCATGTCCGGGAGTGTCGATAATATTGATCTTTGTATCCTTATAAAATACAGCTGTATTTTTTGACAGAATGGTGATGCCTCGCTCACGCTCAATGTCATTGGAGTCCATGACGCGCTCCTGAACCTCCTGATTGGCTCTGAATACGCCGCTCTGCTTTAACAGCTGATCCACCAGAGTGGTTTTGCCATGGTCTACATGGGCGATAATGGCAATATTTCTTACATCTTCTCTTTTCATCTTCATAGTGATCATTCTTCCTTATTTATGCAGAAAACTTATAGATTTAGTCACGGTTTTATAGTATAGCATTGGTATCTTAAGATTGCAAGACCCAAATCCAGGTGCATTTTAAAATACGATCAGCTCTCCCCGGTTCATGCCGTAGTACAGTTCTTTTCCGGTGCGTATCCTCGCCCGGCCGTTGGTCCCTTCTGTGATCTTGGCCTGGAAGCAGTCCTTTACGGCAACCGGTACCAGAAAATCAAACTCTGCCTTATCGGAATACCTGCTTTCCAGAGTATCGATCCCCTCCTGGGCCGCAATATACTGGATCTTTCCCACGCTGTTGTAGTCGGCTGTGACCTCCAGCTGCACTCCCAGCTTTTTTTCTACAACCGAACAGTTTAAAAGCGCTTCTTTTACAGCACCGGAATAAGCTCTTACAAGGCCCCCTGTCCCTAAAAGTGTACCTCCGAAATACCGGGTAACTACTGCACATACATCGTGGAGTCCCTCTCCTGCCAGCACATCCATCATGGGCTTTCCCGCCGTCTGGGAGGGCTCGCCGTCATCGCTGCACCGAGCCGTCTGAGCCCGTTCTCCTATAATATAGGCGTAGCAGTGGTGCCTTGCATCCCAGTATTTCTTACGGACCTCCTCAATAAAGGCAAAGGCTTCTTCCTCCGAAGCCACGGGACGGATCTGGGCAATAAACCGGGACTTTTTTTCCACCAGCTCCCCATCTGCGCCCTCATATACGATCTTGTAGCTTTCTACCACTTTTCTCTCTCCTTTTCCCTTTTTTTCAGAAACTGCACCCACATTTTCCTTATTTTTCTTCTGTTTTTTATCATAATATAGTTAGGCTTTCATGGCAAGCCATATTTATGCCTTTTCAATTCCATAAAACTGTTGTATAATTTAATCGTCTGCCAAATGCCTCAGGGCTTTGTCATACGGGGGGAACTTGTTGTAAAGGAGAAACTATGAATTACGGAACACATGAGTCTGAGCGCAGGCTTAGGGCTCTCCAGTCAAAATCGGCCAAATATACCTCAAAGCTGTTTTTTAACATCTTTAAGGCTTTTTTTGTATTGTTTCTTTTTCTGGCCATCGCAGGCACTGCCATCGGTTTCGGCATGGTAAAGGGGATTATCGACAGCGCCCCTTCCGTAGACCTTATGAACATCCAGCCGGATCGCTTTGCCACTACCGTTTATGACATAGGCGGCAATCTCACCGACACAATTGTAACCAGCGGTTCCAACCGTGAATCTGCTGCCTATGAGGAACTGCCCCAGGATCTGATCGATGCCTTTGTAGCCATTGAGGATTCCCGTTTCTGGTCCCATAACGGTATCGATATCCGTTCCATCGCCAGAGCGGTCAACGGCCTGATCAGCGACGACTATGCCGGTGGCGGAAGCACCATCACACAGCAGCTTATCAAAAACAATATCTTTGCCGGCGGTATGGAAACCAGCTGGGGAGCCCGTATTGAACGAAAGCTCCAGGAGCAGTATCTTGCCGTACATCTGGAAAAAAATTCCGGCATGTCCAAGGAAGAAACAAAAAAAGTCATTATTACCAATTATCTCAACACCATTAACCTGGGCTATAATACTCTGGGTGTAAAGGTGGCCGCACGGCGGTATTTTAATAAAGAAGTATCTGATCTTACCCTTTCCGAATGTGCGGTTCTCGCCTCCATCACGAAAAATCCCTCCCGTCTCAATCCGATCTCCGGCGCCGAGGCTAATGCCGAACGCCGCAGCATTGTCCTTCAATATATGTATGATCAGGATTATATCGACAAACAGGAGCTGGAAGAGGCGCTGGCAGACAATGTGTATGAGCGGATCCAAAACGTAAATACAGCCGCACAGGAAACAAACTCCCATTTCAGTTATTTTACCGATGAGCTGGTCGAACAGGTCATTGCCGCTCTTATGGGGGAGCTTGGATATTCGGAAAGCCAGGCGAGAAATCTTCTTTATGCGGGAGGACTTAAAATTTATACCACACAGGATCCCAAGCTTCAGGCCATTGTGGATGAGGAGATCAACAATCCGGAAAATTATACTGCTGCCAAGTATTCCGTAGAATACCGTCTTTCCATCACACATACGGATGGGACAACCGAGCATTTTTCAGAAGAAAATTTAAAATCCTACCACAAGTCTGTATTGGGAGATACGGGCTATGATGGCCTTTATCCAAGCAAAGAAGCAGTCCAGGAGGATATCGAACGCTACAAAGCATGGCTGATCAAGGATGGCGACACCATTATCGGAGAACGCCAGAACCTGATTTTACAGCCTCAGGCGTCCTTTGTACTGATGGATCAGCGTACCGGTGAGGTACGGGCCCTTTCCGGAGGACGCGGTGAAAAGACCGCCAGCCTGACCTTGAACCGTGCCAGCAATGTATACCGCCAGCCCGGTTCTGCATTTAAGGTAATAACTGCCTTCGCTCCAGCTCTTGACACCTGCGGAGCCACCCTGGGAACGGTTTATTATGACGCTCCTTATACGATTGGAACAAAAACCTTCCGTAACTGGTGGGGTTCCGGGAAAGGCTTTGTAGGCTATTCTAATATCCGTGAAGGCATCATTTACTCCATGAATATCGTAGCAGTGCGGGCCCTGATGGAAACCGTAACGCCCCAGCTTGGCATGGAATACGCTGAAAAAATGGGAATTACTTCCATGACAAAAAATGATCTCGGCGCTGCCCAGGCTCTGGGCGGACTCACAAAGGGCGTTTCCAACTTAGAGCTCACTGCCGCCTATGCCTCCATCGCAAACGGCGGTGTGTATACAAAACCCCGGTTCTTTACAAAGATCCTGGATCATGACGGGAATGTGCTCATCAACAATGAGCCTGAAACACGGCAGGTATTAAAGGATTCCACTGCCTTTCTGCTTACAGATGCCATGGCGGATTCCATGAAAGCAAACCGGAAATTTGCGCGTTCCGGCGTATCCATCAATTCCACCAGTACCAGAGCAGCCCTGTCTGGAATGTCTGCAGCCGGCAAGAGCGGCACTACCACCGGAAATAATGATATCTGGTTTGTAGGTTTTACTCCCTACTATACAGCCGGTGTCTGGGGCGGCTGTGACAGCAACCAGAAACTCTCTGCCGGAAACGGAGGTACCTCTTTCCATAAGGATATCTGGCGCAATATCATGAACCGTGTCCATGAGGGGCTTTCTGATCCCGGATTTCCCGTTCCAGACAGCGTGGAAACGGCCGAAATCTGCCGCAAATCCGGCAAACGGGCAGTACCCGGCGTCTGCGATCACGACCCAAGAGGCAGCGCCGTATATACGGAATACTTTGCTAAAGGAACCGCTCCGTCCGAGGTCTGCGACAAGCATGTGGCTGTAACCGTCTGCGCCCAGTCCGGCCTGCGCCCCACTCCGTACTGCACGGAAAAGACAACAAAGGTATGCATGGTACTGCCTGAGGGAGAGGAAAATCTGGCAACGGATGATTCCGTATTTTCCATACCAGGTACCTGCACCATTCATTCCGGCAATTCTACCATTATCGCACCTTCCTTTGGCTCGGATGAGACTGGTGGCTCCGGCGAAAATGTAACCATCTCTCCCATCGGCCCCGGTTATGAGCCTCAAACCCGGCCGCAGTGGGAAAATTCGGGGCCCGGCGTCCGACAGAACTGATATTTAAAGAGAATAAAAAGAATCTATGAATACAGCTGTATTTTACATACTGTTTCACAGATTCTTTTTTTGCAGCGTCAAGCTGGCCCTATAGGATCTTCCGCCGTCTTACTCTGCAATATAATATCCGTCCCGCCCCTGTTCCTTCGCCTTATAAAGCGCCCGGTCCGCTCTTTCATAAAGATTTCTAAAACCCATCCCCTTTTCTGCTTCTGTAATTCCCACAGAGGCACCATGATCATGATCTGGCTGGTATCCTGCCGGCCGCTGGTAAACACATCAGAAACATAAGCTCTCCCCTTTTCCATAGCAGCCAAAAGCTCACTGTCATCTATCTGCCAGCGGTTTCCCGTATCGTCTATGGTATTCCCTTCCTGATCCATAATGCCTATCTGTGCAAATCCCGCCCTGCTCCTGATTTCCTGAAGTTGTTTTACGATTTCCGCGGAAGTCATTTTCTCTGGTACGCTGAAATTTTCCTCACCTATATTTAAAATCTCTGTACAATGCCTCATCTCACTTCGTATAATCTTTACAATATAGTCAGATAAAAGGGAAATCTGCTCCATATTACGGTTAAGAATTTCATTATGTATACGGTTGGAATAGTGAAAAAACAGCGAAAAAATATTGATAACGGAAAAAGAAACAATACCAGCGATCAAAAGAATCCAGGCTGCAGTTTTATAGCGGTTTGATCTCTTGTCTTTCATATATCTGCCTCATATAATATTTTAAAAATACGTTTTTCTAAAAAGAACCCGCCAGTTCTCTCCCGGCGGGATTTTTTCCAATTATACCAGATTGCCAGGGACATATGCAATAGTTTTAAAGTATTAAACTTCCCCTCACTTCATCTTGGGCTTAAAAAGTACGGAAGCTGAATACCCGAATATGAGAGCCCCGGTGATTCCGGCAGATGCGGCGGTCAGCCCACCTTTAAATAATCCCAATACTCCTTCCTCTGCCAGCGCAGTTTTTACCCCCTTAAAAAGCGTATTTCCAAAGCCCAGAAGGGGAATGCTGGCTCCGGCTCCGGCCCAGGAAAGAAAGGGCTCATAAATCCCTACCGCCCCCAGAATGGCTCCTGAAACGACTAACAGTACCATGATCCGTCCCGGCATCAGTTTCGTCTTTTCCATCAGGATCTGAACCAGAGCACAGATAATGCCTCCTGTAACAAATGCTTTTATATAATCCATATATCTGCTCCTTATTTATGCTGGATCCGGCCTTTAGGGCCTCCCCCATTATTCCAAATGCTCTATTACCACCCCATGGGCAATTCCCGGGATGGTCTGTCCTTCGTTGTAACTTACCGTAGAAAGAAGAGCGCCTGTAGGCACAAAAAGAACACGTTTCCAGATTCCCTCCCGGATTTTTGGAAGGATCGCCGCGCACAGCGTAACCGCAGAACAGCCGCAGCCGCTTCCTCCTGCATGGGTATCCTGGGTTTCTTTGCTGTAAATCTCAACGCCGCAGTCCATATGGCGTTCCTTCAGGCTGCGCCCCTTTTTCTCCATCAGATCCAACAGGATCTGCGTTCCTACCTCTCCCAGGTCTCCGGTGATGATCCTGTCATACCAGGTCTCATCCGTTCCAAGATCCTCCAGATTCTGTTCGATTGTATGAAATGCCGCCGGAGCCATGGCAGCTCCCATATTCATAGAATCTCTGGCTCCAATATCGATCGCTTTTCCGGCAGTAAATGCCGTGATCTTTGCCAGTCCCGGCTGCCCCTCTTTCCCAATGACGACTGCCCCGCACCCAGTCACCGTCCAGGTAGAAGACATAGGGCGCTGGTTCCCGTAGGCAAGAGGAAAACGGAACTGTTTTTCTGCGGTGGCAAAATGGCTGGACGCCATGGATAGCACATGATCCGCATAGCCTGCATTTACCATCATTGCTCCCAGGCTCATGGCCTCTCCCATGGTGGAACAGGCCCCGTAAAGCCCAAAGAGGGGAATTTCCAGATCTACGGTTCCAAAAGAGGTGGCAATCAGCTGTCCCAGCAGATCTCCTGCAAAAAGATAACGGATATCATCCCGTTTCAGTCCGGCTTTTGTAATGGACAGATCTGCAGCCGCCTTCTGCATGGAGCTCTCTGCCTGCTCCCAGTTTTCCATCCCCTTTCCATCATCCATGATATGACGGTCAAAAAACGGTCCTAAGGGCCCTTCACTTTCCTTCTTTCCAACTATACTGGCTGCTCCGCAGATAACCGGAGGCCGTGCAAACGCTACCGTCGCTTTTCCTTTCTTCTGTTCCATCTGCTATGTGCTCCTTTCCCATATCAGACCGTATTTTCCATTGAAAACATCCGGCGATTGGAAATATTATGCGTAAACAGATGTGATTTTATGCAAATGACAGAAAAAGCATCCTGTTAAAAAATACCTTCATTGACAGATCACAGTCTCGACTTTATACTAAAAACAGCATAGGGAGGTGCTATACTTATGGATCTTAGTAATAATTTTTCAGTCTGGAACCACCTGACCCCGGCCCAGCAGGAGCTTATATCCACCCATCTTATCTGCCGGGATGTGAAAAAAGGCACTGTTTTGTATAATGGAAGCTCTGACTGCCTGGGACTCGTACTTATAAAAAAAGGCCAGCTGCGGGTCTATATGATTTCCGAGGAAGGACGTGAGGTCACGCTGTACCGGCTTTTGGAGCGGGATATCTGTCTTTTTTCTGCTTCCTGCATTATGAAAAATATCCAGTTTGACATTACGATCGAGGCGGAAAAAGATTCTAACATCTGCATCATACCAGCAGTGATCTACAAACGTCTCATGGAGGAATCTGCTGCTGTCTCCAATTATACAAATGAGATCATGGCAGCCCGCTTTTCTGAGGTGATGTGGCTCATTGAACAGATCATGTGGAAAACCTTTGACCGGAGACTGGCCTCCTTTCTTTTAGAGGAAATGGCTCTGGAAGGAAGTTCCGGATTAAAAATCACCCACGAAACCATTGCAGGCCATCTGGGTACTGCCAGAGAGGTAGTAACTCGGATGCTGCGTTACTTCCAGGAGGAAGGCATGGTAAAACTCAGCCGGGGGATGATTAACATTACCGATGAAAAACGACTTAGAAAACTGGCCGAATCATAAAATAAGCCAGACGCAGGTAATACGAACGCGTCTGGCTTTTCGATCACAGATATCTATTTTTTACCATTTTTCCCTTTGCAGATCAGCTGGGTCATGGTTCCCATGGGACAGTATACGCACCAGCTGCGGGGCTTAAACAGCACCATGGTAATGAGTCCTAATATGGTAGAGGTCAGCATCACGCTGTAAAATCCAAAGGCAAACTGGGCTGTGCCGGGATGGAACAGGGTTCCGTGGTAGGCCCAGTGCCATGGAAGCTTAAATATCCACAAGAGCGTCACAACCTGCTTTAAATCAGAAGCTCCTGTAAATACCAGAACCGTATTCCACAGCATCTGGCAGAACATAATGAGGAAGAACACCAGAAAGCCGTATCGAAACGCCCTGCTTTTCATCCATCCCGGAATGTCCTTTTTCCTGGAAAGCCCCAGCCGGCCGCCTAACAGCCCAAAAAGCTGCCCCCTGCCACAGTAGCGGTTACAGTAGCCTTTATTCCCCTGCACCAATGCAATGATCAGGGGGATAAAAAAGCATAAAAGTCCCAGCCATGCAAACATAATATTGAAAAATCCCAGGATCAGATAGGTCAGGGACAAAATCCACATATAATCATACCAGTGTTTTTTCATCATCCCACCTCCCTGATCTCAATCACGGAAGCCGGGCATTTTTTTGCACATTTTCCGCAGCCTACGCATTTTTCCAAATTCACCTGAGCCCACATTCCATCTGCCACATAGATTGCCCCTAAGGGACAAACCTTTACGCAGCAGCCGCAGGCCACGCACAGGCGGCTGTCTACGGATGCTTTCCTTTTCTTTCTAACTCCCGTTGCCATATTCTTCCTCCGCTCTCAGTTTCTATCGGCCGCCGGCCAATACCGAAACGGCTTAATTTTATATCGAGTATAGCGGATTGCGGGAAATATGTCTGTAATTAAGTCACATATAACACACCCCCAGCTCAGACACCAGGATTTTATTTAACTTTCTTCTGTTTCGTGGCTATTTCCATTCTTTCCATATATCCGGTTCATAGCCTATGGCTGCCTGTTTTCCATTACGGACGATCGGCACCTTAAGGATCTTCTGATTTTCCAGAATCTTTTCTGCTCTGTCTTCCTCTGCAATATACCGGATCAGAGCCAACAGATCCTTATCCCTGCAGTCCGGATCAATAAGCTTTTCATAACCTCCCACAGCCTGGCATACAGCGTTAAATTCTCCTTTGCTGAGCCCTTTTTCCTTCATATCTATAAATTGGTATTTAATCCCCCGCTCCTTAAAATACCGCTCTGCTTTTTTACTGTCAAAGCTCTTTTTCGTTCCAAAAATCTGTATATTCATGCGTATCCTTTCACCTTTTTATCTTCTCCCAAACCGTTCTGCGATCCGGCCGTCACGGTAGGCCTTTAACAGCTGTTCCAGATCTGCGATTTTTTCCTTCAGCTGCTGTCCCGTGTCCGTATCTCCTACCAGCTTCCGGCTGGCTGTCCGTTTTACAATAATATCCTCCGAATAGATATCGCTTTCCTGTTCAATGGCGGCTGCCCTGGACTCAAAGGGTTCATGAGCTGCCAGGATCAGGCCGTAGGAATTATAAATCAGGGTATATCCGGCGATTCCCGTCTCTTTCTGGTAAGCTCTGGAAAAGCCGCCGTCAATTACCAGAACCTTTCCGCCGCATTTAACCGGATTTTCCCCATTTTTCGACTTGACAGGAACATGGCCATTGATGATATGGCTCTCCTCTCCGCCCAGCCCAAATTCTCCCAGGATCATATCTACGGTTTTTTCATTTTCAAGCATCCGGTAATAGGGATTTTTCTTTTCTTTATGGCTTTCCTCATCTTCCAGAAAATACCGTTCAAAGGTAGCCATCTTATCCTTTCCAAAAAGCGGGGAATTTTCTCCCAGCCATATGTACCACATGATGTCCCGGCCCCTTTTTCGTTCCGTCTCATCCTCCGCCATAAAGCCTCTGCGGATATAGCTTTCCAGCACATCATAAAGTCCCCTGCCTTTATAGCACTTTCCGTAAACAGACGTTTCCTTTAAGCTTCCGTCCTCACAAAGGGGAACGCAGCCGTGATAGAGGAGGTTTTGATTATATACCTTATACAGGCTTCCCTTTGCCAGAAGAAACCGCATATGCTGCTGAAGCTTTTCACAGTTTAAAAATGCCTTTTCCAGCCGTTCCATAATGGTCTCTTCCTCAGGAGAAAGCCGGTAGGGATCTGCATGATCCACCGTAGGGAAATGCATATCCTTCATGGTCAGACATCTTCCATCCAGAACAATGGTGCCATTTTTATAATTGATCCGGTGAAGAAGGAGGCGGCGTTCCAGACCAAACTCCGGATACTCCTTGATCAGCTGGCCTTCTACCTTAAACTGGATAATGGAAATGGCCTTGTGCATACGCAGATTCAGTTCCTTCTCTCCGGGACTGCATGGATGGCTTCCCTTTAAGGCAAAGCAGCTGCAGGGATCATCCCCATAGGTTTCCAAGGCAAAGGTAGCAAGAGGAAGCAGATTGATGCCATAACCGTCTTCTAAAATATCCAGATTCCCATATCTGGCGCAGATACGGATTACATTTGCTATACAGCCCCTCTGCCCTGCAGCCGCTCCCATCCAGAGCACATCATGGTTGCCCCACTGGATATCCAGAGAGTGATACTGCATCAGCTTATCCATGATCAGGTGCGGACCGGGGCCGCGGTCATAAATATCTCCCAATATGTGCAGATGGTCAACGACCAGGCGCTGGATCAGCTCACAGAGAGCTCTTATAAACTCCTCCGCCCGGCCCACCCGTATAATCGTGGCGATAATGGCGGTGTAATAGGATTCTTTGTCTCGGATATCTGCCTTTTCCGTCATCAGCTCTTCAATGACATAGGCAAATTCCGGCGGCAGCGCCTTGCGCACCTTAGAACGGGTGTATTTGCTGCCGGAACGCTTGCTGACCTCTATAAGACGGTAAAGAGTAATCTTATACCAGTCCTCCTTATTTGCCGTGTGCTCTAAAATCTGCGCCATTTTCTCTCTGGGATAATAGATCAGCGTTGCCAGACTGCGCTTATCTTCTCTGCACAGCGTATTCCCAAACACGTCATTTACCTTGCGCCGCACTGCGCCGGAACCATTTTTCAGCACATGGGAAAATGCCTCTGCTTCCCCGTGGATATCCGTAAGGAAATGCTCCGTTCCCTTAGGAAGATTTAAAATGGCCTCAAGGTTAATAACTTCCGTAGAAGCCGCAGCTACTGTAGGATAAAGCTCTGCAAGCCGTTCCAGATATCGGGTTTGAAGATCTGCCATGAATACCCTCCTTTTGATGGATCCGTTATTTTTCCGTATGCTCTATAAATGTTCCCTCTATGGGATCTATATGGTCTAATTCCCTGTAATCATCTGTACGGGCAGAAAGCTTTTTTCTTCTGAGCATCCCGCAGATATATTCAGAGATCAAACGATAAAATACTGCAAATACCGGTACCGCTATGATCATTCCGACAAAGCCGAAGAGTCCTCCGAACAGCAGGATGGAAAACAGCACCCAGAAACTGGGAAGGCCGGTGGAATCTCCCAGGATCTTCGGCCCTAAAATATTTCCGTCAAACTGCTGCAGCACCAGAATAAAGATCAGGAAATACAGACATTTTAAAGGGCTTACAAGCAGGATCAGAAATGCGCTGGGAATGGCTCCGATAAACGGACCGAAAAAGGGGATCACATTTGTAAAACCAATAATAACGCTGATCAAAAGCACATAGGGCATTTTTAGAAACCGCATTCCGAAAAAGCACATAATGCCGATGATCAGAGAATCCAGAAGCTTTCCTGTAATGAAACCGCCAAACACATGGTGGGCAAAGCGGATCTCATTAATCAGCCGGTTTGCCATGCGAACACTGAACAGGCCATAGATTATTTTCTTAAACTGAGCGCAAAGTGTCCACTTTAAATTCAGCAGATAGATCATTACGATCAGACCGATCAAAATATTTTTCACCACTGTAACCGCATTGATCACTCCGGCAGATACATGATCCAGGATCAAATAAATACTTGGCACCAGATCTGTCGTCATCCAGTGCTGAAATTCCATGGCCGCCTCATTAAAATGAGGCATCACGATTTCTTCCAGTTCCGGATTATCTTCAAGAAGCTGTGACAGCCATAATGTAAGGTTATTGATATATTCGGCCAGGCTTTCCTGAAATCCGAGAATGCTCTCCATGATCTGTGGGATAATCATCCAGACCAAGCCGCAGACCAATATAAGCAGAAACAGCAGACTGGCAATTGTAGCTGCTGTTTTTCCCGCTCTGCTTCTGACTTTTTCTGTGGTAAACAGCTTTTTCGTATTACGGCAGACAAAGAAATAGACCGAATTATAGACAGGAAGCATCAAGTATGCGAGAACGCCTCCATAAATAATAGGCATCAGAATCTGAATGATCTCTCCGATCACTCCAAAAATAGTCTGAACTTTCATCAGGGAAAAAGCCAGAAAAACACTGCAGGCAATAACAGCCAATGCTGTAAGCCCCCAGTTGATATACAGCCGGAATCTTTGGTTTTTCATAATCGTATACTCCTGTAATAAAATTTAAACGGTTCCTGCTGGAAAATGCAGGAACTCCATTCAAATTTAGTATACCATGGTTCCCAGGTTCCCACAATGCAGTGGGAAACTTTCTTGAAAATTTAGCAGAATTTTTATATTTCTGAAACGAAAGGCGGCTTTCCGTGATATAATGGAGCAAAAAAGGAAGGAACTGAATATGTCATACATCATAAAAATGGCCCTGGATATCAAGGCCGGCTTTGAGCCCCCGGCTCAGATGTCCTCTCCCATCGAGGCCTACTGCGCCATAGGGACCGTTGCAAAGGCCATGAGGCTTGACCTCCCGGCGCGAAGAGACACACTCTTTGAAATGCGTGAAGATTTAAAGAATGAGATAGATGGTAAGGACTTTCCGGAACCCCGGATTGAAAAAATCTGCCATATTCTTATGAGCTTTATCCGTAATGAGACCACTACGGACCGGATGATGGAGTATATGGTGTACGGGTATGAGAATGAACCGATATAAATGCGGCATTCCGCCATGGGGAATCTATCCTTAGAGGGTATCAGCCTCACCGTGGAAAACAATTCCCGTCTGACGTCTTACCTCTTCAATAATACCTATCTGGACCGCTGTCTGCTTCTGATACCATTCCGCTCTCTGGAAATCCCTGTTTTCCAGAATGGAGGCCAACACTTTTGCCTCCTCATAAAGGGGATTCGGATCCTTCGTCAATCTGAATACCTGCTCCTTTTGATTCCTGAGCTTCAGAGTGATCCTGGAAGGTTCTGATATCATATCCACAAGGATATTTCCTTTCTCTCCCTGGATCTGGCTTTCCCCTATGGTATCCGTAATCTTGGAATAAAGGATCTCACTGATCATACCCGGATAACGGGCAAGAATGGTACCGATCCCCTCCATTCCGTTGGACAGTTTTACATTGAGTCCTCTGATCTCTTCCGGCTTTCCGAACAGACGTACCAGCCCGTACACTGCGTACACCCCAATATCCATCACAGCCGCATTGGCCAAAGAAGGATTGAATGCGTTAAGAATCTCTCCATTTAAAAACGCATCATAACGTGAGGAATACTTTCCATATTCCAAAGTTGCCCTGCGCACCGGTCCGATCAGAGGGATCAACTCCTCCAGTTTTTTCAGGCCGGGATCAAATGCAGTACGCATAGCCTCCATCAGGATCACCTGATGCTTTTTTGCCTCTTCCAACAGCTCCTGAAGTTCTCTCACGGAAGGAACCACCGGCTTCTCACAGATCACATGCTTTCCTCCCCTGAGCATCATCATAGACTGGCTGAAATGGCAGCTATTGGGACTGGCAATGTATACCGCATCCACATCCTTCATTTCTGCCAGCTCCTCAAGAGACACTGTCACCTGAGAAATTCCGTACTCTTTTGCAAATGCCTTTCCTCTCTCTTTATCTCTGGAACAGACAGCTTCCAGACGATAATTTCCGCTCTTTAAAGCCGCCTGGGCAAACATATGAACAATTTTGCCGGTTCCGATCATTCCTAAGCGAATCATGTATGTTCTCCTCCTAATACCTGAAATACTTCCATACCCTTCATCCTGACAGGCAGCCCGTACGTCATTATCCATAAGAGCACAGTAGTAAATAAATGAAAAACAGACCACCGAAAACCGATCGTCTGCTTTACAAGCTTCCAGCCGGACTCGAACCGGCGACCCCTTCATTACGAGTGAAGTGCGCTACCAACTGCGCTATGGAAGCATACAACTATTAAATTTTAGATGTAAATCAATATCCATAAAGATGAAAAATGGCTGTTGCAATGCAACAACCATCCCATCAGTGACCTGACCGGGAATCGAACCCGGGTTTACGCCGTGAGAGGGCGTCGTCTTGACCGCTTGACCATCAGGCCTTGAAAAATCGAGGCGACGTGATTCGAACACGCGGCCTCTGCGTCCCGAACGCAGCGCTCTACCAAACTGAGCCACGCCTCGATTACGTACGTAAGTATAATACACTTTTCAGGAAATGTCAACCATAAATTTTCATAATTTTTAAAATAATTTAAACAACTGGAAACATTGCCATTTGAAGATTTATTAATGTCTGCATCGACCACAAAAAATAAGAATTATATGAAACACCTGTCATAAACACCAGGATTACTACCGGCTTATTTTAAAAGTTTTATAGAATATTTATAATTTATTCTTCAATTTCCGTTGAACTTATAAATTTTTTTCTATATACTATTGATATAAAACACAAAGGAGACTCATATGCATCCAACGTTAAACAATTTTATTCCTGCTGCAAAACTGATCTCACAGACCTTTGACTGTGAGGTTATCCTACACGATTTCTCCACACCTCAATCTTCCGTTGTATATATCGAAAATAATACCGTTACTAACAGGGCTGTCGGAGAAAGCTTTACCGAGTATTTTGTAAAGGAAGTCCTTCTTTCCAGAAAATTTCACGATGACTGCTGTGCCAATTATATCATGGAAGGTAAAGACGAAAAAAAAATAAAATCCTCTACCAGTCTGATCCGGGATAATAACGGGAAAGCTATTGGTGCCCTGTGCGTAAACATTGATCTGACACGGCTAAGCAATGTTATCGCTGATCTGAGCCGGATTCTAGGAATTCCTGAAACGACTGCACATACCGGCACTGAACAAAATGAAGTCATTCCCAGTATTCAGGAACTTGTAAATGATATCATTGACAAAACCATCGGAGATCGTGACGTAGAAAATATGAGCCGAGATCAGAAAATCGATATCATACGTTTTATGTATGACAAAGAAATATTCATGATCAAAGGCACTCTCGAAAAAGTGGCTGAACGCATGAATCTTTCCAAAGTAACTATTTACAGCTATCTGGATGAAATCCGTAAAAATGATAATCATTAAAAAAGAAATGCTTCCTTCTGTAATAACAGAGCAAGCATTTCTTTTTTCTTAATTATAATTCACCGTAATTATATTCATGCTCGATTTCTTTTAATATCTGAAGATATTCTTCTTTTGTAACCTCTGGAACAAATTTGTTTTTTATATCTTTCGCACATTGCGCGCCATCTGCCAGAAGATCAATTACCGTACATGTCATAATCTTGATTGGGATAATATAAGCATCCTCTTCGCTTACGATCCTGTAATCCTTGGAATGAAGTCCGCCTTCTATTCCGGTTGTAATACCGTGAAGGACAGGCATTAATAAAGATACATCTCCCATGTCAAAAGAAGCAGTGCTCTTCATACAGTCAAGGATTTCCTCCTCTTTGTAAAAATACAGTGCATTCTGACGGAAACAGTCTGCCATATTTAAATCTGCTTTTAACGGCATTTGTCCCGGAGCATCTGTTACAACCGCTTTTCCACCTAAAGCGTACACCGCGCCTTCAATGCTCTGATTGATTTTTTTATTGGTAGCGCGCAGTGCATTTAAATTCCCTGCTCTTACAGTAGTTTCAAGCCGTACATCCGCCGGAACTGCATTTACAATATCACCGCCTTTATTGATAATCTGATGAACCCGCACGGTATCCTCTTCTCTGAAGGTTTCACGATGATAGGCCATAGCCGTCATTGCCAGACTGGCCATATTTAATGCATTGATCCCATCCCAGGGTGCAGCGCCTGCATGAGACTGTTTTCCCAGAAAACGGGTATTCTTTCCAATAAATCCATTTCCAGTATTACGGGCAGCCAGTTTATACCCTTCTTCAGCCAACGGGAAATTGTGTACCATCATACACATATCCACATCGTCAAAAGCGCCTTTTGAAATCAGTTCCACTTTTCCTGCAAAATAATTTAATTTTCCTTCGTCTTTAAGCTTCTGACGGTAATCCATTTCAATATATTCTTCTGCCGGAACTGCCATGAAATCTATTTTCCCGTCAAGTTGCTCCAGAATACCGGAGTGCACCAACGCATCAGCAACACCATACATAACGGTTGTCTGTATATTATGACCACAGGCATGAATGGCTCCCGTATTCTTATCGCAGTCCGGATGTTCCGGACACACAACAGAATCCAACTCTCCCATCACCACTACTTTAGGACCTTCTTTATTTTCATTCGCATAAGAACGGCAGCCGGTAACTGCAATATTGCGGTCTGTTTTTAATCCCAACGTTTCTAATGCATCGGCCAAAAGTTTTGTTGTTTTTACTTCCCTGTATCCGGTTTCCGGATTTTCATAAATCGTTTTTCCCAGAGTCAAGTAACATTCTCTGTGTTTGTCGATAACCGCAATGGCTTTTTCTTTCATTTCTTCTTTTGTCATACTTCTTCACCGCCTGTTATTGTTTGACAACTAAATGATTCCCTGAATGGATAATACAACATGTGAAATGATTGTAGAACCGAAAAATGTTCCACAGAATACTACAAGGGCAACCAGTACCATTTTCCAACTCAGCTTTTTAATATCTCCAAGCTTACAGCCGATAGAAATACCTGCAATGGCCATAATTGCATCACTTATATCAGATGTTACGATCTGTCCAATCAAATCCAGAACCAGTTCCTGGATGGGGCACCATGGCGTAGTTAAAAGCAGTGAAATCAAAGATGCCCAGGCAAATGCGGGGATTTTAAGCGGAAGAATCTCCTTGATCTTAAGAGAAACTAATGATACAAGAATAAGGATTGCCATACCACTGACTGCCTTACCCACATTAATCTCCGCACCTTTAACAACAACCCGCCCGGCATAAATGAGCATTACAGAAAGACCGCAGAGAAACAGCACCTTTAACTGATTTAATGTATTTTCAACTTTTGCTGACATAAACATATCCTCCTTTATGCATCTTTGCGTCTTAACAGTTTGCTGTATACTCGATATAGCCTTTCCGCTACTGGAATTGCGATAAAACACTCCATATAAAGACCATCAATATTACTGCAGATATTAGACATGGAAGCATAGGCCATAATTTCCTCTGCCATCTCCGGAACAGTTGCAGCAAGGCTTGCCGATGATGCAGTCATCATAGAACCAGACCCCATGCCACAGGCCATTGCCAGCGAATATGGATGAAGGCCTGTATTAACTGCCAGAGATGCAAGAACTCCAAAAAATACTGCGCCAAACAGATTTCCTACCATATAGGTTCCCATACAGCCAAGAAATTCCGGTGAATTGGCTCCATAACGTTCGTTAATCAGTCCCAGAGACGGCTCGCGGCAGATACTCACCGTTGCGCCAAAGGCTTCGCGCTTCATTCCAAGAAGCATGGCAATCGGAAGGCCCACCAGCATTGTTCCCAGATTTCCAAACTCCTGCAGAATCAGTGCTGGTCCAGCCTGAAGAATTTTCAAAATATTAGGTCCGGAACTGGTTCCTAATTTTACGCCCAGAATCAAAAGCATAAAAGAAAGAGCTGCCTCACTCAATTCAACTTCCTTTTCACTGCAGATACTCTTTAATGGTGAAAATATTTTCCCCAAAGCATCCGGTGTTACCAGTACTGCAATAAGCATGGCAAATACCATGGCAGTAATGTTTACCTTCCCAACACTTCCAAGAGGAATTGTTTTTGTGCCAATAATCTCCGAAATAATACCGGCAGCTGCTACAAGAACAAAAAGTTTAATGAATACAGGCCAACGACCATTTTTACTGCTTAAAATCCGGTCTACGGTTACCTCTGTTTTCTCTTTTGACATTCTTGAAAACCTCCTTTGTTTTTGCTCCCATTATCCCCTTACTGCTTTTTCAACATATAAATATCACTTCTCCTGTTTTTTAACAAAGGGAGCTCCTGTCTGACTTTTTTTACTTTGTCAAGATCCAGAGTCTGAATCATGAAGCCCTCCCTCTCTTCCATTTGTCCCATTATGTCACCCCAGGGCGAAACTGCTATTGTATGCCCCCAGGATGTATAACCTGCATCAGCATCCCTTGCAGGGGCTGTTCCAAGGGTATAAACCTGATTGTCCAACGCTCTGGTCCGGAAAAGGATTTCCCAATGAGCCGGTCCCGTTGTCATATTAAAGGCGGCAGGTACCAGAATCACCCGAGCGCCCTCAAGCGCCATCAGACGCGCCAGTTCCGGAAAACGAAAATCAAAACAAATACAGATTCCCATTTTTCCAAATTCAGTATCAAACACTGTCACCTGATCACCAGGCGTCAGCGTATCGGATTCTTTAAAGGACTGTCCGCCTTCGACCTCTATATCGAACAGATGCATTTTCCGGTGCTTTGCGATCTGTTTTCCGTTGCGGTCAAATACATAAGCTGTATTAAAGATATGCCCCTGTTCGTCTGTCTCCGGAACAGATCCCGCTGAAAGGTAAATTCCATATTTTGCTGCCAGGGAGGAAAGAGCCTGCCAGGTTTCTTCTCCTTCCTTTTCGGCATAGACAGGGAAATTGCTGCTCTGATAGGGGCAGTTAAACATCTCAGGCAGCGTTACCAGATCCGGCTTCTCTTTTGCCAGTTCTTCCAGATTTACGCATAGAGCACGGATATTTTCTGCTTTATCCGAATATACATGTGACTGCAGCATTGCGGCTTTTAATTTTGTCATATGCATTCCTCCAAAATAATCTATAATAGCCGATTTACATTACAAAAGTTTTCCCCTGCATTCTACAGATATTTTTTCAATCACCTGTCCCTTCGATACTAGATATGCATATTCATGAAGATTCACTACCGGACAGATATGATTCGGGATAATTTCCACCTTATCTCCCACTTTTACATGATCACGGAATTGTTGATTATAAATAATCGCATGTTCATCGTACACATCGAAAATCTCAACATCTGGCCATCCCTTAATAAGCCCAAGACCCTGTGTGGCACAAAAACCTTTGCTTCTGGTCTGTGCTGTAATTCCCTTTGCACCAACATCTGTAATCACCCGTTCAGCAGTCGGACGGCTGATAATGGTTGTAAGAACTGTCGCAGCGTTTCTGTCCAGAGAGCCATAGGCATTTGCCTGAGAGGCATCCATGAAAATGTAAGTTCCCGGACGTATCTCCGTAACTCCCTCCAGAATCGGAAAATCATGCATCATCGATGGAGTAGAACCGATACTGACCGTTTCAAGCTCCATCCCCTCCTCTTTTGCCAAACGAGCAAATTCCAGTGTCCGTTTCTGAGCCGTCAGATGAATATTCCGACATTCTGAAATATCTGCCGCTCCATATGAATTGCCATCATGAGAAAAAATGCCTTTCAGATAAATATTTTTGCATGTTTTCAGATAATGAAGCAGTTTTATATAATCATCCTGTTCGATTACGCCGGACCGCCCCTCGCCTACTTCAATTTCTATAAGCACCTGCGCCTTCTTATCTGCACCTTCAAATGAGGCTTCAATCATTTTCGCCTGATCAATCGAATCTAGGCCAAAGGAAATATCAATTGATTCTGCTAGCTTACGAATTCTTGCAAGCTTTACGGCTCCAACAATTTCATTTGCAATAAAAATATTTTTAAGCCCTGCAGCAGCCATTACCTCTGCTTCCCCAACCTTAGCTACGGTGATTCCTTTTGCTCCAAGGTTCTCCTGAATCAGCGCAAGCTTCGGCATTTTATGAGTTTTAGTATGCGGCCGCAGCGCCACCTTTTTTCTATCTGCATAATCCTGCATAAATCTGAGATTATCCATCATAATCTCACGGTCAATTATCAGAGCAGGCGTATCAAGTTCCATATAGTTCATAAATTTTTACTCCTTTCCGCAGGCAGCAACCGCTTCTATTTCCACAAGACAACCTCCATACAGATGATTCGTCGGAACAACAACCCTGGCAGGTTTATGCGCTCCAAAAAATTCTGAGTATACCTGATTAAACTCTCCCCAGTAAGCAACATCTGGAAGATATACCCTGCATTGGAGAACATCTTCTTTATTTAAGCCTGCTTCTTTTAAAACTGTATGCAGATTCTTCAATGCCTGGGCTGCCTCTGCTTTTACTCCTCCCTCAGGAACTTTTCCTATTTCCGGATCAATCGACAATTGACCGGATATGTACAAAACACCATTGTATTTTATGCCCGGTACATAATGTCCTCCGTCTCTGACAGAATATTTTGTTTCGATAACTTCTGGTTTGTTCATTGTACTGCCCCCTTATGGATTGATAATCATATTATAGAATATTTTATATATAATGTCAATAATTATTTCTATATATTTCTGTATTTGATAGATATTTTTACTGCTTTTTATATTAAAAACTCGATTTGATTTGCAAAAATATACAATTTTATTTATTTACAAAAATCGTTCCTTATATAAATATATAATTTTTTATATAAGCGAGTGAGACAGGACTCTTAGACATCAAATGAGCCAGAGTATAGGAAACTCTGGCTCATAATTGTTTCTACATGATTTTTACACTTTCCTGTTATCCAAAAAAGCTCCCACATAACGTGTATTTAAATAGCTGCGAAAAAGTTCAAACCCATTTTTACCCCCTGTTTACAATTTTCAAAAAACCTGCCCAAATAGATGAGCAGGTTCTTTGAGAACATCTGTAAATTATCCAATATAACCTTCAATCAAAATAAACAGCACAATCAGAGGAAGGATATAGGACACATAGACTCTGGCCCAGGTCGGGAAAGCAATCCCCTCTCCTTCATTTGCCTCATTTACAAAGTTTTTAAAGCCCCATCCATACCGGCTGGTACAGAACAGCAGATACAGCACACTTCCGATGGGGAGAAGGTTATTGCTGACAATAAAGTCTTCCAGATCCTGAATGGTGGTTCCCGGTCCCAGAGGCTGAATACCGCTCAGGACGTTAAAGCCCAGAACACACGGCATGGACAGCAGGATGATTACGATCACATTCCAGAACACAGCCTTTTTAACGGAACAGCCGGTCAGGTCTGTGGCAAAGGAAATGATATTCTGGAACACGGCGATTACCGTAGACAGGGCCGCAAAGGTCATAAATACAAAGAACAGAGCGCCCCACAGCTGTCCCCCTGCCATATGGTTAAATACATTTGGAAGGGTAATGAAGATAAGGGACGGACCGGATGTAGGCTCGATCCCATAAGCAAAGCAGGCTGGGAAAATGATAAGACCGGACATAAAAGCAACTGAGGTATCTAACAGAGTAATGCTGATGGCCTCTCCGGTAAGTCTCTTTTCCTTGCCGATATAGCTTCCGAAAATCGCAAGAGCGCCGATTCCGATACTTAAGGTAAAGAAGGACTGGCCCATAGCTGCAAAGATCGCTTCTCCCAGTCCGGCCTCCTTCATCTTTCCGAAATCCGGCTTTAAATAAAACTCAAGACCCGGAGCACCGCCCTCTAACAGTACCGAATGAACGGCCAATACCACCATTAAAAGGAACAAAAGGAGCATCATGATCTTTGTGATACGCTCTACGCCGGATACAAGTCCCTGCGCGCAGATGGTAAAGCATACCAGAACAATGACAACCATAAATACTGTCATGATCACCGGATCAGCCAGCATTTTGCTGAATTCCTCTGCCGTACCGGCAGAATCAAGTCCATTAAAGTCGCCCCGGAGCATTTTAAAAAAGTACAGAAGCATCCAGCCGGCTACTGTCGTGTAAAACATCATCAGCATATAGTTTCCTGCCATTGCTATATATTTTGTCAGGTGCCATTTGCTTCCCTTGGGTTCCAGCAGATCAAAGGACAGAGCCGCACTCTTTTTGCTGGCCCGGCCCACGGCAAACTCCATCACTACAATAGGAAGTCCCAGGACCAGAAGAAAAGCAAGGTAGATCAGCACAAAGGCGGCTCCACCGTATTTTCCCACAATATAGGGAAAACGCCATACATTGCCCAGACCGATGGCGCATCCTGCTGAAATCAGGATAAAGCCCAGCCTAGAAGAAAACTTTTCACGTTCCATTTCTCATATCTCCCGTAATTTTTTTGTATTCCGGCCCTTATGCATTCCCCCGCAAAGCCGGAAAAGAGCTTTTTATAAAAAAAGCTCTTCCGTATCATAACACAGATTAAATAAAATGGCAACGGCTGTCTTTTTTACAGATCAAACAGAGAAAGCTGATTGGACTGGGGCAGATCCTTTAAAAGTCCCAGATCCGACATCAGGGCACAGATCGTTCCGTTTACGCGGGTACGGCTTGAAAAATCCTCCACAGACAGGAATGGGCCGTCCTTTACCGCATCAACGACCGCATCCGCTGCCTTTTCTCCCAGACCGTCAATACTGCTTAAAGAAGGCATCAGCTTACCATCAATGATCTGGAAATCCCTTGCCTTTGCCCTGTAGATATCAAGAGGCATAAAATCAAAGCCTCTGGCGTACATTTCCTGAACAATCCTCATATCTCTTAATGTATCCTGTTCCTTTTTTGACAGGGTATCTGCCCGTTTTTTATAATCTGCCAGATAGTACTCCAGCTTGTCCCGGCCCTGGCACATGATTTCATAGGAAAATGCATTAGCGCGGATACTGAAAAAGGCTGCATAGTAGGCTAACGGATAAAAAATCTTACAGTAGGCGATCCGCCACGCCATCATAACGTAAGCTGCCGCATGGGCCTTGGGGAACATGTATTTAATCTTTTTACAGGACCAGATATACCAGTCAGGCACCCCGTGGGCTTTCATTTCCTCTTCCCATTCAGGTTTTAATCCCTTTCCCTTCCGCACACTCTCCATGATCGTAAAGGAAAGCCCCTGCTCCATCCCTCTGGCGATCAGATAAACCATAATATCATCTCGGGTACAGATGGCGGTCTGAATGGTTGCCTTCCCCTCCTGGATTAACGTCTGGGCATTTCCCAGCCATACATCCGTACCGTGAGCCAGTCCTGCGATCCGGACCAGGTCGGAAAAGTACTTCGGCTTTGTATCAAGGAGCATCTGCATGGCAAAATCCGTACCAAACTCAGGTACGCCCAATGCTCCCAGCGGACAGCCGCCGATATCGTCCGGAGTGATCCCCAGCGCCTCAGTGCTCTGAAACAGGCTCATAACCTCCGGACTGTCCAGAGGGATATCCTTAACCGGGTCAAGACCAGTCAGATCCTGGAGCATTCGTATCATGGTGGGATCATCGTGTCCCAGAATATCCAGCTTTAACAGGTTGTGGTCAATGGAATGATAGTCAAAGTGGGTCGTTATGGTGGAAGTCGTCATATCGTTGGCCGGGTGCTGCACCGGAGTAAAGGAATAAATCTCCTCTCCCAGCGGAAGCACGATAATGCCTCCGGGATGCTGGCCTGTGGTACGGCGCACGCCTACGCAGCCCTGGACGATCCGGTTGATCTCACAGTTGCGCTTTCTGGTTCCCCTTTCCTCATAATATTTTTTTACATAGCCAAAGGCCGTCTTATCTGCCAGAGTACCGATGGTACCTGCCCGGAAGGTCTGACCTTTTCCAAAAATAACCTCTGTGTAATCATGAGCCTTACTCTGGTACTCACCGGAAAAGTTTAAGTCAATATCAGGCTCCTTATCGCCCTTAAAGCCAAGGAATGTCTCAAAGGGAATATCAAATCCGTCCTTTTCAAGAGGCGTACCGCAAACCGGGCAGGCCTTATCGGGCATATCGCAGCCCGCCATACCGGAAAATGACTTTACCTCCTCTGAATCAAAATCATAGTAGCGGCACTTGGGACAGTGGTAATGGGGACTTAGCGGGTTTACCTCCGTAATACCGGACATGGTTGCCACAAAGGAGGAACCGACAGAACCTCGCGAACCTACCAGATATCCGTCCTCATTGGATTTCCATACCAGCTTCTGTGCAATAATATACATTACCGCAAAACCGTTTGTAATAATAGAATGAAGTTCCCGTTCCAGACGGTCTACTACGATCTGAGGCAGATCATCCCCATACATTTCATGGGCTCTGTCATAGCAGATCTTTGTCAGCGTCTTATCGGAATCCGGGATGACCGGAGGACATTTATCCGGCCGCACCGGAGCGATCTTTTCACACATCTGTGAGATTTTGCGTGTATTTGTCACCACTACCTCATAGGCCTTATCCGGCCCCAGATAGGCAAATTCTTCCAGCATTTCCTCTGTGGTCCTTAAATACAGAGGTGCCTGATCGTCTGAGTCCTTAAAGCCCTGCCCCGCCATGATGATCCGGCGGTATACCTCATCCTGAGGGTCCAGAAAATGCACATCGCAGGTAGCGCAGACCAGCTTGCCAAACTGTGCGCCCAAATCTACGATCCGTTTGTTGATCTCGATCAGATCGTCCCTCGTCTTTACTGTGCTTTTTTCGTCCCGGAGCATAAACGCATTATTTCCAAGAGGCTGGATTTCCAGATAATCATAAAAATTTACCAGCCTGGCAATCTCTGCATCCGGCGCTCCTCTCAAAAGAGCCTGGTACAGCTCTCCTGCCTCACAGGCAGAGCCGATAATAAGTCCTTCTCTGTGTGCGTTTAAAACGCTTTTGGGGATTCTGGGACGTCTGGAAAAATAATCCAGATGCGACCAGCTCACCAGACGATACAGGTTAATGCGGCCGATATCATTTTTTGCCAGAATGATCACGTGGTTGGTGGGAAGCTTCATAATGGTATGGGCATCCATGGCGCTCAGGCGGTTGAGCTGATCCAGATTTTCGATATCACGATCCCGGAGCATCTTTACAAAGGCCGCAAAGATCTCTGCCGTGGCTTCTGCATCATCCACGGCCCGGTGATGATTTTCCAGTGAAATGTTCAGAGCTTTTGCCACTGTATCCAGCTTAAAACGGTTCAGATTCGGCAGAAGCAGTCTGGCTAAGGATACCGTATCCAGAACCGTTGGCTGAAAGGGAAGTCCCTGTTCCTCCGCATAATGGCTGATAAAGCCCACGTCAAAGCCTGCATTGTGAGCTACCAGGGCGGAATCTCCTACAAATTCCAGAAACTGGGGTAGGATAACGTCAATGGGCGGATAGGGGAGCACCATTGCGTCATTGATGCCTGTGAGCTTTTCTATATCAAAGGGAATGGGAACATCCGGGTTTACAAAGGTGGAAAAGCGCTCTGTGATAGCTCCGTCCACTACCTTTACCGCCCCGATCTCAATGATCTTATTTTTCAGCGGGCTGAAGCCGGTGGTTTCTATGTCAAAAACCACATAGGAATCCTTAAAGCTCTGTCCTTTTGAATTTTCCACCAGCTGCTTTGTATCGTCTACCAGATACCCCTCTACCCCGTAGATGACCTTAAAGGGATCTCCCTTATCCAACGCATGGTTTGCATCCGGAAAGGCCTGGACACAGCCGTGATCCGTCACCGCGATTGAGGTCATTCCCCATTTCTTAGCTCTCTTAATGATATCCTTCACCTCAGAGACACCGTCCATATCGCTCATCTTGGTATGGCAGTGAAGCTCCACACGCTTTTCAATGCTGGTATCCATACGCTTGCTGGTAAAGTCCTCGCCCTTTTTGATTCCCACGATCGAACCTAAGGTCAGTTCGCCGTCAAATTTATCAATGGTGGTTACGCCTTTGATCTTAAGGAACATTCCCTTCTGTATTACATTTTTTACCTCGTCAAAAATCTCCGGACGGATGAACATTTTAGCTGTAATGGTATCTGTAAAATCCGTAATATCAAAGGTCAGGATAAATTTGCCGCTTCGAAGCTCCCGGCTTTCGCAGGTAAGCACCTGCCCTCTTAAGGTAACCTCTCCAATCTCACCGTCAATCGTCTCAATTTCCAGAAATTCATCTTCAAAATCACGGCCATAGAGCACATCAGGATTATTCGAACGCTTGACAGAAAACTTTTTATCCTCTCCAAAGCCATTATCCCGGCCCCAGCCCTTTCTCCCTTTATTTAACTGGGGACGCTTTTCCTTTCCGGGAGAGTTGTTTCCGGTTCCGGTACTTCCAGACCCGGCATTTCCTGCTGGAACAGCCTGAAGGGACGCTTCCTCTCCGCTTCCCACCTCTCCTGAAGCTGCCTGTGCCATAAGCATATCCCAGGGGGCGCCGTCCTGAGGAGCTTCCATCAGAGCATCCTGAGGGCCGGCCGTCTGCTTTAAAAGCTCTTTTCCCTCCAGGCCCTCTGCCGAAAAGCCTCCCATGGCTTCCAGCTCTTCCCTGTGGTTGCGCCAGTAGATAGCCTGTGCCTCCTTTTCAATCTTTCGCTCAAGCTGTTTTCTGCGCTCTCCGCCGGAAGGGGGAATATAGGCAAAGCGCACCTCTACCGGAAGGCCGCAGCGCTCTGCAAAAACCTTTTCCAGTACCCGTTTTAACTCCCCGGTCCGGTCCCGGTTCACCATGGTATCCTCTACGGTCAGTACCATCAGATCCTCCTGTTCAAACCGGATCTGTGATTTTCTGAACATGGAGTATTCGATGATGCTGTAATGCTTCAGTTCCAAAAGCAGGCTGTCCTTATAGATCTTTAACAGCTTTTCCGGCGTATACTGACCGGAAAGACGGTATCTTTCCTGGATTTTTACTGTTACCTGCTTGTCAGGAAAAAGCTGATCCTTTATTCCCTTTTCCAGATCGTAAATATTCTGTTTGTGTATGAGCCGCGGGCTTTTCACATAAACGCGAATAGAGCTTCTATCTCTGGTAGAGGTAACCTTTTCTACCTCTGTCAGAGCTAAAAGCTCTCTAAGCGGCTCTGCAATATTCAGTGAAGGAAATACCTCCAGAAAATTCTTCGCCATAAAATTACTTCTTTCTTTCCACTGCCATTGCTGTTAATTCCTCTTTCAGCACATTTAACAGCTGTTCCTCCGGCACCTTTCGGACAATTTCGCCTTTTTTGATCAAAAGCCCCTCTCCGATTCCGCCTGCAATCCCGATATCTGCTTCTTTTGCCTCGCCCGGTCCGTTTACCACACAGCCCATAACAGCAACCTTTACGCCATCCAGTCCCTCAAGACCGGTAACCATGGTTTCTACCCGGTTGGCCAGTCCGATCAGATCAATGCGCGTGCGGCCGCAGGTGGGACAGGAAACAACCTCTACTCCGCCTTTTCTTAAGCCCAGAGTCTTTAAAATCCGCCTGGCAGACTTGATTTCCTCCACCGGATCGCCTGTAAGAGATACCCGGATCGTGTCTCCGATTCCCTGGTACAGAATAATCCCCAGACCTACCGCGGACTTAATATTTCCGGACATAAGAGTACCGGATTCTGTGATGCCTACATGAAGCGGATAATCGGTCTTTTTGGCAATCTCCTCATGGGCTTTCACGCACATCATTACGTCTGAGGATTTAATGCTGATCACCAGATGATCGTAATCCATGTCTTCTATCATTTTCACCTTATCCAGCGCACTTTCTACAATCCCCTGTGCAGTCACACCCCCGTACTTTGCAATCAGATCCTTTTCCAGAGAACCGCTGTTTACGCCTATACGGATGGGAATCCGGCGCGCCTTTGCAGCATCTACCACAGCCTTCACGCGTTCCCTGCTTCCGATATTTCCGGGATTGATACGGATCTTATCCACTCCGTTTTCTATGGCTGCCACCGCAAGGCGATAATCAAAATGGATATCTGCCACCAGGGGAATATGGATCTCCTTTTTTATCTGTTTCAGAGCCTCTGCCGCCTCCATCGTTGGCACAGCCACCCGGATGATCTCGCATCCGGCCTCCTCCAGTTTAAGGATCTGAGCCACTGTAGCCGCCACATCCTCTGTTTTTGTATTGCACATGGACTGGATCAGTACCGGATTTCCTCCTCCGATCACCCGGTCTCCGATCCTGACCACCCGTGTATCGTTTCTTGTCATCTTAACGTTTCCTCCTGTTAAAACAGCTTTCTCACATCGTTAAACAGAATAAATACCATAAACGCCAGTAAAAGCGCCATTCCCGCTGTATGGATCATGGCTTCCTTTTCCTGGTCAACAGGCTTTCCTCGAAGAGCCTCCAAAAACAGGAAAAACAGCCTTCCGCCATCCAGGGCCGGAAAAGGGATCAGGTTCATCACACCCAGATTGGCGCTTAAAAGAACGCCGAAATTTACCAGAGTCATCGCCACAGCCCCGGCTCCCGCCTGTGACGCCTCATCCACGGTCTGATCGATGGTGCTTACGATTCCAACCGGGCCGCTGATATCATCAACCGATACGGCTCCATGAAACATCATATAAAAGGTATCAAATACATATCGGATCCAGAACTGTACCTCATATACCGACTGGCGCATCAGCTCCAAAAGTGTATCTGCCGGTTCAATCCCAGGCTGAAACTGTACGCCAATGAGCTGCTGTCCATTTTCTGTAAGCACAGGCGTCACAGAAGCGCTCAGTTTTTCCTTTTTTCCACCTTCTCCTTCCCTCTTCCAGGTGAGCTTAAGCTCCTTTCCCGGATGAGTAAACACATAGGTTGTAAAATCCCGGTAGGAATGGATGGAACGGCCATTGACATGGGTAATCACATCTCCTGGTAAAAGACCGGCCTCCTTTGCAGGAAAGCCCTCCTCTACTCCCAAAACCTCAGGAACCGTATAGCCGCCGGAAACGCCCACCAAGATCATTGCCAGAAAAAATGCCAGTATAAAATTAAATACAGGGCCTCCGGCCACGACGGCAATTCTGGCCCAGACCGATTTATTTCCAAAGGCGCTCTCCTCATCCGCTTCCTCATCTTCTCCCAACATGGCACAGGAACCGCCAAAAGGAAAGGCCTTGATGGAATACTTGGTTTCCCCCATCTCCACACTGAACAATCTGGGCCCCATACCCAGAGAAAACTCCACTACCCCGATTCCACAAACCTTTGCCATCAGAAAATGGCCCAGTTCATGGATCAGAATAATGGCCCCCAGGATCAGTATTGATAAAATGATATTCATCTGGCTAAATGCGTTCCTTTCTTAATGTCTCTCTGATAAAGTCATATGCCTCCTGCTCCGCTGCCAGAATCTGATCCACATTCGGAGCCGCTTTTCTCTTATGGTTTTCCATCGCGCCCTGGATCAGATCTGTGATGGCTAGATAGGGGATTTTTTTCTCCAGAAACAATGAAACCGCCAGTTCATTGGCCGCGTTAAACACGGTAGGCAGGGAGCCTCCGGCTTTTCCGGCCTCGTAAGCCAGCTTTAAGCCCCGGAAGGTTTCCATATCCGGCTCATCAAACGTAATCTCTTTTAACTTTGTAAAATCCAGACGGTCTCCCGGAAGGAAACGGCGCTCCGGATAGTAAAGAGCGTACTGAATGGGCAGCTTCATATCCGGTGTGCCAAGCTGTGCGATCACGGCTCCATCCTCATATTCGATCATGGAGTGGATCACGCTGGCAGGCTGGATCACTACCTGAACCTGATCCATATCCACATCAAAGAGCCAGTGGGCCTCCATAACCTCCAGTCCCTTATTTACCATAGTAGAAGAATCAATGGTAATCTTACGCCCCATGGACCAGTTGGGATGCTTTAAGGCATCCTCCGGCTGTACACCGGCCAGCTGTTCTCTGGAGCGGCCTCTGAATGGGCCTCCGGAAGCCGTCAGAAGAATCTTGTGGATCCGGTTCTCTCCCGCTCCCTGAAGGCATTGGAAAATAGCAGAATGTTCCGAATCTACAGGAAGAATCTTTACTCCCTTTTCCTTTGCCAGAGGCATAATGATATGGCCTGCCGTCACAAGGGTTTCCTTATTTGCCAGGGCAATATCCTTTCCCGCCTCCATGGCCGCTATGGTAGGGCGGATACCGATCATGCCTACTACAGCAGTCACCACAATCTGAGCCTCCGGCTCACAGGCTGCCTCCATCAAGCCTTCCATCCCGCTTACCACCTTCACATCCAGATCCCTGATCCGGCGTTTAAGCTCTCTGGCCGCCTCTTCTTTCCAGAGGCAGGCGATTTTGGGATGAAATTCCCGTACCTGCTTTTCCAAAAGCTCCACATTGGAACCTGCCGCCAGCGCAGTGATCCCAATGTCCTGATTGTATCTTGCAATTTCCAGTGTCTGAGTACCGATGGAACCCGTAGAACCCAGAACTGAGATCTTCTTTATCATAACTTATATTCTCCTCATTTTACGAAAATACACATTTTTCACAAAATCGTTTATCCTAAAAAGGTAAGAACAAAATAAATCGCCGGAGCGGTAAAGATCATACTGTCAAACCGGTCGAGAATCCCTCCGTGCCCCGGTATGATATGACCGTAGTCTTTCACTTTGTGATTACGTTTAATGGCAGATGCCGCCAGATCTCCGATCTGGGAAATAACAGCCGCAATGGCACAGGCTGCGGTACAAGCAATCACGGGTTCTTCAATCCCGTGCATTCTGGAACCAAAGATCCATGCATAAATGAGACCTAAAATCGCAGAACCAAGAGTACCGCCTATTGCTCCCTCTATGGATTTTTTAGGGCTTAACACAGGAGCCAGCTTATGTTTTCCAAGAAGCATCCCACTGCAGTAAGCGCAGGTATCACAGCCCCAGGAACTTAAAAAGATCAGCCACACCAGATAAACTCCGTCCTGCATTTCCCTGGTCTGATACAAAAAGGAAAGCATCACCGGAACATAGCATACACCGAAAAAAGCCCCTGTAATCTCTTCTGTCTTGTACTTTGGAAAGGTAAATACATAAAGACCCATTAACACCATCAGACAGAGGATAATCATAAGGTTCAGATACTCATGGCCTTCCCACCACAAAATCCCATAGTAAGAAAGGGCTGTAATATAACCCACCGCACCTACCGAACGATTTTCAATCCCCAAAACACGATACAACTCAAAAAGGCCCACAAGTGAAATAAGGGCTGTGACTCCAAACAGGATCAGTCCTCCCTTTCCCACAAAAAGGACTGCCAGAAGCACCAGTATAATTCCGCTTATCAGTCGTGTGGTAAACATGGACTTCTGTCTCCTTTCCTACTTTACTCCGCCGAACCGCCGGTCTCTTTTATTATACTGCAGGATTGCCTTTTCCAGCTCTTCCTGGCTGAAATCAGGCCACAGACAGTCTGTTACATAAAGCTCTGTATAAGCCAGCTGCCATAAAAGGTAATTAGACAGGCGCAGTTCACCGCTGGTACGGATCAAAAGATCCGGATCCGGGATTCCCGCCGTATCCAGATAAGAGGCAAATACATCCTCTGTTACAGCATCCGGATCCAGCGCTCCTCTGGCGGCGTCAGCTGCCAGTTTTGCAGCTGCCCTGCGGATCTCATCCCTGCCGCCGTAATTTACCGCGATCACAAACGTGAGGCCTGTATTGTCCTTTGTCTCATTTTCCAGACGGTTGATGCCTGCAATGATATCCTTTGCAAAGCGGGACCGGTCTCCGATCATCTTTACCCGGACATTATTTGCAGAAGCAATTTTTAACAGGCGCACCATGTAGTAGCGGAACAGCTGCATCAGAGCTCCTACCTCATCCTCGGAGCGCTTCCAGTTTTCCGTGGAAAATCCATAAACCGTCAGATAACGGATGCCCATTCTGGCTGCAATCTCCACCGTTTTCTCTACTGTAACGCAGCCCTCTTTATGTCCCATGGTTCTGGGAAGCCCTCTTTTTTTAGCCCACCGTCCGTTTCCGTCTAAGATCAGGGCCACATGGGCCGGTATTACTGCATTTGTATCTAAAGCCATTCTTTCTCCGCCTTTCTCTCCAGGAATATTTCTGAATAGATGAAAAGGCAGGAGTCGCTCCTGCCTCCACATATGGGAAGTATCCCTTTCACGGCCTTAAACGGTCATGATTTCCTTTGTCTTTTCTTCTACCAGCTTATCTACGCGCTCAACCATCTTATCGGTAAGCTTCTGCATCTTCTCTGTAGTCTCTGCCAGTTCGTCCTCTGACATATCTCCTGCTTTTTCTGCCTTTTTAAATGCGTCATTTGCATCCCGGCGGATGTTGCGGATGGCAACCTTGGCTCCATCTCCCTTTTTCTTTACATCCTTGGCAACCTCTTTTCTGCGGTCCTCTGTCATCTCAGGGAAGACTAAGCGGATGCAGTTTCCGTCATTGGTTGGGTTAATGCCCAGCTCAGAGGTAAGGATTGCCTTTTCGATGGCCTTTAACAGGCTCTTCTCCCATGGCTGGATTACGATCATGCGGGCCTCGGGAACAGATACATTGCCCACCTGCTGAATCGGGGTCGGAGTGCCGTAATAGTCAACTCTGATCTTATCAAGAACATGGGGATTGGCACGGCCTGCGCGGATGGCAGCGTAATCAGATACCAGTACGTCCAGTGTCTTGTTCATCTTATCCTCATAAAACTTTAAATCTTCCATATGTCCTCCTGTAATGCGGGCCTGTCGGCCTGATTTTATAAAATTCATACCCGGCGGCGCCTGCGTCCTGCCGGAAACTATGCGGTAACGATGGTTCCGTTGATCCGGCCCTGCATAGCGTTTGCAATGCCGTCTGGTTCATTTAAGCTGAATACAGCCATGGGCATCTTATGCTCCATGCACATGATGGAAGCAGTCAGATCTACCACTGCCAGCTGCTTATCGATAACCTCCTGAATGGAAATGGTATCATACTTTTTCGCTTCAGGATTCAGCTTAGGATCGCTGTCGTATACGCCGTCAATTGCCTTTGCCAGCAGAATGCAGTCTGCATCCATCTCAATGGCCCGAAGCGCAATTCCCGTATCCGTAGAGAAGTACGGATGACCGGTTCCGCCTGCAAAAAATACCACCATTCCCTGTTCAAAGCACTTATTTGCACGGTCTTTTGAAAACAGCTTTGTCATAGAGCCGCACTCAAAGGGGGTTAAAATCTGGGTTTTCATCCCTGCATTGCGGAAAATCTCAGATACATAAATGCAGTTCATAATCGTAGCCAGCATGCCGATCTGATCCGCTTTTGTACGGTCAATAGCCTCACTGGTGCGGCCTCTCCAGAAATTCCCGCCTCCGATCACGATACCTACCTGGACACCTGCATCCACAGAAAGCTTTACCTGTCTGGCAACTTCTTTTACCGTATCCTCATCAAACCCGGTCTTTTTCGGTCCGGCAAGTGCCTCGCCGCTTAATTTTAAAAATACTCGATTCATTTTCATGGGTGAATCTCTCCTTTGTTCACTTATCACCTGACAGCCGAACATGGCGGCAGCTGATACTCTCATTACAGTATACCATACTCCGGTCCATTTGCAAAGAAAAAGGAAACAACTTTTATATTTTTCAGCATTTTTGAATTAAATTTGAGATTTTGCCTGTATTGTACTATAATGGAATATATTGGTACGCTGCAGGATTTTAAATATCGCACATTTTTAGGGAGATTCATATCCCAAATCGGCATCTGCTCCTGTCCTGCCTATGGAGCGGATATGACCTCGGTCCTGAAAAATCTCGACGCTGCCGTATCTGCCGCTGAGGAATACGGTCCAAACCAGTACGCTGTCTTTGACTCCAAACTTCACGAGCAGGTTCTGCGCCGCCAGGCCATTGCCCGATATCTGCAGACTGCTCTGGAGAAAAATGAAATCGAGGTCCGCTACCGCCCCATTGCCGAGGACTCCGGGCAGATACGGGCCGTTGGCTACTATGCCCTGGAGGATGCGGGCCGTTTGATCGCACGTCTGATGGAAGAAGGAAAAGAGTTTGAATCCATCTGTATTCCTGTGTCTCCTCTCCTGCTGACCCAGGAGGACTTTATAGACAAGGTAGAGGATGTAATTACCCGTTTCCATATCCCATCCGGAAAACTTGCTTTAGAGCTGGATGATACAGCTTTATCCTCCGTTTACTTAAACGTAAATATTACCATGCAGGAGCTGGCACACCTTGGCGTGGAGCTGGTACTGAACCATTTCGGTTCCGGCTGTGTCCCGGTTACAGGCATCCTTGACCTTCCGGTAAACACAGTAAAGCTGGAGCGTATGTTTGTATGGCAGCTGGAAACAAATCCTTCCTGCGCAGCCATCGCCGGGGGCCTGATCCAGATTGCAAAGAATTTAAACATCCATATCATCGCAGAAGGCGTGGAAACAGAAAATCAGCTCAATACCTTAAGTGGAAGAGGAAAAGAAAAAGATGGCGCGCTAAAGCGCATTTATAAAAGGAAGAGACCTGGTTTCAGATCCCTTCCTTTAATTTTGCCAGAATCCGGTGGGCGTCGGAGGTTTCCTCCATCCCGCACAGATCGTAAATTTTTGCTGTAAGCTCTGGGTCATTTCCTGTATTTTTAACAACCCAGGCTCTGGAAGCATCTGCCTGATAAAGACGCAGGATCTTTGCGATCAAAAACAGCATTTCCTTATCCTTTTTCTCCTGCATATGACGCTTCTGCTGACGCTCATACCTGTTTTTCTTCGGTTTTTCCCGTTTTGCGATGGCATCTTCGGGCGTTCCGTAGCCCTTTTCCAGCCATATGGTTTCCAGCGTATAGGCTCCGTTTTCTATGGTCATCACCGCCATGGAAAGGGGCAGGGTACCACGTTTATAGCCGCAGCTTCCTGGATTGAGCCAGAGCCGTCCATTTATCTCCTGCTGCTGGTACATATGGGAATGGCCAAAAACAACCACCTGAGCGTCTCCCAGGCTGCCCGGAATCTGTGTCCTTTCGTGAGCCATGATGAATTTTACGCCTTCGATCTCAAAACGCTTAATCCCCGGAAGGCCTCCGGACCAGCCGCGGTCATTGTTTCCCCTCACCGCAAAAAGGGGCTGGTTTACCTCCAGCTTGTGATAAAGCATCTGCGTATCAAAATCTCCTGCATGTACGATCACATCGCAGGTCTCTAAAATCCGTTCCACCTCCGGCCTTAAAACGCCGTGGGTATCTGATATAATAGCCGCCCGTATGGGTCCCCGTTCCATTTGTCTCCTCCTTTAGGGCTGTGTCGTCCCACGATTTATGATTATAAAGGAAAGCTTCCATTTTTTCAATGAAAGGATAACAAAAAACAGCACATTTTCTGACAATTTTGTGAACTTTATTGTGTGGAACTTTTCTATATGATACAATAGACCTGTAAATTTCAAAAAATTACCAGAAGGAGAACCTTTGATCATGAAAAAATACAAGTCATTCATTCCTACCCTCGGAGCAGCCCTGCTTCTCTCTTTGGGTTCTGCATTCTGCGCTCAGGCAGCGGATATCGGCTGGGTCACGGAGGACGGCACCTGGCGTTATAAAGATGCTTCCGGAAACTATGTGACAAATACCTGGAAAACCTCCGGCGGCTCTTCCTTTTATCTGGGGAGCGACGGAAAGATGACTGTGAACCAGTGGATCGACGATGAATACTATGTAAATGATTCCGGCGCCATGGTCAAAAATTCCTGGATCCACATCACCGAGGAGGGCGGCTCAAAGCCTGCGGGCTGGTACTATACGGATTCTAAGGGAAAGCTTGAGCGTGATGGCTGGGAAACCATTGGAACGTATAAATATGCCTTTGACAGCGACGGCCGGATGCGTACGGGCTGGTTTTTTGACGGGGATGATATCTACTATCTGGGCGGCGAGAACCAGGGCTATGCAAAAACCGGCTGGCAGTGTCTGGATTACAATGAAGAGGACAAGCCCGAAGATGGCGACATTTCCGAAGCACGCAGCTCTGCCTCCGATTCCTCCAAATGGTTTTACTTTCAGTCCAACGGCAAGGCAAAAAGGGCAGATGACCGTACCTACGCAGTCGAAACCATCAATGACCGGAAATATTATTTTAATGAGGACGGCGTTATGATGACAGGCTGGATCGCTACTGAGGAGGAGGCCGAGGCAGGAGACACGACAGGGATCAGCCGCTTTGTCTATCTGGGCGATGAAAATGACGGTACCATGGCAAAAGATACCTGGCTGGAGCTGACGGAGCATCCTGCAAGCTGTGATGACAAGGATGAGCTTGCAGAAGGAGATACGGACGAAATGCCAGAAGACGGAGATTCCAACTGGTACTATTTTGAAAGCGACGGAACGCCGGCCTATTTAAATGCAAAAGCCTCCAGCATGAGCCGGGCTACTACAAAGGTGAATGGGGATTCCTATTTCTTTAACCCTTACGGCGTGCGCCAGACCGGTATGATCCGCATGGTAAACCAGTCCGGGGAAGAAATGGTAGGCTATTTCGGAGACAGTAACTCCGACGGAAAAATGGTGACCGGAAAGAAGACCAATCTGAATGTAGACGGAGACAGCGGCACCTATTACTTTGCAGACTCCGGTTCTGATAAGGGAGCCGGTCTAAATGGCACCAAGGACGGCTATCTTTACTATCAGGGACGGCTGGTAGAGGCCGAAGACGGCTCTGATTTTGAAGTCTTTGAGGTAAAAAACCGCCTGTACCTTGTAAATGAATCGGGAAAGGTTCAGACGGACAGCAAAAATTATAAGGTAGACGGTTCCTATATGTATAAAATTTCCGGCGGCACTATCTACTATATTGATGATGATAAGAATGTAGAAGGAAAGGTAGAAGCATCTGATGCCTCTACCCTTCCAGAAGTCATTTATGATAAGGAATACGTTTTAAACGGAAACTAATACCAGTATACCTTCCAGTCGGCGGTCAGACGGGTGAGGGCTTCCATGAAGAAATAATCTCCCCAGGTATTGCACTCATCCACCCCCCGGTTGGTACAGGGATTTCCCTTGCTGGCTCTGGCATAGGTTCCGTGAAGAAGAAGGCCGTTTGACTCACTGTGATCCTTTACGGCGCAGTGATCGCAAAGGGCCTTTATCAGTTTTTCTGCCAGGGCTGTATATTTTTCTGCCTCCTCAGGCTCCAGATATTTTGCCATCTCCAGCATACCGCAGGCTGCGATTGCTGCGGAGGAGGAATCTCTGGGTTCTGTACTGCCGTCATCAAAATCAAAATCCCAGTAGGGGATCAGATCGGAAGGCAGATGCGTTACAAAATAATCTGTAACTTTTCTGAAAATATCAATATATGCAGGATCCTTTAAGAAATGATAGCTTAAAGCACTGCCGTAAATTCCCCAGGCCTATCCTCTGCTCCATGCGGAACCGTCGCGGTTGCCCTGATGAGTCACACCCTTTACAGGCTCTCCCGTCTCAGGATCAAAGAAATAGGTATGGTAGGTGGAATGATCCGGGCGGATCACACAGTTCATGGCTGTGAGAATGTGAGCCGTAGCCTTTTCTCTGTACTTTGGATCTCCTGTCACCTCACTGGCCCAAAACAGCAAAGGCATATTTAAAAGACAGTCAATGATAAGACGGTAATTGTCCTTTGCTCCCAGTTCACCCCAGGCCTGAAAGAACCTTCCCTTTTCCTGAAACCGTTCCATCAGATTGTCCGCTGCCATAAGGGCGGCTTTTTTTGCAGTTTCATCACCGGTAAGCCGGTAAGCCGCCACACAGGACGGAGTATAAAGAAATCCCATATCGTGGTTATCTACGTCCACACGCTCTGTAATCCTCTTTAAAAAAGACTTTGCCTGAAGCAGCCCCGCTTTTTTCAGGTTCTCATCCTTTGTTCGCTCATAAGCCAGCCAGATCTCTCCGGTCCAAAAGCCGGTGGTCCATTCTCTGTTTTCCGTCTGCGGATAAAAATTTCCCTCGCTGTTGGAATCGGGAAAATATTCTGTAAATTCCGGCAGGTTTTCCTGTACCAGTTTCACTGCCCTGGCCAGAAAATCTTCTGCTTCCCGGCCTGTAATTCTTTCATATTGTTCTAAGCGTTCCGCTGTCTGCATAATTTTTCTCCATTTGTTATATGATTCTGCTCCCAATCGGGCAGTTTTACCAGGAAAGAACCGTCATTTCAGGTTCCGGCTGGTTTTCCTCACAGATCATCACCCGGCCCAGGCCGTAATGTCCGTCTGCTCCGATATATTCCATATCGGCGCCTGTCTCCCGATGATTGAATACGGCCAGATAGGAATGGTCTCCCATTCTGATACGCAGGGCCTGAGCATCCTGATCCTTTAACACTTCTCCTGTTACTGGAACGGTCACCGGAACCAGGCTGGCGTCTGCTGTATTGTCATTAAAAATGACTGTAATCAGAGTGCCTGGAAGAGCCATCTTTTTTCGGATGCAGATCCAGGGACATTCCGTAAGCTGGTTATAGTGGAAGGATACCGGCCCCTGCTCCATAGAGATTTCTGCTCCCGGCATCAGAACAAACGCCTTTGCTCCTGTTTTGATTCCCTGATAGGAAAATCCCAAACCAGATGCCTGGTCTTCCTTTGTAAGCGTCGTCTGTCCGGCTGGATTTAAGTGGAAGTGCTGACTGCACACATGCTCCCCAAAACCGTAAAAACTGTCTGCGATTATCTGAATCTTTGTACCGATCGACAGAACTTTTCGGCATACATAGACTCCCGCATCCATATATCCCAGATGGGCTCCCTCAAACAGTGTATACTGCCCTTTCTGCACCGCTCTCATTCCGGCATAAGCTGCGGCATTTCTTACATTCCAGGAGCCAGTACACTCTGTATATTCTCTGTCATCTGCCATAGGGACATTGTGAGCCTTTGCAGACTTTAATGTCCTGCGCAGCGTTCCATCCACATAGGTATAACGTCCTGTATCGATCAGCACGTCCTCTCCCTCATAAGACAGATCCAGATGGAGCTTGTCAAAGTGGCCGTGGCCGCCTCCCAGGCTTCCGCACATGAAATGAAGGTAATCTGCCTTCTGATCCCATCCGGAACGCAGAACGGCCTGTCCGCTGGCCTCCAGAGAAACCAGCTCATTTTGGGGAGTTTCCTTCGTCATCTGTTCATAGCCGATCACGGCCTCCATTCCCATTTCCCAGGCACTTTCAAAATCCAGACAGTCATAACCTCCAAAGCGAAGAAGCGGATCCTTAAGCAGCCATGCGGCCGGTGTAAGCACATCCCGAAGATCTGTCCGGTCGCTGTCCCCGTTTGCAGGCTGGGTATGATCCGGCTTGCTCCACAAAAGATCTGCCATGGCCATAGCTCTGGCCGCATTTTCAATATCCTCCGCCACCGGAATCTCATACAGCTCTGCGACCCTTAAAACCTCCAGAATACAACGCAGAACCTCATTATGGTACATGGGAGACTGTTCCCAGTGGACTCCGTCGTCCATTACCTGGATTGCCAGCTCCCGCTTAAGCCTTTTTAAAGCCTCTTCGATATAAAGAGCGCCCTTTTTCCGGCTGCTTTCCTCAATCGCCCATTCCTTTTTTGAAAGGAAGGCTCCGATACAGAAAAGTCCGTGATTTTCCAAAACGCCCCAGTTGCTCTTATCGCTGAACGGAACCCGGCAGTTAAAAAGATATTCCCCATGAAGGAGCAGGCCCTTTATAAAGGCCTGTTTCTCCTCATCTCCCATATGGGGACTGGATTCAAAATACTCAATGGCTTTGCACCAGTTTTCTCCGCGGATACCGGCTTCAATGGTTCTCCAGGTAGTCTTTTTTGTAGACTCTGTAATCGGATTTTCCGAAATCCAGGATAAAAGCTGCTCTTTAAAGCAGGCCGCATAGGCTTCATTTCCTGTAAGCGCATAGGCCTGACCCATACAGATCCAATAGCGGTGACGGTTAAACTGATAGATAAACTCAGGATCGCCTCCGGGCATATACTGCCAGTCAATCTGATCTGTAAAAATCACAGGCTCCGTGGTCTGCTCCATATCCCAGGGCAGATCAAAGAGAAATTTCCGATTTAAAACATCCTCTGCGGTCTGTATACTGTGGCTGCACTGATCAGCCCAGCGGCTCTTACAGTATCCGGCCTGCTCCTTCATCACTTCTCCTGTCATAGGCTCACCCCTTTACGCCGCCGGCTGTGATGCCTTCCACGAACCACTTCTGGCATACCATAAATACGATGAGCACAGGGATCAGAGAGCAGACTGAAGCAGCCATGATCAGTGCATAATCTGCGCCGTACTGGGAAATAAACATACGGATACCTAACTGGATGGTCTTTAACTCTGTACTGTTTAAATAGATCAAGGGCCCCATAAAGTCATTCCAGATATTTACAAATGTAAAAATAACCAGGGTTGCAATTCCAGGCTTTACCAGAGGAAGCGCCACTCTTGCAAAAATTCCGTATTCGTTTAAGCCATCAATTCTGGCTGCCTCCAAAAGTTCATTTGGTACACCGATCATAAACTGACGGATCAGGAATACGCCAAAACCGGAGAATGCCTGCATCAGGATCAATCCCAAATGGGAGTCGGTCAGATGCATACGGGAAATCAGTGCAAACTGCGTTACCATGTATGCCTGCCAGGGTACTGCAAAGGTGGTAACAGAAATTAAAAACAGGGTATCTCTTCCCTTAAACTGAACTTTTGAAAAGCCGTAGGCTGCAAAACAGCTGGTGAGAACCTGAACGGCTGTGGTGCAGATGGCAATTTTAAATGTATTTTTAAAGAAGGTAAGAAGCGGGATCTTCTCCCAGATGGTCTGATAGTTGACCCACTGAAATTCCTTGGGGAGCAGACGCATGGGGATGCTGAACACCTCGTTGCTGGTCTTTACAGATGCAAGGAGCATCCATCCGAACGGTATTACCACTAAAATGGCAAGTACAGTCAGAAGACCATAGATAAATATGCGGTTAACGTTTTTTCTTGTTTCCATGATCCTTCCTCCTTATACATAATCGGTGAATTTCTTTTCACCCTGGAACTGTACCAGCGTAACCACCAGAACAACAGCAAACAGCACAAGAGCGCTGGCGCTGGCATAACCGAACTTAAAGTCAACAAAGGCTGCATTGTAAATATGGTTTACAAGCACATTGGTTGCACGTCCAGGGCCTCCGCCTGTCATAACATAGATCAGGTCAAATACCTTAAAGCACTGGATCGTCATCATAATGATAACAAAGAAAGTCGTTGGCTTTAACATGGGAAGGGTAATATAGCGGAACTTCTTAAAGCCGGTTGCTCCGTCAATGCTGGCTGCCTCATAAAGATCTCCGGAAATGCCCTGAAGTGCGGCCAGATAAACGACCATGTAATAGCCCATGTATTTCCACACGCTGACGATAATAATAACGGACATGGCCCAGTCGGTAGAAGCGCACCATTTCGGCGGGTTGGCGATCCCGATCCATTTTAGAAATTCATTGATCGGTCCAAACTCCGGCTGGAACAGCATATTCCAGACCGCACCTACAGCCACCAAAGATGCCACATAAGTGAAAAAGAAGGCGGTACGGTAAATCACAATTCCCTTGATCTTGGAATTTAACAGAATTGCAATGAGAAGAGCCGCCACCATAGTAAGGGGCACGGTAAATACGGCGTAATAAATCGTATTTTTAAACGAAATAATAAAACTGCTGTCATGAAACAGTTTTACAAAGTTTTGAAGTCCTACAAATTCCATGGGAGCAGAAGAACCGTCCCATTTCATCACACAGAGAACGAATGTAAAGATCACCGGAAGGAAAATAAAGAGAAAATATCCGATAAAATTGGGGAGGATAAAAGAGTATCCGATCAGGTTCCTCTTTAATATTTTTTTCTGTTTTTGTGTCATTTTTTCTCACCTGTCCTTATATAAGGGTACAAAAAGAGCGTCCAACTTTCGCTGAAGACTGAAATCAGACGCTCTTACGTTTTGTATTATGGCTTTGAATCCAAAATGAGGATTAGTCCTCTCTTGCTTCCTTTGCTCTCTGGTTCATGTTTGCAATACCTGTATCAATATCCTCTTCACCGATCATGATCAGGTCGTGCTCTTCCTCAAGAACCTTTCTTACTGCTGCCATCTTGGCATCGATCGGACGGTCAAGTACCCAACTTGTGATATTTAAAGCATCGGTTCCATCCTCAGGGAAACCGGGAATTGCTGCCAGCTTCTCATTGATCGCATCGGTAGATGCAGCCGGGAAGATACCGTTGTCAGCCAGAGCCATTGCGCCCTCCTCACCGGTTGCAAATTTTACAAACTCCCATGCAAGATCCGGATCATCTGACTTTGCGTTGATAGCAACTCTTCTTTTTTCTCCTCCGTGCCCTCTCCTGCCGCTGTGGTATCTGCCGCCTTGGAATCAGCTGTGGATGAGCTGTTGCCGCATCCTGCTGCCATAGAAGCTGTCATAGCGGTTACCAGTGTAAGCGCTGCTGCCTTTTTTAATCTCATTGTAAAGCCCTCCTTAAAATAATACCTCTTTGCTTTCTGTGTATACTATAACAAAAACAGCTTCCAAAGCCCATTCAACAAATAAAGACTTTTTATAAAAATTTCAGGACAGGCCTATTTCTTTTTATACTTTTTTTATATTATTGCACTTTTTTACACTTTTTCCCTTTTACACCTCATGGCCGGCCTTGAAACATTCTGCTTCATATTCCTTCGGAGAAAGACCGGCGATGTTTTTAAATACCTTACTGAAATAAAAAGGCGTATCAAAGCCCAGCATATCGGAAATCTCATACATCATATACTGATGGCCGGCGATCAGTTCCTTGGCCTTTTCAATCTTTACGGCTGACACGAATCCTGTAAAGGATTCCCCTGTCTGCTTTTTAAAAGCCGTGCTTAAATACCCCTGGCTAATACCCAGGGCTTCGGCTGTCTGTCCCAGAGTGATCCGTTCCTTATAATGGGTCATTACATAATCCCGGACCATTTCCGCAATCTTATCCGTGCGGCTGTCTCTTCTCCGATCCAAAATAGCAGATATAGAAGCCTCAAACCAGCGGATCCATTTCAAAATCTGTTCCAGTGTGCCAAAACGCCCCAGCTTTTCCATAATGTTGACCTCGTAGGGAAAACCTCCTTCTTCATCATCCTCAAAAAAAGATGCTATAAAAAAATACAGATTGGCACAGGCATTCACAGCCTGTTCCCTTGAAGGGTGATATTCCTCCAAAAGCTGCGTCAACTGACCGATTACCTGCCTTAAGCGGCTGCTGTCATTTAAGGCGATCGCCAGGGACAGATCTTTTTTCAGGAGGCCGATATGAAAGCTTCCCGGGTGGCCCACATCTGTTTCACACTGTCTGGAATAAAAGACTACCGGATCTCCGGAATGGCCGAAATAATAGCTGGTAGCGCTCATGGCCTCATAGAGCAGGGCCGGAAATTCACGCAGGCTTTCCTTTCTGGTGCCGACTGCCACAGATACCGGCACCTCAAAGTAATCCTTTACCACAGACCGGATTTTTTCGCCCAGACTTCGGATGACCATCTGATAATTTTCCACTCCTGCAGCAGACAGTACAAGCACTAGGCTGTCCAGCTCCCGGCACACCAGACAGCTGCTGTCGAAATAACCTCCTGTCATCTGACCGATAATATTTTCTGCAAAGGAAATCACTTTTTTCTGGTCTTCTCGGGTAAATCCCTCCGAAAAACCCTCAAACCCGTAATTGAAGCTGATAATCACAAGCACTGGCTCCTTAAGCGTCTCCTCTGCCTCCTTAAACCCTTCTGCGGGCTCATCTCCGACCAGAAGCTGCTCGATCAAACGGCGGATCCGGTCTGCTTTGGAGGGAAAGCCCGGGGACGCTTTTTCATTTGCAAGCCATGTCAATTCGCAGCGCTCTTTTGCAAGCTTTAAAGCCTCTGAAAGTTTCTCCTCTGTCAGTTCCATTTTTACCAGATATTCTACGGCTCCTAAAGACAGCGCCTGACGAGCCAGGTTAAATTCCTCCAGATTGGTGAGAATGATAAAAACAATATCATCTCAGCCCCGTTCCTTTGCAGCCTTCATAAAGGAGATTCCATCCATTCCCGGCATCTTAATATCTGTGATCACAATATCCGGTCTCTGTTCCTCCATCAGCTTTAAGGCCTGTTGTCCGTTCCCTGCCTTTCCGGCGATCACACACTCCTGCTTTTCCCAGTCTAAAAGAGAGGCGATTCCTGCAAGAATCAGCGGCTCATCATCCACAATCATAATCTGATACATTCCTCTTCCCCCTGTTGCATTTATATTTTAAAATTCCAGCGGCATGGTAACGGTAATTTCCGTAAATTTTCCCTCTGTGCTGTCAATCATCAAGCCATAGGACTCCCCATAATTTAACTTGATCCGGCGGTCTACGTTGGGAAGCCCGATCCCGCTCATGGAATTTCCCTTTACTTTTTCTGTATTCTCAAGAAGTGTTTTTAACCGTTCCTTTGGAATCCCCACACCGTTATCCCGCACGGTAAGAACCAGCATATCCTCTTGTCTGGATGCCCGGATTTTGATAATTCCATGACGGCCCTTTGGTTCAATCCCGTTGAAAATAGCATTTTCCACCAGAGGCTGCAGTGTCAGTTTAATCACCTTTGCTTCATAAAGCCCGGGATCATCCACCTGTATTTCCAGATCAAACAGCTCCACATACTTTACCTTTTCGATGGTTACATAGTCATTTAAAAATTCCAGTTCTTTTTTCAGAGTCACTTTTTCATTAAAGCCTTTTGCCATGTTTTTAAGAAGGCCTGATAAGGCGGTCACCATTTTTACAATGCCGCTGTTTTTCTGGATCACTGCGATCCAGCGGATGGAATCCAGCGTGTTGTAAAGAAAATGAGGATTGATCTGGGCCTGGAGCATCTTAAGTTCTAAATCTCCCTTTTTTTTCTGCCTTCAGCTGCTGATCCATCAGTTCTTTGATCCGCAGAGCCATATCATTTACCACACAGCCTACACGGCCGATTTCATCCTCGCCTTCTATCGAATCGTCCCTGATAAAATTTCCCGCCGCAATGGTTTCAATGTGAGCAGTCAGGCGGTCAATAGGCTTTTTTATCTGCTTTGTAATCCGCGCGGATAACAGAAGTCCAAAAATCAAACAGGCCAAAAACATGATCACTACAGTCTGTACAATCATCATCCGGTCATTGGAAAGCTCATCTAAGGGCATGGTTTCATATACCATGATCCCGCTTTTATCATAAATCTCATATGTTACCAGACTGTCTTTCCCATGAACCTTCATTTCCAGTAGTCCTTTATCCTTTTTCCGTTCCTGAAGGCTGCGGATAATCCGGTCATTTTCCTCTCTGTGCTCCCCCGGTTCTTCAATAGAAGCAATCCGGTCTCCGGCCGCAGTTACGATCACCGTTTCCTGTCCGTTTGCCGTGTCCAAAAGCATATCCTTAAAGAGATCCGTAGAAAGACACAGCACCGCCCAGCCGCCGGAGCCAGAATGCTCCAGCTTCCTGGCAATTGGAAGGATATTTCCCTCATACTGGGAAAATGGAGATGATTCCAGATCCAGCTGATAACGGTCCATGGTTTTTTCAAGCTCCCGACCCAGCCAGCCGCTCTCTATGATCCCCTGCGCGTCATCTGTGCTTCCAAAGGAAGAGCCTGTCTGAACCAGATTTCCCTGATCATCAAAGACAGACAGCTTTACAATATAGTTTCCGTACTCTGTAATCGCACAGTAATCTCTTATAAGCTCCGCATAATCCAGTCCAAGCTTTCTGGCTCCTGAGGTACGTCCTCCGTTTATTCCGGACAAATCAAAGGTTTTCCGCTCTGTACAGTTTAAGATAATATTGAGCATTTCCTCATATGCCAGCCGGCTTCGGTAGGAAATACTTTCTACATGGTGTTTCTGAGAATTTTTTGCCACCTCCAGAGTTTTCTGGTTCGCAGTTATGTAGGTACAGATACTTACAAAGGTTGCAATCAGGCATATGATCAGAAAATGATAGCGCATCAACTGAACGCGCAGTGTTTTGGTTCGGATATATTTTTCATAGTTTTGTTTCCTTTTTCATTTTCATCCCTTTAAAAACCACTCTGTAAGCTCCCTGTGGGGCCGGTTCGGATCCTTTTCAAAGAGATTTACAAAATTCAGGGCGGCGCCCCGCTCTTTAAAAGCCGGGTATAAAAAGCCAAACTCCGGCTCTCCCGGCTCATATTCTCCGGTTAAAGGGCTGATAGCGCAGATCAGGTATTCGTACACCTCTTCAGAACCTTCCATCCACGCTTTATCCAGCCCTTTTACCGGCACATCGTATCGGCCATGAAAAAGGAAGCAGGACCATGGACCGCCCGGACGATATTTCTCTCCTAAAATCTCATAAAACAGATCCGTATAGGCGTCATTTTTCATGCCGCATTCCTTAATGGCGCTTAAAAGCTGCCACAATCCTCCCGGCCGTCTGGCTTCTTTGGTAAGCGTATATTCCTTTAGCAGAGAATTTGTCTCAGAAAAAAGCACAGTCTTGGCGATGGAAAGGTTCTTTTTCCTCTCCGGTACGGAAAGCTTTAAGAAATTGATATTAAAGGTACCGTCCACATAGCCCTCTGCATCAAAGTACGCTCCGGCAATCCGGCCCACAGAAGAACGCTCCGGCGTTAGCCTGCGGGTCAGCTCCAGCATATCATTTCGGTCAATCATCCTGTTTCTTCCTCCCCTTTGTTTTTAAAGCTTAAGCTGGAAGTAAATCATGTCGTCCAGCTGTTTTCCTCCCTCATAAATCGGATGGTCATAGTGATCCATGAAAAAATGCGGAATCACAGATCCCCGTATAAAGCCGCAGTGCTCGTAAAACGGAACTGTAAGAGGGCTGTCTCCCGTTCCTGCCTGAAGGGTATGGAACTGATTTTTATATTTCTGACAGATAAAACGGATCAGCCTGCGCCCATATCCCTTTTTCTGGCACACCGGCTCCACCGCGATGTTTTTAAGCTCTAATACCCCATCTCCCTCATC
>OHMN01000282.1_pt1 | contig 51360 bp, 53 predicted proteins | sample 1569361 | NCBI WGS metagenome assembly OHMN01 (sample SAMEA3541508, study PRJEB24748) | human gut metagenome | biome: human gut; feature: human-associated habitat; material: faeces | place: China | collected 2012
AAATGTTTGAAAGTATAGTGTTCATGCGGATAATCAAAAATCGGATATAAAATTTCATTGATAATTAATTGTTGTTTATCCATATATTAAACTCCTGAAATTTGAGATATAGCACTTCTGATAGCATTTATCGCATCAGATGAAGTGCCTCCATTGATAATATGTTGAAAACAGTTTCTTAAAATTTGAATACAACTTCTGACATAGTATCCAGACCCGTCACCATTGTCGAGTCGAACATCTCCTGTAATGATATCAGCGTTACGATAACTTATTCCGTAAGGTCTCAAAACCACATGAGAAGGGAATGTAGATGTTGGAGGATATGTTTCCATTTTCCAACCTGCGGCAGATGTGTTGGTTACAACGTCTTTGTTATAACTATGTCCAAAATAAATATTATCGGCAATTACACGCAAAGAGTCAGCTCTTTCATGGTCATTTGCAGCAATACCATTAATAGTTTCAACTACAATCCCTGAAAATCCACCTTGGTCCCATTTGCCATCATCAAGCGTTGTTTCACGACGGTCACCGCCTAAAATAACTCGTGATAAGATTCGGCTAGTTCCACTAACTGTGATACTAGTATTTGAAAATTTAAGTCCCATTGTACTAGCGTTTGCTTGAACACGAAAAATACCAGTGTTGTTGTTATTGTAAAAAAGCTTACCAGTATCAAGTTCAAAATTAGTTGCGTTAGATAGTGATTGTAATTTACCACCTTTGATAACGTTCGCTGTAATACCACTTGATACAATTTTGCTTGAATTAATAGAATTAGCAGCTATTTTATCTGTGGTAATCGCACCTGCGGCGATATTCGCTGCACTAATTGTTCCTGTTTTGATTTGTGCACTGGTAATTGTGCCACTTGCAATTTGACTAGCTGTAATGCTACCAGCTTTGATTTTGGCTGCATCTAATGTGCCAGCTGTAATGCGGTCACCATTAATGCTGTTCGCTGTCATTTTGTCGGTGGTTACAGAACCTGCCTTAATCGCGTCAGCTGTGATAGCATTGCTTGAAATCACGTCAGCAGTAATGATTTTACCGTTCAAATGTGCTGTGTTGATTGACTTACTGGCTATTTTGGTACTTGTAATAGCACCGTCAACAATCATGCTACCTTTCACGTTTATCTTGTCAGAAAACAGATTAATAGCGTTCTGATTAACAGCAAAATAAGAACCAATTGCATTAGCAACATCAGTTGTTGACTTGCCAGCCTTCATGACGATTCCGTCTGTATTAATAGTCAAGCTAGCACTCTTAACCGTTGATTTATCCAACGCAGATACGCTCGCTTTGATTGAGTCTGTTGTCTGTTTGATTTCAGACTGTGCAGTGGCTAACTTACTGTCATAGTCTTCGGGAGCAGGTGTCCAGTCTGTGAGTATGTTGCCTTTTTCCAGTTTTATATTCTTGATAATATAACTGGCGCTGTTAGCGCTAGACATCCCTGTCAAATAGACAACTTGTCCACCTATGTTTGCCGGTGAATTTTGTAGCCGTGTGAGTATACAGCTTACTTTTGTCCATTTGTTAGCAGCGGCAGCATTCATAGTTGCCACTGTAGTGAGTCTGTCGCTAGAATCGCTATCCATGATGGTAGCGTTAAAAGTTGTGTACACATTTGGGTATACATCGAAAGATAACGTGTATTGTGTATTGGTGGTAATGAGGGTGGTCAACACATTTTTAAATAGAATGGAGCTATAACCACTCTGTGTGGTGGTTCTACCTTTACTTAATTTGACCGCATTCACACCGTCAGAATTTAGAGATTCAACTGTTCTATCCCCTACCTGCATAATCCAATCCCAGCCAATAGCACCTTGGTTCGTTTTCGTCAGTAAATTCCGCCCGCCAACGCTTGTAGGTATTTTTCCCTCCACACTCGTAATCTTACTGCTCAACTCGTTAGCTTTCGCTGTGATATTGTTTTCAGCAGTTGTTACACGACCGCTTAACGTATTGAAGTCAGTCTGTGAGACTTTGGCACTCAGACCAGTAGTTAGTGAGTTAATCGAGTTAGTGTGTGATGTAATCGTACTGCCTTGCGACGTTACTTGCGTGCTAAGCTGTTTAAGACCGTTGGCTGTTTGAGTTAGTGTTGTATTTAGTTTGGTGATGTCAGATTGTGTGTCTTCAACTGCTGGCGTATAGCTTAAAGGAATCTTTCCTTCATTTAACATCATGTCATAGATATAAATTTCATCACCAGTCTTCAGGTACCAGAAATATGGTTTAAAATAGCTATTTGATGTAGCTTTAAATGTACACCAAACCTTTGTCCACGTATTTGCTTTTATAGTATTTGTACTGTAAACGGGCGTCGTGTGTTGGTGTGCAATATCGTTGCCAACTTGATCGCCATTGCCATTACAAACTTGGATATGACCTAAACTCTCAAAACTGTAACTCTTATCTTTGTTAGTTAAAACCCAGAAACTAAACGTGTAAGATCTGTCTTTGATTAAATTGTAGTATTGAGCGTTACCGTTGAAAACCACCCCAGAATTGTTGGTAGCTGACACTACGATTTTATATGTCTGATGTCCATCCTTTGTGACAATGCTAATTGTTGAGTTAGACGTTCCAAAAATTTTTAAGTTATCAGCATTTACCGCAGTGTTTCGCAATAAGTTAGATGACCCTATTTCCGTCGGTATCTTACCCTCAACCGCAGACACCGCACTTGTAATCTGACCAGGTACTGCTTCAACTTTTGTCTGCAAACTGCTAATGTTGCCATTCGCTGTTTGTAGATTGCTTTGCAAGTTAGCTACTGCCTTATCATTGCTAGCTTGATAGTTAGCAAGATTTGTTTTAGTCGTGTTTGCAGTTGTTGTAGTCGCTGTTAAGTCAGCTTTAACACCATTCAACCCAGTTTCTAAAGTAGCTGTTTTTTGACTGGTACTGTCCGCAGTCGTCTTAACTTGTGATAGCGTTGTTTTAGTGCTTGTTAAGTCGTATTCGACTACTTTTGTTCGTGCAGTAACACTTGTAATATTTTTAGTATTACTATCTACCGTCTTACTTAATTCGCTAACAGTCGTTTTTGTACCATTGGCGGTTTCTTCAACTGATGAGACACGTTTGGTTAGTTCAGACTGTGCGCTAGCCTGTGCTTGTAACTGTTGCGCTTGACTGGTTAAATCTTGTTTAGCTTTAGACAAGTCGTTAGCAACTGTGGTGAGTTGTTGTTTGGCTTCACTCGCTGACGTCTTAGCGTCATTTGCAGTTGACGTTGTGGCAGTTAAATCAGTTTTGACTTTGGCTAAGTCAGATTTTAAACTGTTAGCAGTCGTATTCGCTTGTTCTGCGACTTCTGCTGTTGCTTGATTGATTGCATCAGCGTATGTTTTAGCGTTAGTTTCTGCTTGCGTTTTAGCTGTGTCAATCTGCGTTTCAAGTTCTGCTTTTGACGTGGCGAGTTTTTCTGTAATAGTCGCTTCAAATTCTTCACGATCTGGAACGTCTTTTAGTTCATCAGCTATCTGTTCTTTGAATGCTTCAACATCATTAACGATAGGTAGCTCTTCCCAATCTGCACCAGTCCAGTAATACATTTTCGTTGTGTCACCGACTGTCAAATAAAGTGAGTCACCTTTATGTAGTGTACCTTTAGGCTCATCTTTTGGAAATTCATTACCAAAATAAACAGTACTTTTACCATCTGCAGATACTAAAGCTTTATTTGCTGTTTCTACTGCTTGTGCAATAGAATCTGATGCATTCTGTGCTTGCTCTTTTGCGAGCGTGTAACTTGCTGATAATTTTTTAACAGCACCAATATCATTACAAGTCACTTCATGTTTAACAAGCTGACCAGTAATATCATATTCGCTAGTAAAGGATACAATTCTAATTTTTTCTTTAAAGCCAAGTGTCTCATTGATTGCCATGATATAATCGCCCGCTGTTGGTTGAGTATAATCATAACCAGCACGAGTTAAATCTTCCATGTCAAGAGTAATCGAGATACTATAAGAATTATCAACGTTTTCTTTTAAAGCAGCAGTCATACTATCGGCTTTAGTGTAACGTTCATCAACAAGTGGTTCGGCTTCCAATTTGCCATAAACACTAGCTAATGGACTTGTATATTCAACTGTTAAGCGACCTTTGTTATGGTCATTCTCATCAACCCACGCACCAAAACCTTTTTGATAAGTAACAAAATCACTAATATTTTTTTCAATCCCTAGTTCGTTCATGTTGAAGTTCTTGCGAACAACCGTTGATAAATCAGTTCCTGTTTTTTCTAGGATTCTGACAACTTTGCCATTTACTTGAAATTCAACACCTGATGAAGTGATGATATCGTTAAATAATTTTAGACGGCTTTTATATCCAAAAGACTGCTTTTCAAAAGCATAAACTTTCAATAGAGGCTCAATTGTGTAAGTATAACCACTATCTTTAAAGATAAAATCAAGGTAAGTGACAAATGTGTGTGAACCATCATTTAGTTGTTCATGCACTGATGACTTATCAAAATCCCAAAAGAACTGATGAACAGCATCAAAGGTAACGTGAGTACTTGTACCTTCATCAACTGGCTTAGCATAAGTCACTGCATAGTACTCATCATCAAAACGCAACCGCCACCCACGTTCGATATTTTCCAGGACATAATCACCTGATTCAATTTCACCACTAAGTGAGCGTTCACCATTAACTGCGTTAGTTATTTTAATACTAGCAAGTGCACCATGCTCAACATCTTTTTCGTTTAAAAATGTAATCAATTCATCACCCCCTATTTATAAAGTTCTTTAAAGTTTAAAATTTTAATTGTACCATTGAAATTAGTCTTATAGCTAACTTTTTTCGTTGGACTAGGTTTTATAACAAAATAGGCATAATTTGTACGTGCATTAACATTAGCTAAATTCTTAGTTGTCTCAATACCCGTAATCTTAAAAACATCACCTGCGTTGATGTCACCAGTTTGAGAGTAAGTAAAACGGTAGTCACCGATTTCAATGTAAAATCCCGACTGATTTCCTGTTGATGTCATTTCAATAACAAAGGGAACTTCCAATTGCGACAATTTCGCTGTGCCTGCATAGGCAAAGCTACCACCGCTTAACGTTATGTCTTTAGCTTCCGTTTCGCCATATGGCATTTCTGCTGTGGTAAATACCACGGAAAAGTCATATTTTAACCCTTGCCCAGAATTTCCAACAAATGAAAATGTCGGCTCACTAGCAGTTACTTTCCAACGATAATGCCAAGCTGTGTGTGGTTGATTCACAAAATCCAAATCCCCAGCCGTTTGTCCAGGGACTTGATAATCATAAAAATCAGCATTGTTAGGATACATTTTGGTGATATAAAAAGGCTCGTCATCTAATAACAAGCCAAATATATCATCTTTCATACTTAAGAATCCTTGGACATTCGTAACAGCTACACGTCCAGTCACTTTAATGACTTTAGCATTAAATATTGCACCACCAAATACTGTACCGTTACGACCAGTGACAGAACGCTTATCAAGAGAGATTCCAGGTGCGCTGTCGTCAATATTAATATTATAAAAGCCGTAGTCAGACAGCTTGACTGATGCCGTTCCTTTCGTAATTAATAAATCCATATTTCACCTTTCTAATAATTAAAATAATCATTTTTAGTATCTTCTCTCGCTTCGCGTTCTTTTACTGTTGTATAAATCTTGTCGCCAATCAATTCATTATGGACATCAAAGACCGGTTGTGACAATTCACTGTTTTTCACTTCGTCTGACAAGCTATCAAGTGAAGATGATAGACCAGATGTGCTAACGCTACCAGCAATTGCCATAGTGCCGTTGACACCCCAGCTTTGGTCTGTAACAGCTAACGCATATTCTTTGCTGATGTCGTTGATTCTACCTATCCAGTCAGACATGCCAATAGCGAAGCCTTCGCCAGTATAGCCACCGAGTGATTTCATCACACGAGATGGTGAGTGAATATCTAATGCTCTACGAATTGTTGCTGTTACTCGTGCTGCAATTCCAGCTGCAACAGCATAGATATAGCCTGCTGAGCCTGCAAGACCACTTGCAAAACCAGCACCAGCATAATAACCAGCCGATTGCATACCACCAGCCGTGCTATACATGATTGATACCATGTGACTACCTGCGCTACTTGCTACTGCAACAGCACCATTCATACCATTTTGAACAGCTGAACGGACACCATTCATACCAGATTGTGCAGCACTTTTCGCTTTATTAAACGAATTAGTAAATGTAGAATTCATCTTATTTCCGGAAGATTGAACACTGCTAGTCACTTTGTTCATACCACTTTTAACTGCATTTGCAATGCCATTCATTGATGATGTTGCAGATGACTTAGCCTTATTGAAGTTGTTAGTGATGTTTGACGCCATTTGTGATGATGCTGAGTTAGCAGATGAAGCGGCTGAATTAAGCTCAGATGTCACGTTGTTTGATAAACCGCTAGCTGAACTATTCGCATTTGCTTGCATAGCACTAAAGTTAGAACTTACACCGCTATTTGTCGCTTGTGCTGCACTGGTTGCACTAGCCTGTGCATTTTGCATGTTACTAGACACACCTGCTGACAAGCTAAGTGCTTGATTAACAGCATCAAGATTCATACTAGATGTTGCAGCATTAACACCATTGGCCATGTTCTGTGCATTGGTTGTGGCGCTTGCACTTGCTTGTGCTGTATTAGTATTGATGCCATTAGCCATAGCAATTGAGTCATTAAGGGCTTGAACGCTCATAATACCAGTTTGTGCATTGACGTTTGATGCCATTTGAGTCGCATTGTTAGTTGCATTCAAATTAGCAAGCCCAGTATTTTGGCTAATACTATTGAGTGTTGCCATAGTGTCTGCGCTAGTTTGTGTGCTCATTTGACTAGTCTGTGCACCTACAGCTGTGGTCATCTGAGCTGCATCACTGCTAACTTTTGCAGTAGTTTCAGAACTTTTACCAGTGATTGTGTCCCAAAGTGAACTAAAGCCGTTCTTAATACCTTCCCATACACCAGAAAGTGCATTAGGAATAGCTTCAAGCATTGCCTGACCAAGTCCAACAATAAGTTGAACACCAGCTGCAAGAATTTGTGGAATATTTTGGATGATTGTAACGGCCAACTGTCCAACAAGTTGAATACCTGCTGCAATGATTTGTGGCAGATTTTCAATTATTCCTTGAATCAACGCCTGAATAATTTGTACTGCTGATTGAACAATATTAGGTAAATTCTGTAGAATACCTTGAACCAACATGACAATAATTTGAATACCGCCTTGCAAGATTTGAGGTAAATAACTAGCTAAGCCTGTGATGAATCCAGTAATAACCTGCGTAGCAATTGCAAGAATTGTTGGTAAGTTTTGGATAATTCCTTGAACTAAGTTAGTAATAATCTCAATACCTTTAGAAATGATATTCGGCATGTTAGCAGACAAACTTTGACCAAAATTATCAACAATTTGTTGTGCATATTGTAAAAGCAAAGGTAAATTTTGAACCAAACCATTGACGACATTTGCAATAAAGTCCATACCCACAGACAATAGCTGAGGTAATGCGCTTGCTATTGAGCTAATAAACGTACCGACAATTTGAATGGCTGACGCTACTAAGCTACCAGCGTTTGCCCCCACACCTTGAACAAGACTAGAAATCAAATCAACACCAGCTTGGACAATGACTGGGAACATAACTGTAAACGCATTGGCAAATTTAGCGATTAAATCAGCACCAGAGGCAATCAATTCTGGAATCTTGCTAGTAATACCAGCAACCAAATTTTGGATAATTTGTGGTCCTTTAGTCGTTACTATATTCAACAATTGGTCAATCTGTGTGCCAAATTGACTATTGATAAGACCAAGACCAGCAATAACTAAACCAAGAATTGCTGCAGGACCAATTGAAGCAAGTGCTAATTTGGCAATACTTCCCATTGTCGAAGTCATTCCACCTAACACAGATAGACCAGTACTTGCTGCATTTGCAAATACACCTGATAAGCCATTCATTTTACCAGCTAAAACACCAATTAATCCACCTGCGTTGGTGAAAGCATTGCTTATGATAGAACTAAATGAATTCGCTTTTTTTCCGACGATCCCTAATCCAGTACCAAGTAGTCCTAAATCTGTCAAAGCAGGACCAAAAGCAAATGCACCAACTAATCCTGCGATTACTGGCATTGCATTCATTGCTGCAGCTTTAAGACGTTCAATTGGTTCAATTTTAGTTTCTAGTTTCTTAGCGTCAGCATCTGCACCAGAAAACATTTCATCAATTTTCTTTTTAGTCTCATCTGCACCGAATGCAATTTGATAAAGTGCAAGTGAGACGTCTTGAACTTTCTTGACGAATTGGTCAACAACCTTACTTTTACTAAAACTGTCAATCATTCTATCAAGAATCTTAACCACACCTTGCAAACCAGGAAGCATTGCACTACCGATTTGGATTTGCAAGGTTTCAAACGAACCACTTAAATATTCAACAGCACCTTTTAAGTTGTTAAGTTTTTGAATAGCCACATCTGCTGCAGTTACCTTACTAATTGCAGCTTGCATAGCATCTGCACCAGCAGCACCCTCTTTCATAGCAATGTTAGCAGCACGAATGGCGTCAGTACCAAACATTGTTTTAAGAGCGTTCTGTTGTTGCTCAGCAGTCAAACCTTTCAAGCTATCTTGTAAGATTTGTGAGATTTCACTAAATGACTTAAGCTTACCTTCTGCTGTATAGAATTGGTTAGCACCATCAGCTGTAATAATTCCCAATTGTTGCATTTGAGCTGCTGCTTTATCAGTTTGTGGCGACAAATTCAAAAGCATTGTTTTAAGAGATGTACCAGCGTCAGAGCCTTTAAGGCCGTTTTGTGCAAAGACTGCAAGAGCGTTAGTTGTGTCATTAAATGACATACCAACACCAGAGGCGACTGCTGCAACGGCAGAAAGTCCGTATTTCAATTCGTGGACATCTGTTGCTGAAGCATTCGCTGCACCCGCTAATTGGTTAGCTGCATCGGTAACACTTAAATTATCAGATTTAAAGGCGTTAAGCGCTGTTGAAGCCACTTCCGCTGCTTCCGTCAAACTAAGTTCACCAGCAGTGGCTAAGTTAAGAGCACCAGTCAAACCACCATTTAAAATAGAGGCTGTATCAACCCCTGCTTTACTCAACTCAGCAATAGCGTCTGCTGCTTCACTGGCTGAAAATGCAGTATCCGCACCAGCTTTTTGAGCAGCTGCATTGAATTGCTTCATTGTTTCAGCGCTAGCACCAGTAAGAGCCTTGATGTTACTCATTTTTTCTTCGAATTCTGCTGCTTTTGAAACTGAACCAACAACCGCAGCCTTAAACCCTTGGAAAACTGCAAATGCTGCACCAAGAGCGGTGACTGTCAAAGTAGTTTTAGTAATACTACTTCCCAGCTCACTCATTTTTGAACTAACACCATTTAGTGCAGTAGTGGCCTTGCTAGATAAATTTGAAAAGCCAGAACCAAGCGAACTAGCCATTTTAGTCGCAACACTTGCAGCTTTACTACTTAAGCTAGTAAGACTACTTCCTACTTTCCCAACAAAAGAATTACTGATTGTATTTGAAGCACTGCTTACTTTTGAGCTAATCGTGCTAAATGCTGAGCTAACCTTGCTAGACGCCGATGTCGCAAAACTAGAAACTGCGCTAGTTGCTTTTGTAAAAGCGTTTTGAATAGGCTGAGGAATTTTATTAGCTATTGAGTTGACACCACTCTGTATAGCTGTTAAAGCGGTATTAAACCCATTTTTTATGGGTTGGGGAATCTTTTCACCAATTGATGAAGCTATACGCTGAATTTCACCAATAGACAAGTTTAAGCCTGTACTAAATGCTGTTCCTAAGCGTTTACCAAGTAATTCGCCATTGTTTGCCAACTGTGCCATAATTTGACCAACACGTTGAACTAAACGATTAGAATTATTCACAGCTGCATCCTGTGCTTTCTCAAAAGCGCGCTGTGTTGCAGTTGTAATCTTATTCATTGCCGCTTGATAATCAGCAATATCAGCACCAACGTAGGCGTAAATCGAGCCGTCAAATTCTGCCATATAACTCCTCCTTTCTGTGTTATCTGTTCATAAAATGGTCATTGACTTTTTGTAGACGTTCAGCAAGACTACTGTTAGTTGTTTGCTTATTGTCATTTGCATGAAAGGCTTGTTTAACTTTATTTCTATCTTTTTTCTTGCTAAGTTTGTTGGCACTAGCACGTTTAGCGTTCATAGTGTAACGCATTTCCATAGCAAGTTCTGACAGATTTTCGCGAAAATCAATCTGTCTGTAATGAAGCCCCTCTAAAATTGCGTCAAGTTCCCATTTGTTGCAAGAGTAGATTGTTTCTAAGTCTGTTAAACCAAGACGTGCACACTCAATTAAGATAGCGCGCTTTTCATCTTGCCAATAAGTTTTTCGGTAATTTCGACTTGAAGCGCTTCGCTGTCCTCTTGCGCTTTCATGTATTCTACTGCTGTTTCCAAGTTTTCGATATATTTCAAAATCTTGTTCTTGAAAAAACCAGAGTCAACCATTTCTTGTTGAATTTCTTCAAATAGACTTTCTGTGTCTTCGGCATCATTATCCACTAGCCAATTTTCAATGGCTGTGATAGCGTCATCTTCTGAAATAGCTTTGCTAAATGCTTTGTTAGCTGATAAAGTAATCAAATCAACAATGCCTTCATCGTTACGATTTAAAATGTTGTTAAACAACGTTCCGACACCATCATTGTTACTTGCACCAGTTTCTTTATTCTTAGTGGCAAGTTGTTTGTCAACTTTAAACATTGTGCGGTAATCGAACTTGATTTCAATGATTTTATTTTTAACTTTAAATTCCATAAGGTGAGTTGTCTCCTAACTAAAAAATAAAGGCTGGATGTAATATCCAACCTCGATATATTAATCGTCTGTTTTCTTGATGTTATCGTAATCACCAGTTGTTTCGCCTGGGTTTTGATAGTCATAGACTTCATCAAGCAAAGCAATTTCTTCGGCAGTCAATGGGAATTTACCATTTTTTAGCTTGCCAACAATGCTTGCTGTGTAGTTAGCTTCGATAATATCTTCAATACCTTCGCTGTATTCAATATCACCGATTTTAGCATAGCCAAATTTCGCAGGATAAACATCTTTTGCAGGTTCACCATCTTGCGTTTTCAATGTTTCATCAACAAGAACACGCCAAATCTTAACTGATTCTCCTGTGTCGTTCGCTTGCTCGATAATTTCAATTGAAGGGTCTTTTGGTGCAAATTTAGTCGTCAATTCGATTTCGTGGCTGGTACTTGTTTTATCAAGTAAAAGCCCTTGTTGTGTTTGTTCGTCTGAATATTCAGCACCAAGTGTCAAACTGCCGTCTGTACGATAAGCTGGTAAGATAGCATTGCTGCCAAGTGCAGCATGAATAGACTGAATGAAATAAAAGACTTTTTTACCTGCTAACGGCTTAGCAGTCGTTACTGTAATTTGTCCTGTCATGTAGTAACTTCTCCTTTAATTAATAAATAGTATCAGATACAGTAATAGAAACGTGGTATACTTCACGTCCTATGCTATCATCTGGAATGATATTAGCTGTTACATTTCGACGTCCTAACGCCCTTAAAGCTTTTGCTTTAACTTCTTCTGCATCAGTTCTACTTGAACCGTCTAGGAAGATGTCAATATTTACCGTAATATCTTCAATAACAGCCCCTGTTTGCGCTGTTCGTGAAGTATCTGATGAATTAGAGCCAATCACAATAAAAGGCTCTAAAACGTCAGAATTTGGCAAATAAAAATAGATTGGAATAGCTAACACTTCCAATCTATCGTGTAGTTCTTTTAAAAATAAAGTTGATGGTGAATAAGTCGTCATATATCACCTATCTTTCGTATAATTTGCGTAAATTGCTGATTAATTTTGGTCGTTCAGCATCAAGTGCTGGTTTCAAGTACGGTTGTGCTCGCATTTTACGGGTTCCTTTTTCCACATATATTGCATAATGTTGCGGTGCAGTAACTTTATAAGTTAGATTGCCTGCTTTTGCTGAAAAAATTGAATTTTTCAGTGCACCAGTATCAACTGGCGCTTTTACCTTAGCCATGCGTTCAATACGCTTACTAGATAATTCTAACTGTCTATCAGTCGTAATACGAGCTTGTTTGCTTTTAATAGCAAGCTGCCTAACCAGGCGATCTACACCTTTGACCTTAAAAGATACGCTCATAAATAAATCACCGTGCGATTATTGTGATGAATCTTGCCAGCAATCATTAACGTCTTACCGTGATATTTTACTGTTTCAAATCCATCATAATGACCTTTTAAATATAACTTAAAGTTATCAAGACTGTACTTACCAAAAACTGCCATTTGTTCTTCAATGGTTAGTCCACCACGAAAACATGGTATCGGTTGGCTTTCTTTTTTGATAACCTTATCACCTAAAAAATCAGCTTCGGTCGTTTCGGTGATTAGAATAACTCTGTCAGCATATCTCATAAGATAAACACCCGTCCTGGTCGTGACTGCCCAGACTGTCCAAAAGCTTTTTGCAACATGTCATCATAGGGTAGAAACTCGTTCTTGTTTTCATAATAGGAAACTGAATGTCCTTCTACACTTTCTGACTGTGCCCCTTCTGAACCACGTCTATTAAATCGCTTGATAACACAATCCTCAAAGATAAAAGAATAGGCGTCGTCAATGTCAGACACGCCATATTCTGCTTTAAAATGTTTTACCACTCGGTCTAACAGCATTTTTAACAAACCGTCCTGTAATTTATCAGTAATTTCTAAATCCAATTTAACATTTTGGATAATTTTAGTTTCATCAAGTGGTGTCAGCGTCATTGAACACCTCCTGTTTATTATTTAGTGGCTTTCTTTGTAGCTTCTTTCTTCAAGAAACCAGCTTTTGTAAGTTCAGCAACACGGGAACCGTCGTAATCGTCACCGATTACATAGACAATCTGTGTTTCTTTGTCTCGAAAACCTGCAATTACTTTAGCCATTAACTACCTCCCGATTAAACTTCTGGTGTAGTGCTAAGCATATAAGCTTCGTCAATGTTTTCAAATGATGGTAAAGCAATCATAGATACTTTAGTTTTAACATTGACTGGATCATCAAGCTTCTTAGTTGTGATTGCGATACCAGTATCAACAATAGACACTTCAACAGCGTTGTTACCACCCATCAAATCTGATTCTTCAGGCGTTGTACCAAACATTGTTTTACCAAGTGCCGCATTTGGTGCAAAAGTGACTTTATCATCTGGGAAATATTTTTTGATTTTACCATCAGCATCTTTGTAAGTACCTGATTTAACAACAATAGTCAAACCATAATTATCTTGGATATAGTCTTTCAATTCTTGGCTAGTAACTCCTGCTCCTGTTGGTGCAAGCGGTTTAATCAATGTTGTTGTAGATTTAGCGTTTTTAAGTTGCGCAAATGTCTTAGCACTCATGTAAGCTACTTCCGCCTTGTTACCAAGCTCTTCAATCGCTGTAATAGCTGTGTCAATATCCTTGAGCGGTGTAGCTGTATCTGCATCTGACCACGCTATTTTGACTTTTCCTTTATGGTCATCAGCTACACCATAATCAAAATCAAGAGCAACACCGTTTGAGATAACAGCAATCTTACCAGTCGCAAGTACTGACATACGCATAGCTTCTAATTGAGCATGAGCACCAGAAAGTAACGTTGTTGCATCATCAAACAGACCAGCTGTAATTGTATCAATCAATGTTTGATTACCAGTTTGAGCAATAAGGTTCAATTGTTGTCGGTCAGCTTCTTTCACGAGCATAGCTTCTTTGAAGAACGGCATTTCTTTATCAACCAATTCAACAGCCATACGTTCACGAAGTGTTGCTTTTGTATCAAAAGCAGACGGTTTCAATACGACCGGACGACCAGACGCACCTTTGACGTAAGATAATTTCAGTCCAAGTTGTTTTTGAGCAGGGAACACTTTTTCACCGATTGTAGAATCAACTGCTTGTTGACTAGCATTCCAGTAACCAGACACATTCCCCGCTGTCATAACATCATAAATTAAAGGCATAAATTAAGCTCCTTTCACAAATTGGATATGTTTCAAAGCAGCTTTAGCACCTTCAGGTACTGTACCACCATTGACTTTGTCTTCTCGCAAAGTACCACGATAGACAAGACTTGCAGCTGCATCGCCTTCTGTAACGTCAACATCATAAAGCAAAACACCATCTGGTGCTTCTGTATTCGTCTTAACCTTTTTACTGCGGTCAGCAAAAATTGAAGCACCATCACCAGCAATTAAACTACCAGCTTTTAAAATTGTACGCGCATTTTCTGTAACTGTTCCTGTTGTTGACTTATCAACAGTAACTGAAATCGCTTCGTAAGGTAAATTATGAAGAATTTCAGCATTTCCAAATAATTTCTTAGTTGGCATATAAGCTCTCCCTTAAAATAGTTTCTCACCAGTTTTAATTGAATTTTTGGCAAGACTTGCACCATAATTCGTTTGTGAAGCACCATTACCACCTGCATTAGGTGCTGGCTGACGTAATGATACTTTGACTTTAGCATTAACAGCGTCGTTAAAAGCTTTTTCAAATTTGCTGACTTGTTTAAGTGCTTGTTCAGCATCACCAACAGCTAACAATTCGGCAAATTCAGCTGGCAAACCTTTTGAAACAAGGTCTTTTTCGACTTGAACGACTAATTTTTCATGTTCAAATTGTGCTTTCTCTTGTTCAAAAGCTGACTTACTATCTTCAAATTCACGTTTAGCACGCTCAGCAGCCGATAAATTAGCATAGTCTTTTTCTTTTTCAAGAGCTTCAGCAATACGCTGTTCGATACGTTCTTGCTCACCTTTTTTATAATTCTCTAAAGCCTTCTGTACAGCTTTATTTGTAAGACTGTCTAATTCTGACTGTGATTGCGGGCCTTTGAATGCTTGATTGTTATCATCAGCGCCATTATTTGCTCCATTGTCGCCATTGTCTGCACCACTTGCAGCGCCATTATCATCAGTGCCACCGTCTGCACCGTCAGCAAAAAATTGTAAGTTACGCATATTAAGCGCTAAAAGTTCTTTTTCCATTTGTTCCTCCCACGCTAGTCCTGTCTTGCTAGATATTTCCAAACGTTCTTAAAGCCACGAAAACGGACGTCTCACGCTTTCTAGTCTTGTCCGAATAAATTTCCACATCGAGCGCAACAAGCCACGCTAGTAAGTTATTATTTGGCTTATTTAACGACTAGCCAAAGTCAACGGAAGATGTAGGATTCGAACCCACGCACGCTTTTACACGCCTAGCAAGGTAGCAACCTGCCCTCTTAACCACTTGAGTAATCTTCCACAAAAAGAACCATTCGGAAATTCCGAACAGTTCAGCCAAGTTATTTTTTCAATTCCTTAATAAAACCACAAATAATCACTAAGGCTAATAAGCCTAGTGCATTTAATATCAACCACAAAATTAACATTTTTTCTCCTTTTTGGGTACAAAAAAAGCGCCTAGATTAACTCTAAGCGCAAGATAGGCGGGACCGCCGAATGTCGCCCGCATTTCTCGACCCACTAGCTAAGTGGCGCGTTGGAGGCGGATACTTTTCAACCTCTATCTTCACTTACATTATATTATAAATCATCTTTTTCGTAAAGTATTTTACGTTCTCGACGTAGCTTATTTAACTTTTGTTTTTTAATTTTATGATAATGAATAATATATGAACCATCATCTTTGGGAATCAACGCACCTTCCATTAAGTATTTTTGACGTTCAGGGACTTTTACATAAAGTAAAATCGAATTGTTGTGATGTTGTGTGTTATCAGCAATATAATCAGGATTGGTAATTAATTGCTTAATTAATAACATCTGTTCAAACGGAAATTCCGTACCATGTTTTTCTAATGTTCTTGCTAAGGAATGCGCAGAAACAAAAACTGTCTTAGGCATTCCAGATGTTGCGCGCACATTTGGTAAATCTCCGATTTCATATGTTTTGTAAAAACGTTCGGTCAATTGTTGGTAAGTAAGTCTTCCGTTTGAAATACCTGACCATAAAATTCCTAAATCATCACAAAGTTTATCAAAACTTTTTGTTTTATTAATTTCACTTTTGTTATCTAGCTCACCTTCATCAGGAATAACAGCAGACCGACAATTGTAATGAAATGGCGGTGCAGTGACACCAGTTTCAAACTCATCAATTCGATAACGTTTATCTTCGCTGTGAATGTTCTTACAAATCTGTGATGTCCTGTTATCCATCTGTACAGATATGCGATAGAATTCCAAACCAGACTCTTCATAGCGTTTGATAGCTGAACGATTAATAATAGCTGTTCCATCTGTCCTAATAAGTGTTTGAGCTCGTGAACGCGCTACATTGTACTTCTTAGCAAGTTCACCAGCCATCCTTCGAACATCATCACCACGAATAAAACCACGTTTAAGAACATCTCTTAAATCTCTAGCTAAATCATCTGTATTGCCCCAAACTTGCTGCGAATAGTTCCGACCATTGAAAGGCGTATTGATAAGTTCTTTTAATGCTGGTTCGTTCAATGCACCACTATTGTCGCCCATAGCTTTCCTATAAGCATACTTAGCAGTTGACTTCAAATAGTTTTCAAACGACTTCTCAATAATGCCTTGCATAACACCAATTTTATAAATCATTTCAAGATTCAATGCATCAAATCGTGTGACTTTCGAACTAACATATTGTTCGTTAAGTCGTTTAAGCAATTCTGGGTCTTTTTTAGCCTGCTCACGATACTTCTTAGCGTTCGCTTGATAATCTGATAGGTCGACACCTCTAAGGCGTTGTAGAGCGTCAGAATAGCTCATTTTGTTATCATCAGCATATTTAGTCACGAACGCAAATAAATCACGTTGAATCTGTGCTGATTCTGACGCGTAAATCTTTTGCAATTCAGCAAACATATCAACGTCCGTACTATCAACATAACGCATAATATCATTGCTGCGCTTTTGCCAATAATTATCGTGCTTCTTCGTCATCAGCAGTCACCTCACCAATTCTTGGCTCTGGTTCTTGTGGTTCTTCAGAGTTCAAACGTTCCATTTCAATTTTAGCATCAACACCAGTCGCCGTTTGAAGCATATCAAAAACAGTTTCATCACTGACCATACCATACAGATTCTTAGCATTTGTGACAATGTTTGCTGTGTCTGCAGGTAAGTTTGGCGTAAATGTAATGATTAATTTAGACACGTCAAAATCTGTCATTTCACGAGCAACTTTTCCAATGTTAGCCACTAGACGATAACGACGTTTAAGAGACCTTTCAAACAAAGCTTGCATGTCAACACGTTCCTGGTCAAGACCAAACACTTTCCATTTCATAGCTTCACCAGACTGAACACCAGCAAAATTATCGTCGGTCATATCTGGTGTATTGGTAAACTTATGAATGTCATTAACAACACGTTTTTTGTAAGCTTCAGTACCGTTAACATCGTATTGTTTATACAAATACTTAGCATCAACTGTTCCTTCGTTGCCCTCTTGGTCAATAGGTGGCTCTAAGTTTAACAAACGAGCTTTGCGCATTTTACGCATGTACTCAATCTGCTTCGCTGCTGTGTCGCAGTCAGCTGGGAAATTAACACGACCTATGATAGCCAAAATAGCGTCTGATAAATCCTGCATGTAATTAGCTGTATCAGATTGTGAAGCGTCGTACAAGTCAATCAATGATAGCTCCGTTTCATAATCACCTAAACCGTTTGAATTATTCATGTATTCCGTGATTGGAACTAACTCAAACGCATGTGAGGTTCTGCTGATTTCATTAAGTGTACCGTCATATTCAAACGTCATAATGTTACTTGGCGTGTAGACTTCAACAATCTTTTTCTTATCATCAAACGGATTAGCTTGATAGTATCGTACACCAGCGACACTGTGCATTTCCAGAGTATCGTCATAAATAACAAAGGTATGCAGTGGGTCGAGCTTAACTACTCGTGTCGTATCATCTTGTGCGCGATAAACCAAGTCATAAGCACGACCGGTCTTAGACAAATCAAGTACTAGTGAACGGTTTAGCTGGTGGAAATCATTTTGCTTAGTTAATTCGTCCAATTGTTCCTGATAGCTGTCATCCTCATAAGAAACCTGAATAGGATTGCCAACCAAATACCCTTGTTTGAATACAGCAATTGCACGTCCAAAATTATGAATAGCACGAGTGTCTGCCATGTCATCATCACGACGTCTACCAGCTTTACTGATATCGTGATTATTTCCCTCAGCGTAGTCAAGCAGTTCTTGAATACGTGGTCTCTGTATTGTTTCGTGGTGATGTAGTATTTCCTTAAGTAAGCGATAGTCATCAGCAAATAACGTGTCTAAGTCGTGAACACTGTATCTCATCCGTGCTTCACGGTGGAAACGTAATTCAAGTAAATTGCTCTTGCCTGTGCTATCTACAAAAGTTTCTTTGTATGTCATAATATCCTTTCATTACAAACCAAAACCAGCCCGAAGCGTATCGAACTGGTTAGAATTATTCTGCCTTTCACCAATCATTTTGATGTACGGAATAAAGCCATACTGACAAGCATTGATGGTGTGGTCGTTTCTATCTTCTGGCTCATCCTTGCCTTCTTTCCAGCTGTAGACGTCCAATTCGTGTAAATGTTCCATACAATCTTCAACAACGAAGTAATAACCTTGTTTCATCCAGCCAGCCATTAAATTTATACGGTCAATGATTTTGACTTTCTTGTTCGCATTCATGAACTCGTATAGCAGACCATATTTATTAGCGTATTTCCTCAATTCCATAATTGTTGCTTGGTCTGCGTTATCAACGTAAATCCTACGTGCAAAGCCCCAATCGTCCTTACAATTATCTAGAAACTTATGCAATAGCTCGACTGTATCTGACGGCGCTATCTTATCACCGCTCAAATCTTTATTGTTGTAAACTCGTTCGGCAAGTGTTACTAGCTTACCGTCTCGCGTAATACCTTGGAAAATAAAAGCGATTGTGTCGTTTGACTGTTCAGAATAAGACGTATCAACACCACACGAAAACTGCGCATAGCTAAACGATTTAGCTTGCTTACGTGTAATGACGTTGCGCTGTCTCTCGAACATAGAGAAAATAAGACCTTCTGACCGACCACGAAGCCCTAAGATTTTATTTTTGTAAATCTTAGTCCCAGGGGCTACTGTGTTGATAATTTGCTGTTTTTTATCCTCTGGTAGTCCTGCGTTATGGTCGAAATTAAAAAACCAGTACGTCCATTCTGGTTGCGCTGGTTGTTTGTCTAATTCTTCTTGAATTTCCTGTGGCGTATCTTGTTCATATTCTGGCAAGGCACGAAAACGATTGATGTATTGCTCATAAATCGGTAACGTTGGGTCGTCTGGGTTCATGGTGCACATCCAATAGTCACAGCGCATAGTTGATTCTTGAACAAAGTCTGTATCAGCCGTGTTGATTTCGTCAATGTAACCACAACCAAATTGTGAACCCAGCGCCTTTTTCCATTTGGTTTTATCTTCGTACCCAAGAACGAAAACAATCTTATCGTTCTCTGGTTTGTTATCGACGTGATAAACCAAATGTGGAATTTTATAATCAAGACTACCATTCCCACGATAATCGACCAACTCTCCGAAAATATCAACTATCCCCAAATCAGAATTAATAATGTTCTTTTCCGCGTCACCAATTGATTTTGAAGCAATAAAGTGTAACTTTTTAGATGACTTAGCGACTTTTAACATGAATTTAAAAGCACCAACCGTTGTCTTTCCAGCAGCTGTTGTTCCTTCAAGAGCTTCGGCTTTAGCATTGTGTCGCAAGAACGCTTTATATTTATCAGATAGAATCATGTTGCTCATGAGCTATCATCTTCTAACTGTGCCAAAATACCGTCAAGTTTGTTTGTTGTGACGTTAGCTTCAAGCTGCACTTCTTGTTTATCAGTCCAGACATCACGCTTACGATTTTTAAGCCAATAAATCTGCGCGGTTGTGTTTGGTTTGCTGTACTTTCTGACAGTCACAACTTCACCTTGATTAGTTACTGTTTCTTCATCATAATAATAGCCTGTAGCAGTTTTAAACAAAGCATTTTCAACTTGGCGGTCAACTACTTCTTTACCTGACTTTAGGGCGTCAGAAATGACAGAAAAACGCTTTTGCCATTGATTCAAAGTTTCACGGCTAATTCCTATATTTTTCGCAATCTGTTCGTTGGTGAGACCATCACGAGCCCACCCTTCAATTAATAACAGTCCTTCATCTGTTATCCAGTAAGTATACTTAGCGATAAGTTCTCACCTCCCAATCCAAAATAAAAAGCCACACAAACGTGTGACTAATGTCTTTTTTTATAACTGTTATAAGTTTCTACTAGTTTCATTAATACCTTCAATACTAATAATGAACTGACAAACATCATTACTGTCGCCGCCAGCCATCCTGATACAAAAAAACTAGAGATATTGCTAGTATCTTCTTTATCAAAAAACAACGCTATAAATGATAACAGTGAACTTACAAATGATAAAACCGTAGCAACCAACAACCTATCCATTATTTTTATATCCGTTCCTAAATCTTCCATCATACTCACCAATTTATTCGAACCCGATGATGGAATCAAAGAGAAACTAGCAAAAAAGATAGCTGTTACAATAGCCGAAAAAGATAACGAAGCAGACATAATATCAGTGAAATTTTTTAAATCCTTTGGAGTAATTTTTAGATATAAGCTAATTAAAAATGTTAACACTCCAAAAAATATTACTAAAAGATTCCTTTTTAATCTGCCTTTTTTCATATTTACACCTCTAAATGAACATTATAAATGCTTTTTAAATATTCGTAATAATAATCATATGCAGTATTTAAAAAGCCATAAACAGCCTTATCGTCCATTACTTTTTCATAACTTATAAATCCTTTATATTTTAATTTATTTTTGATTAAATCAATTGGTTCTTCTACACCGTTACTCCACCCATCTACAGTAGCAGTCGTAACCTTTAAACTTCCATCAGAAAGAAGCTTCTGAATTTTATCTTTAATTCCTTCTTTAGCCAAACTTTCTGACTTTATTGTTATTTTAATAGATTCACCAGAAATTGAATTAGCGAACTTAAAATCCCCACTTTCGGTTCTATTATCATCTCTGTAAGCTTTAAAGTTATCAGGGCTTGCTACCGTATAACTTACACTTTTAACAACATCTAAGTGATCAAGTCGTTTCATAGCCTTCTTGTTTAGTATTATTTCAAATTTAAGTCCTCTAACTTCAATTATTTTAGAAAAGAATCTTTGTAAATCACGGTTATTTATCGTTCCTCTCTGATTATAAACAACTATGATTTGTCTAAATGGATCAAAGAGCAGCCGAGTATCAACAACCAGCCCTTCATTTTCTCCATGTTCCACTTCTCTTTTTCGTGAATCAATAGTATTTTCTAAGTTAGCTAGCAAGATTTGAGACTCTGTGTCTACTCTAGAAATAGTCATCAATATACAGTATAATCGTTCTCCACCTAACTCTTCATCAGAATTAACTTTCTGCATGGCACTCACATAATACTGCAATCCATCAATATCCAAAGTAGGGATATTCTGATAATTCTTATCTTGAAAATTAGAATACATTTCCTTTATTTTTTTGTTAAAAAGCCCCAAATTAGATTTTTTTGATGAATTTAACTTAAAAAAATTAGCCTTTGCCTGCTTACTTTCCATATACAACCTCCATATCCTTATCACTTTAATCATACTATTAAAAAAGCCTTTACACAATAGTATAATAGGCTTTCTGATAAAAAATATGGATTTTTGCAATAAATGCAACAGGAACAACTGGGCTCGAACCAGTGACCCTCTGATTAAAAGTCAGTCGCTCTACCATCTGAGCTATGTTCCTACTGCTTATCCAAAAGGTTGCACGAACAAGCATGATACACTCAACCTGAATCGTGTACCGTTTTTTAGGCATCTGTCACAAGATGTTTAACCCTTTACCTTTTATTTTCAACTCTAGCCATTGTGACCTGACCTGTTGCGGACCCATTCGAAACAACACAACTCTAAAATCTCAATAATCCTCGTCCTTATCTTCAAAACCTTGATGATAACATAATATCGCATTTTAGGTGACAAAAATATCGTGTTTTTTGTCATTTTTACGAAAAACCATAAAAATCAGCAAAAATTTCTAAAATTCGTTGACGTTTTCGGTAAATTGTCTTGATTGACATGTGCATTTTACCAGCAATGGCGTCCCAGGTATTCACGCTACCTCTTGCCCAACGTAACCAGAAAATGCGTTCCATATCGTCGTCTAACATATTCAACGTATTCTCCACTGCGTGTTTCTGCGCATACAAACTATTTAATCGCTGGTCACTATCCCAACGCGCTATAGTCGTTTCTGTTGGTTTAGACACAACATTGGTACGTCCACCACCTACGTTTTCATCTGTGTTTGGAACGTCACTAATTTCTAGCTTTCTAACAGCAATCTTATGGTCAATACTTACATAATCAAACAATAGCTCATCAAGTGCTTTTAATTGTGAATTACTCAATTTTCCCACTACTTCACAGCTCCTTTATGATATAATATAAATGTCATTTATATATATCTTAGGTCCTTGTGCAAGCAGGGGCTTTTTTGCGTTTCTACAAAAATGGGCAGGCGCACGACCCAAACATTGAGTTACCACGAAGAATAAACGGCGCCTTGCATAATAACTAACTAGCGATAATTAGCGTTAGATTGATTTAATACAGAAAGATTTTAAGGAGTTCCTCTTTTCTATTTTTGATTTCGCTATGTTGCTAGCAAGTAACCCGATAAACTTCACTAGCGAATATACTAATTTGTGTAAGAAGGAGTTTTTTTCACCTCACAAAACCATATAAAATATTTCGGGTTATGCCTATGCGTGAAATCGAATCACGCTCAAGACCATCATAGGCACCGAATGATTATTTTAAAAAATCTGGAAAATACAAAGGAGTTCTAGACTGTCGACTGGCAAACAGTCATCATTGAACCTACTTTCTTTTTTAATTTTTAGTTACCAGTCTAATAGCAAGAGTGAGAGTTGCACTCACTCATTCAGCTTAGAACTGCATTGCTACCGAATTACCACTAGAAATTAATTATTAATGGAGTCGCTCACTTAGTCCAGCTATCAAAACTAAGGTCATAGCTCATCTTTCTAAAAATTTTTAATGATGATAGCTGTTATGCCTATTTGAGGAATGACCCTCAAATAAGCTCACAAATTTTTAATAATGAATTTGACTGTTGCAATGATGCACCAAATACATAAAATTAAAAGAAATATAAGTGCTGTAATACACACTAAGCTGAATATTAATTGTATTACTAACCACATGAAATCAATCATTATTGCCTACTCCTTTCGCTTGTTTATCTAACCAGTCCCAGATTAAGTGAAACTGACCGTTAACCAATTCATCATTACCGTATTTCTCGCAGATAGCCACAATGGACTGATTAGCCCATTCCCAGTAAGCGAGACTTCCAAAACCAACTTCTTGTGATTTCATATTGCTAGCCATCATCCATGCTGTGACTTCATTTTGAAAGAAATCAATATAATCAATCTTCATGACGCATAACCTCTTTCATTCGCTTTTCAATACGCTCATCTGGCAATTTGGCTCGTGTTAGTAATTTTTGTACCTCATTTGGTGGCACATACAGCAATTTAGCAATCTCAAGATAGCTTTTAAGCTGCTTTTCTTTCGTCCACGCAATGAACGCATCTAAGGTTTCTAGCGCATTTTCTGTGTGGTGTTCTGAAAACGTCACAGCGTGCTTAGCTCTTAAGTTATTCATATGTTTACTCATAAGTTTTCTAACCTCACATAAATTCCAACCGTATCAGCCCAAAATTTTTCGATTATCTCACTAGCCACTCTTGAATCATTGACATAGAATTCCGTTCTTTCCATGCAATCTTTTAGCAACTTAACAAGATTATCTGTATCAGGCTTTGTATGCTTGTACTGACCGTTAGTCGTACCTTTGATTTTTGGAAATAGCCATTTAGTCGTCAACCTCAACGGACCGTCTAGCGGTTCATCTGGTGCATATGGTGCTAACAATTCCATGAACATTGCCCGCGTTTCCATTAGTTGGTCTGGCTCATAGAATTGTGGCTTACCATGTATAACACGAACTTTCTTTTGCTGGTGAGTAACTGTTGGAATTTTCTTCATTGGGATAAAGAATTCAATCATCAAGTGACACACCTTCAATTTCAGCACGCTGTTTTAAAATACTAAGATATACTTTCATTACATGAAACTGGCTATCAAGTAACTCAAATGGACAAGAGGGTTCAAAATCCAAATCATTAAATAACCATCTGTCAAGCATAATCCCTAGTTTATCAGTACGTTCTTTTAGTTCTCTATATTCGTTTACCATTCGTTGGTTATAAGCTTCCATTTTTTACACCTCATTTTTTCTACTTTTGATTTTACGACTGCTTTTGGTCATTCGCAGTCACGCGCTTGTCGAAAGTTGGTACGAGATGATTTGGGCGTAGCTCAGTCGCCCAATCTCTCGTAACATTCGACTTTCACACATGCGAATCCAAAACACTCCCCAAACTTGGGGTTTTCCCCGTGCTGTAGCTCACTTTTTTAATAAAAAACTGCTTAAAAGTGATTTTATTACACGACATACATATATTACAGAAAACTGATTTTTCTACACGACATATATTAGTGCTATAGCATGCTATAGCTTAATAAAAAACTGCTTAAAAGTGATTTTTTTACATAGCACTTTTATATTAAAGTGTGTAGATTTTTTCGCTAATTTATTTTGATGATATTCCCATTTTTTAGAACAAAATCTTCATGCTCTCTGACATATTTTTCGACAGTTCGTATTTTTACACCTGTCAAATTAGCAATGTCTTCTTTGGTGACTGGACCATCTGGGTTAAAATCTTTTTGAGTATTATACGCATCCTCTAATATTTGATTGCGTTCTTCCAAGTTTTGCTCAGCTGACTTACGACCTTCACGAGCTTTTTTAGCAGCTTTTTGCCAGTTCGGCTTGTCATCTTCCAACTGAATATCCGCAAGAACGCCCGTCGTATCCACATCATGCACTGGATAAGTAAACCACATGTTGACTGGTGGGAATTTCGCAAACTCACGAAGCGTCCCTTCAACACGCCATGCTGTGGCAATCTTGATAGATTCTTCGACTTGCTGGACTTCGTGCAAGTATGGCTTTCTGACCATGATGTCGTCAAGTGCTTTGTCAAAATGTTTACTCATCTGTGCGACACTTTGCAAGTCATCAAGTGTGATTTCATGCTGGTAATAGTCTAGGTTCTTTTCTTGGATAGCACGTTTAAACACGTCGCATTTCGCTTTGTCAGTACGCTGTTTAATCAGATTGTCGTTTAGTTCAAGTTCGACTAAGTCAATCAACGCGTCTGGGTCACGAGCAAACACTCCCGAACCGCTAGCACGGTCCATTGATTTCTTGCCACCTTGAGCACCTTTTGAATGGTGGTGACAGTAAATCACGCTGCAGCCTAACTCAGTAGCTACTTTGTCAAACTGGTTAGTAAAGTGTGCCATTTGGTCTGCGCTATTTTCGTCACCTGTTAAAACTTTATAGATTGGATCAATGATAACAGCTTGATAATTCTTTTTAAGCGAACGTCTGATTAGCTTCGGCGCTAGTTTATCCATTGGAACGGTCTTACCACGCAAGTTCCAGACGTCAATGTTTTGGACGTTGTTTGCTTGAAGTCCCATAGCTTCATACACATCTTTAAAACGGTGCAATGCTGACGGTCTATCAAGTTCCAGATTGACATATAAGACACGTCCTTGCTCGCATTGCCAACCTAACCATTTGCTTCCCTCTGCTATGGCGATTGATAACTCAATCAATGCGAATGATTTACCAGCTTTAGACGGACCAGCAATCAACATTTTATGTCCTTGACGCAACACTCCATGGATAAGCTCTGGTGCTAAGTCTGGCATGTCGTCCCAGCTGTCTAGTAGTCCTTCTGGGTCTGGTAAGTCATCGTTTAAATCTTCGACCCATTGGTACCATTCGTCATAATTGGCTTTACCAATGTTGGTGTCAATCAAAAATTGCTTGTGTCCGTTTCGTGTCACACCAGGTATGCGACTTAAACGACTTGGATTGCGGTTTTGCGTGTCAATATCAAGACCGTTCTTCTTGCAGATTTGGTAAATATAGTCGACACGTTTACGGTATTCTTGATAATCACGCGCATCTACTTTCACGACTGCATGTAATGATTTTTTACCAGAATGAACGAGTGTTGCAATTGGTAGTTCAAGCTCTTTAAACAGCGCATATTGCTTACCAATGTCTAATGTATCTGATTCGACTAGCGCATAGCGATAATCTGTGACGTTGTCGTTCTTAACGCCTTTCCCGTCAAGTGGATTGAAACGAATCCACGCCCCGGCTTCTTCCTTATAATCACCAAAGACAGCGCCAATGTCATCAGGCGTTTTTTGCAACAACTGGATAAGCTCACCAGCTGTCCTGTCAAAATTCCCTTGTGTTGGCTTATAAATCGTGCCATTGTCTGTTTCGATTGGATATGTCGCAGTCACGTAGCCAACCAAATCCGTTGAGTCAAACAAGGTTTCTAGATATCTAATCAAATCTTGTGCAGGTTGCCAATTTAGCGGCTCTCTGATTTCTTTAGACTCAACCCAGTTCTTATCGACGATTTGATAGTCACGGTCAATGGTATCTTCCCAATCAAGCTCATGGAAATCACCACGACCACTTGACGCAGGTTGCCAGCCATTATCCTTTGCTAGTTGCGTGATAGTAGCTCCTGTTACGACACTACCTGCTTCTTCGTTGAAAGTATCCCATTTTTTGAAACATTCTCCACGTTTGTATCTGGTATCAGCTTGCGACCAATTATCCCAGTCCATGGCCGTGTAGCCTTCATGTTTAAGTGCCATACCTACTTGACACCAAGTTGCATAATCTACCATGGCAGGATTGATATAATCCAGCAATGGTAGCAGGTCAAAATCTCTCTCTGCCATGTTTATCCTTTCTTATTTATTCTGGTTTGAATTCCGCTGGTCGAACACCGCGAGGAACACGCCAACCATTTGCAGCAATGCGGTTGATTAGGCTACTTGCGCTGTCGAATGTCCACATACCAACATTTTTAAACCCGTAGCGTTCAAGCAAACGAATTTGTTTAGGTGTGGTTAGCCCTTCTGTTTGACGTTTCTTAAGTCGGTCTAACAGCTTGCTAGCCTTACCAAAATTGCCAATATCATCAGTAAAGATACCGAACTTCTCTAATGCTTTTAGTTGTTTGTCTGTTGGCGGTGTCATCTCAATGCCAAACGCTGGAACATAGTCCGCTAAGTCCTCGGCTTGGATCGACATTTCAAATTGCAGTGGGTCAACTAATCGACGTTTACGCTTGCGCATTTCTGACAATTGTTTTGCAAGTGCTTCTTCACGTTCAGCCACAACGTCCTTGCTAGCTGTTTCTTCAGCTTCCAGCAATTCAAATTGTTGGTTCGTCTGTTCAGCCATGTTTTCAACCATTTTCTTAGCCACTTCTGGGCTGTCTGTGATTAGATGTGCTGGTCTGCATAGTTCGTGGCGTTCTGTATGCCAAAGGAAATCCAGAATCAACAAATTCTCTTTACCTTCTGCTAAGCGCGTGCCACGTCCAACCATTTGACTATACAGCGCCCTGACTTTTGTCGGTCTTAATACCACCACACAGTCAACACTTGGGCAGTCCCAGCCTTCAGTTAGTAGCATGGAATTACAAAGAACATTGTATTTACCTTTATCAAAATCTTCTAAGACTTCCGCACGGTCTTCAGACTCACCGTTAACTTCAGCAGCTTTAAAGCCTTTCTTATTTAAAATGTCACGGAATTTCTTAGATGTTTTGACAAGTGGCAAAAACACAACCGTCTTTCTGTCTGCACATTGTTTAACCATCTCATCTGCGATTTGTTCCAAATATGGGTCTAGCGCTGTCCCAACTTCGCTAGCTTTGAAATCACCAGCTTGTTGACTGACGCTTGATAGGTCTAATGTCAACGGTATAGTAACTGCTGTAATCTTTGATAAATAGCTAGATTTGATAGCATCAACAATCGAATACTCGTAAGCTAGACTATCAAAGAATTTACCTAAATTCTTTTTATCACCACGATCAGGCGTTGCTGTAACCCCTAAAACATTGGCATCTTCAAAATGTTGTAACACACGTTGATAGCCATCTGATATTGCGTGATGTGCTTCATCAATCACAATCGTGTCAAAATAATCTGGTGGGAATTGACTGAGTCGCTTCTCACGTTGCAAGGTCTGAACTGAACCGACAACGACACGAAACCATGAACCAATAGACGTGCTTTCTGCTTTTTCTAATGCTGTTCCTAAACCAGTAGCGGTCTTTAACTTATCGCTAGCTTGTTCTAAGAGCTCCGACCTGTGCGCTAGGACGAGCACCCGCTCGCCCATTCTCACACGGTCTTCAATAATCTTAGAAAATACGATAGTCTTACCGCACCCAGTAGGAAGGACTAGCAATGTTCTTTTTCTGCCCTCTTCCCACTCTTGCTGAACAGCTTCGCGGGCTTCTTCTTGATATTTTCTAAGTTCCATAGATTACCTCTTAAAATTGCCCAGCTTGGAATCCTGCAGGTTGTTGAGGTGTTTGTGGCTGTTGTGGGTATTGTTGAGGTTGTACTGTTGATTGCGCAGGGGCTTGATAATTTTGTGCTGATTGTTGATAAGTTGGCTGTTGCGGTTGTACGTTTGCGTTCAACACTTTAGTCCAATCAACGTCATCAGCGTAAATCATTGCTCGAATATTGTCGTATTCACGGTCGGCATATTGACCAGTGCCTTTACGTTTGTTGATACGGCAAACACCTTTAGCACCGATAACACTATTCCAATTCATACGAAGTGGTTCACCGTGTTTCTTTTGACCGATAGCGCCAAAGAATGCTGACAACATACCTTCAGTTGATGTATGCAAAAATAGATTATGTGTTAATTGTGCTTCACCTTCCGCAGTTTCAATCACAATAGTGACAGTTGCTTTGTTGCAAGCTGGCAGTTTCCCTGGATTTTGAGGGTTTGGCGTGTGACGTCCACGTTCTAGGTTAGTGACTGTGAATTGGTAGTCACCAGGCGTGAGCTGTACGAATTCTTTGGCGTCTGTGGTAATTTCATCATCCCAACCTAATTCATGGTCAAAGTTATTGTTAAATTGTGTCATGTTAATTTCTCCTTGTTTCTATAAATTATTAAAACGGTAAAATACGATTATCTTTAATCATGCTAAACACTTGGTCCCAAGCGCCGATAAGAACGCCGTCGATAAATCCTGGGTCGTACATGATAACTGGTGTGTCTTCAGGGTAGTAGCCCTTTTGAGCAACTGCCTTTTGGACTTCAAGCTCTGTGACTTGATTTTGTATCATCAAATCACGCAGTGCTTGTGGTAAGGCTAAATTAGGCTCTTGGTAAGGTTGACGTTCTGGCGCAGGCTGCGTTAAGCTTTCAGGCGCTTGTGACGGTTGCTGTGGCGTTTCTTGTGCCTGTGGTTGAACCTGTGGCGCTGGTTCGGCAGTTGGTGTTTGTTCCTGTGCTGGTGCTGGTGCTTGTGGAGCAGGTTCAGGCGCTGTTTGTTGCGCTTGATTAAAGATATGTGCAATGCCTGCATAGTCAAACGGCATTTCCTCTGGTAAACCGTGACGGTTTTTAGCATCCCAAGCTGGATGATGTTGCGTGTACAGAACACGTTGTCCACCAGTAGCTTTTTTCTTTTTGTTATCAGCAGTCATTACGACTGTTTTATAATTTGCAAACAAAACCATATCAGCCCATTCTTTAACGAGTGGTGCAGTTTGTGAGCTTGTTTTTTTACCAAGCTTAAGTTCCCAACGGTCATAAGATCCCATCTCGTCAGGCTGTTCAAACTTACGAATTTGGGCATGTGCAGTTAACACAATATTGATACCTAAATCGATAAGCTCAGATAAGCTGTTCAAGAAACGTCCTAGCTCTTCTTTGACATAAACATAGCCGTTACCATAACCAAAGTCTTCAATACCTTTTTTCTGATGTAGTGCACAGATGTCATCTACTATTAGACTTTCTGCCCAATCGATTGTGTCAATGACAAGTGTTTTACAAGCTGTCGGGTTAGCTTTCAGCCAAGCGATTTCAGTTTTTAACATTGTGTAGCTTGATGGCTTATCCAAGCGTGAGATGTCCATGTTATCAGTTGAACCCTCGGTATCAATAAACAGTGTTTCTGGAAATTGCGCTGCAAAGGTTGATTTACCAACACCTTCAGGGCCATAGACGACTACTTTTTGAGCTCGTGCGCGTTTTCCTTTTGTAATTTGCATTAATCGTCACCTCCGAAAATATCGTCAAGTGCATCAAACAACATTTCAGCTTTACTTTGACTGCTCACTTTGATTTCTTTTGGTTCCTCACCATCTAATGTTGTGAGCGTGTATTCTGCTTTGACTTCAATCGGTTCTGCGCCAAAGACGTCTAGCATTCCTTTGTAACGTTCATTTTCTTCCTCAAATTTTTCTTTTGTGATATTAATTGCACTTTCAATATCATCACTCCAGGTAGAATTAAAAGCTAAAGAAGTTTTTTTGTTTTGATAGTCCACTAGGAAAGCTCCTGTTTTCTTATCACGAAAGACGATAAAAGTTTCAGTTTGTTTCATTGTTATTCCCCCCTTTAAAATGTGCCTGCTGTGAACGCTGGCTTAGCCGTTGTTGGTTGTTGATGCGCTTCGTTAACGACTGAGTAACCGTCCTCGATTATCACGGCGCACTCTTCACCAGTTGATACGCGAGTGGCAATAGCTTGTAAGCCTTCTTGTTCTAGCCAAGCGCCGAACTGTTTAAGTGTGATTTGGTCCATTTGTTCCAACTTATCAATCAGAACAAAGCCACATTCTGGTTTGAGCTTACGAACAATCGCAGTAGCTACCATAAGTTGCTGTGAACCACTCATGTTATCCCATTCTTGCCCTTGATATAGAAGTTTACCGTCATTGACTGACAAGCCTTCAAGTGGCAAGTCTGCGTGAGTTAACAAATCTGTTTTCTGCTGACGAACAGTTTCAATGTCGTTAGTCAATTGATTGTATTGTTCGCGTTGTTGTTTTGCGTCGTCTTCGGCTTTATCTTTATCAAGATTAGCGCGAACACGGCGATTAGTTTCGTCAATACGTGCAATGTTCTCTTCAATTTCAGCTGTTGATTCATCATGCAAATCCATTGCATCTGTTTGTGCAATTTGTAAATCTTCTGTTAGTTGATCTAATTGCTGTTCAGCTACTCTAAGCTTCTTTTTTAGTTCATCAACTTCTTGTTGTTTAAAGTCGTAGTTTTGTTGAATGACTGTCACGTTTTGACGCTTACGAGCATTCTCACCATTCTTAGCTAAAATAGCTTGCTGTTGTTGAATAAGTTCTGAAATGCTGACAAGCTCTTTTGGCGCGTCTGGATAGTATGGCTGCTCTTTTGCGAACTTTTCCTTTTGGTCAGCAATCACACCAATTGCATGTCGTTGGTTGTAGATTTCCTTTTCTTTTAGCTCTAGTTCTGTCAATTGGTCACCGACACCGATAATTTGAAGTAGCGTGTTAGCCTTGTCTTTTGGTGTGCTTTCCATGAACTTCGGTAGATTGATAGCTAATTCTTCCACAAAGCTATCAAGTAACTGTTGTCCTGCTTTTTGTCCGTTAGGGTCAATGACTTTAAGCGAGCTGTTCTTACCTTTACGTTCAACAATCAAGCCATTTGATAAGGTTACTTTTAACGTTGGTGGTACCATTGAACCTTCACGCTCTGCCTTACTTGGTTTGTATTTGTTACCACCTAATGCCCAAGCAATACTGTCCAGAACACTGGTCTTACCTTGGTTATTATTTCCACCAATTACAGTTAAACCACTTGCAGACGGTTCAATTTTGACCGCTTTAATCCGTTTGACGTTTTCAATTTCTAATTTATTGATTGTTACCATCAAAATCCTCACTTCCAATTCTGAATGTATTAACTTCTACCGTTTTAGTCTCCGTGATAATTTCACTGTTTTCTAAAGCAAAGCCAAGCAGTGCATTCGTGACACTTGTCAATGTATAACCACATTTGTCTGCAATTTCAGCGATTTCATTGTAAATATCAATATCACACCCAATACGACCATATCCATTTTGTTGAGCTCCTAATTTTTGTTTTGCCAATCTCATTTTGTCATAACCTTTCTAATTTCTAGTTGGTCAACTTCATCAAGCTGATTGATACACTTATCAAGTGTTGATTGTAAGATATAGCTCTCAGCAATGATGATATCGAGTAAATTTGCTTTTGCGACTGTTGCAAAGTAATGTTTCGTCAGTTCATTATTTAGACGTCTGTTTTCGTCTTTCAAGAACGCATTTTCATTAATAACTTCTTGTATCATATCAACCTCTTTGAATGTATCGTGTCATAGCGTTTTGCGCTTTAATAACATTGTCATAGCGCTTAGCTTTTGTTTCCCAACTTTCAAACACGAATTCTGGTTGAGTAGTTTCTTGTTTGTTAGGTTTTGTAAAAATCCAGTTAAATAATGTCATAATAAAACCTCTGCTTCTAATTTCATGTTCTTTAGCATCTCAGCTAATGTTTCTTTTTTGGATAAATACCTGTTGCGTGATTTCCACTTGACGAATAATGCAAATCCTTCATAGTTGATAAAGACTATTTTGTGCGTTGGATTATCAATATATTTCCTAAATTCTGGATGTTCACGCATTTCGGCTGCCCACTGTTTGGCAACGCTCTTGCTCAAACCTTCCCAACGTTGCATTAAGTGGTCATAATCGCCCCACTCGGCATCTTCGTTGATTCCGACAGCCTTGTAAGTTATTTCGACTTTCGGCATAGCGTGCTCCCTTTAAATGTGATATAATCTAGTTAAGTTTATTTTTGTTATGCGACTGATTGCCGTCAGTCGCTTTTTTTGTGTCCAAAATACATGCACCGTCCTTTCTATAGTTAACCTCTTTCCGTGATATAATATTTTTGGAAAGGAGGTGAAAGTTATGCCCAAAATTAAAGTAACGTTTGCTGATGGTTCAACTATTATTTTTCACGAAGAACAAGGTTTTCAAACTATTGTAAAAAGAGATAATGAAACTTCATTAGGTGAATTCTTTTCACTTTGGAACCACATTCGAGAAGGATTAATTCCAAGTTTTACTACATTGCTTGTAAATAGTTCATTTTTTTATGATGTTGAAAATCCATCAGTTGTTTACTCTTCTTCAGCTGTAGTTAAAGTTGAAGAATTATAATTAATCTTGCTATTCAATGCTTGACTTGCGATTTCAGCTTGAATAGCTTTTTTAATAGCCTGACCATGTTCAGTTAAACTTGCATTTTGTCCGACTAATAGAATGGCTTCCTGATAAGTTTCAGATTGAACCAATGCTTGTGTAGCTTTGACTTTAACTAAGTCTTCCACTTCTTTTGCTAAATTTTCCATAGGCTTTTGCTCCTTTCTTTTGTGTTCTACTGCTCTCAACTAGCAGTTATAGCCCTAGCAAGTCATATTTCGATTGGTGAATTGGGAATTTAAAAAATAAATAGGAGATTTTACTATTGAAAATTATTACCATTTTGATTAATGACTTGTATTTGTTAACTTGCTAGAGCCGTAACTACTAGCTGAGAGGGGATAAATTACGCTCTCTTATTCACGTTTCGTGAAGTCGTTTCACTAAAAATATCACCAATATTTTTTTGAAAAAAATTGGCGATTTTAAACATTTCACTTAGTTTGAAATCTGTCTGACCTAGTTCCTTTGAGCGATAAGTCGTTTCGGAAATATTTAATTTTTCAGCCATCTGCGATTGTGTCAAACCAGCTTCTTTACGTAATTCGTACAATTTTATTTGCATGCCCTCACCCCTTTCTAAAATGGTATAATGTAATAAAAACGATTGGAGAAAAAATGGAATTAGTTAATACTATTATTGGTGTGTTAGCCTTTATTATCTCAGTAATTGCTTTGTTACATTCAATCTACTACAACTTAGTAAAAATAAATTTAAGTAACTGCGTTGTTAGTAGAGTAGACAAAGATTACTGTTGGCTCTATGAATTTGATATAAGCAACCTTTCAAATGTATCTGTTCTTGTTAAAAAGATTGAATTATTCAACAAAGAAGGAAAGTTATTGACTGACAATAAATTTGACCCATTTAAAAAATATGATGCTGAAAATTCTACTTACTCTGAAACTTCATTTGGAATGCCTGTTCTAAATTTAGGAATATCTTTAGACCCTAATTGGGAATCTTCTCCATTTTCTTGTGAAACAGAAATCTTTCCAGCAAGTCGTGAAAGTTTTTCATATTATCTTGATGAAAAACCTTATGAAGTAAGGATAACAACCAACAAACGTATTTATAAATTTAAGAAACACCAATCATTCTTTCCCCATTTTAATTATAATGATTAGAATACCAATATTTATAATTAAATTTAAAATAAGTGCTGCTGTTAGTAGCATTTTTTTGCTCCTTTCTTTTTATTTTCTTTCGGCTAATTCCTTAATCTTGACTATATTGTACTTCACGTTTCGTGAAGTGTCAATGGTTTTTTTGCGAAAAAGTAAAAAAACTTTTCAAAACGTGAATTTTTGTGTTATAATTTAATCAAATAAAGGAGGTGAAGCTATGACAGATGAAGAATTAGCAATCTTTATTGGAAATAAAATAAAAGAATATAGAAAGTTAAAAGGACTAACTCAAAAAGAATTAGCAAAAGCAGTTGGAATGGGCGATACTACTATTGCTAATTACGAAAAAGGGCTACGTACCCCAAAGAAAAATACATTATTTAAATTGGCTAATGCTTTCGATATTTCGATTGATGATTTGTTCCCACCGATTGAATCAGCGAAACCAAAGCAGAACGTAACTAAAGTCAATTTTGACCCTCGTCAAGCAATTCTGTTATCTAACTATAATAAATTAAATGATAATCGTAAAAATAAACTTGTACAGACATCAGAAAAGCTTTTAGCTGAAGAACAAGGCAAAGTTATTGACATTCAAGAAAAACGCGCTGAATATGATACTAGAAAACGAGTAAGCCTGCCTGCTCCTGGTAAAGTATCGGCTGGCACTGGTTATTGGCAAGAAGATGATTACGACACAATGGTTGACTTTGACGCTGACGAGATACCAGACGAAGATGAGTATGACACAATCGCTATTGTTGTCGGACATTCAATGGAACCTAAAATTAAAAATGGTGACTTCCTTTTTATCAAGTTAACAGACCAAGTTGATTTAAATAAAATCGGTATTTTTAAAGTTAACGGTGAAAATTACGTCAAGAAGCTAAAAGATGATTATTTAGAATCATTAAACAAGGAATATGACGATATTCCACTATCTGAAAATGATGACATTAGGACTATTGGAGAAGTTGTAGATATTTATAGAGAAAAGTAGAGGTTGGAATTATGGACTTTGGAAAATTAAAGGATATTGCAAAAACAGCCACAGAAAAAACAGTTGCTGGCGTCAGCAAAGCTAATGAAACACGCAAAAAAGCTAGCCAAGAAAATAAAATGAAAATTGGAAATGAAACCGTTAGAAAAACAGTTGACGGTCAATATTATTTTGGTTTCTATTCTGAAACACCTTATTTATTTGAATTCGCTGGTTTTGATTTTGCTGGTTCTACAATTACGCAAAAAACTGTCACTAAAGGTAAAACGAAACAACAAGGGCGCACAGGTAGCGTGTTAGGCGGTGCAGCAATTGGTAGTATAATTGCTCCTGGAGTTGGTACAATTGTAGGTGGTATGGCTGGCGGTTCACGTAAGAAAAAAGGGACAATCGATTCTACTTCTATTACTACTACCGAAGAAAAACCAGGAAAAGCTATTGTTAAGTTTCGTGCTGTCAACGGTGATGAAGTCAAAACAATTAAAACTAAACTCACGCAAGCTGAAGCTAACAACGTACAAATGTTCTTTTTAAGCTAAACAGTTAGAAGGGATAAAGATTTATGACTAACCATTTTAGGGAACTTGTTCAAGAACTACTCATCTACTATATCTGGTGGTTAATTACATTAGTTAATCATCAGCCGTAGGTATCAAAAGAGAAATGATTTTTACTCAAAAAGCCAGTTACTAAGTATTAATAAAATAAAATCAAAAAACGATTCTGTTCAAAATAATTTAGATTGTGAGGTGTGAGTATTTTGCTTAAAGACATTATTGAAAATAACAGTTATCCTATTGTTTTTATAGGCTCGGGAATATCCAAACGTTATTTAGAAAATTCCCCCACTTGGTCAACCTTATTAGAAGAGTATTGGCAACAGCTAGGTGAAAAATCATCCATATTTAGTTATATGAGAAGTATAAAAAAAGAACTCAAAGATACTATTTCTGATAATGAAAAAGATTTTATCGTTAATATAAAAACTGCATCATATATTAAACAAAAGTACGATGATTTATTTTTTGACGGAAGTTTTTCACTACATGGTCTTGATCAGAGCACTGCTTATCACGAAAAAATTTCGCCCTTTAATTTTTCTCTTTCTGAAAGGTTTAAGAACTATACCATCAAAGAAGATATGAAAAATGAAATTGACTTATACAAAGCATTTTTATCAAAGGCTAAAGTAATTGTCACAACTAATTATGATACTCTTACCGAAGATTTATTAAATTCTATAAATGAAAAACCAACTATATACATAGGTCAAAAAGGTTTTTTCGATGATACATATAATTGGTCTGAATTATTTAAAATACATGGAGACGTAAAAGACCCTAGTAGTATCGTCATTACGGAGGAAGATTACGACAAATACGATAAAAATTCAATTTTAATAAGCGCTAAGATTCTTTCAAACTTAATAAATTCCCCGATAATTTTTCTTGGATATTCGCTTTCTGATAGAAATGTTCAAAAGTTATTATCTGACTTTGCTTCTCAATTGCCAGACGGGGATGTAAGAAAAAATAGTAGTCGTATAACTGTTGTAGAATATTCTAGTGGGGAAGATGAACTCATAGAACAAATAGTAAATAACACCTTACTAAATATATCTTATTCAACTATAAAAACTGATAATTATTCTAAAATTTATAAAGAAATTTCAAAAATCAATCAAGGATTGACACCATATGAAGTGAGTAAGTATGAGTCTGAGGTCAAAAATATTATTATTACTGCAGGTGCAAAAGGTAAACTTGATAGCCATCTAGTTTCACCTCAAAATCTTGATAGCTTGTCTGAAGAAACTAAGAAAAGACGAATTGTAGTTGCTTTAGGTGATAAAAAAAATATGTTTGTCAATCCTAGCATACCTGATTATGTAGAAGATTATTTTTTAGATAATGCTTCATTTCTGCCAGAAGTTTCCCTACCAGTAATTGCTGGAGAGCATACTACAGCAAGAATTCCTTTTGTAAAATATGTAAAAAATATAAACTACCAAGAATATGATTTTCTTTCTACACGTAACAAAAGAAAAATAGAAAGACGTATATCAGATATGGGGTCGCTACAAAAATTAATAGACTCAATTCCTAAAACAAATAAAAAAGAATATTCAACTTTGGAAGAAATTTTAAATTCTCCTGGAAAGATGAATAAAAAATTAGAAATCATTGTATATAATATTAAACACTTAGATAGATTGAAACTATTCAATTTTATTCAAAATAACGTACTAACCGAATTTAGAAATAACTATAATAATAGTTTGTCAACCTCACAACAAAGAAGACTTCTACTAGCATACGACCTTCTTGAAAACGGAGATTTAAACTAAAAAAAGAGACCGGTGAGTTCCGCTCATGAACCTAAGTCCTAACGGAAAACAAACGGTCTAAACAAGAAACAGACATCTAATACGGCTAGAGGTAAGCAACTCTTGTTATATCATCAGTAATAGTATAACAAAAGTTATATGAAAAGTAAAATAAAAAAAACTCTACACTCGCCTTCGCCAAAGTTTGAGTGTAGAGATAATGAAATGTATAGTAAAAACCTGCATAGCGTAGGTCTCTTTACTATACCCATTTTAACAAAAAAATGAGGTAAAAACAATGTGGATTGAAGAATTATCCAACGGCAAATATAAGTATTTTGAGCGCTACAAAGACCCATATACCGAAAAATGGCGCAAAGTATCTGTAACACTTGAAAGTGCTTCTAACCGAGCGAAAAAGGAAGCTCAAAAAATTCTTGAAGAAAAAATCAAAACAGCTTTAAGAAACTTAAAAACTTCTGATGCTTACTTCACTGACGTTTTAGATTCATGGTGGGAATTTCACAAAAAAGAAATCAGGCGTACTTCTATTAGTGCTCTCACAAGTAATGTTAGACTAGTACGTGAAACTTTTGGTTTAAAAACAAAAATTACGAAGATTGATACTCTTTATGTTCAAGACTATATAAACAAACTTGATATTTCACGCCCAAAATTAGAGCGCGTTAAATCAATACTAAACCTATCTTTTGATTACGCTTTAACTATTGGGCATCTCAAGATGAACCCTGCTAGACAAGCAAAACTTCCTAAAAAAGTTCTAACCATTGAAGATTACGAAAAAATCAAGAACAAATATCTGGAAATTGAAACAGAGTTAATACCATTGATTCAAGAATTACGACGCACGAAACGGACTTACTTGAATGCACTGATTGCTGAATTTCTATTTTTAGATGGTGCACGTATTGGTGAAGTCGTTGCTTTAGAAGATATTAATTACCGTAAAGACGATAATTTTGTAGATATTTTTGGCACTTTGGACAGTGTCCAAGGATACAAGAAAGCAAAAAAAGAACCACCCAAAACACCTGCTGGCTATCGTAGCAATAAGTTATCAAAACGAGAATCAGAAATATTAGATGAAGCTATTAAGATTCGAGATTTAAACAAAAGTTTAAATCCTAATTGGATAACTATGGACCGTAGCTACATATTTGTAACTAATCGTGGAGTGCCTATCCAACGTAATTCATTTAATGAATCTATCAAGGCCGCTAATCAGCGGCTAGAACACCCGATTAATAAACCTATCAGCTCACATATTTTTAGGCACACGCTTGTTAGTTATTTAGCTGAAAAAGGTGTTCCCTTAAAAGCTATCATGGACCGTGTTGGACACGAGGACAGTGACACCACAATGAAAATTTATACGCATGTCACAAACAAAATGAAAGACAAAGTTGTTGACATGATTAACGAATTACCACTTTAGTTTGCCCCTTCTGTGCCCCTCGCTACCATTTTGACATAAAAAAGCCCTATCACACAGGCCGTAAAGCTTGATATGATAGGCTTTTCCATTATTTAATTATTTTACAGTGCGGATACGCATTGTGTTTGTACCACCTGAACCAACTGGAACACCAGCGACGATAACGATGTTATCACCTGATTGAACTAATCCTGATTCAAGGGCAGCTTTTTCAGCAACTTCAAACATGTCATCAGTTGATGCAGGTTTTTCAGTTACAACCGGAATAACACCCCAGTTAATCATAAGTGATTTTTGAGTTTTTTCGTCAAATGTTACAGCCAAGATGTCAGCATCTGGACGGTATTTAGAGATAAGACGAGCAGTGTTACCAGATTCAGTAAGAGCTACGACAAGTTTAATATCCATTGAGCTTGTTGCATCTTTAACTGCTGAAGCCACAACTTCTGTTTTAGAAGTACGAGCGAATGATGTTGAATCAAGACGTCCGTATTCGTTAAGAAGAGTTTGAGCATTTTTATCGATTGTAGCCATTGCACGAACAGCTTCAACTGGGTATTTACCATTTGCAGATTCACCTGAAAGCATAGTTGCATCAGTACCATCGATAACAGCGTTGAATACGTCAGATACTTCAGAACGAGTAGCACGTGGTTTGTCAGTCATTGATTCAAGCATGTTAGTTGCTGTGATAACTGCTTTACCAGCTGCATTAACTTTAGTGATAATCATTTTTTGGTAAACTGGAACCATTTCGAATGGTACTTCAATACCCATATCACCACGAGCAATCATGATACCGTCAGCAGCTTCGATGATTTCATCAATGTTGTCAATACCTTGTTGGTTTTCGATTTTAGCAAACAAACGAACGTGTCCGTTACCAGTTTCTTCACAGATAGCACGAACTTCGTTAACGTCTTTTGCAGTACGTACGAATGAGATAGCGATAAAGTTAAGACCTTGTTCAAGACCGAAACGGATATCAGCGTTGTCACGATCAGCAAGAGCTGGGAATGGGATTTTAGTGTAAGGAATGTTTACACCTTTTTGCTTAGCGATGACACCATCGTTTTCAACTTCAACTTCGAATTCACGAGTTGCATCATCTTTAGCAATAACACGAAGACCAAGTTTACCATCATCAACAAGAACTTGTTTACCAACTTCAACATCATCGTAGATGTCAAGAGCGCCAGCAACGTTCAATGCAATAACTTCACGAGTTGATTTGATACCTTGTTTAGTAGCAACACGGATTTTTTCACCAGTTTTGTATGAATACTCTTTAGCGTCACCTTCAAAAAGTTCAGTACGGATTTCTGGACCTTTAGTGTCAAGAAGGAAACCAACTTTTTGACCAGCAATTTCTTCTGCACGACGTACAGTTGCCATACGGTCACCTTGTTCTGCGTGGTCACCGTGTGAGAAGTTGAAACGGAAGACGTTCGCACCTTCTTTAATCAATTCAGCGATTTTTTGAGCTGATGCTTCAACATCAAGGCTTTCACCCCAATATCCAGCTTCGCCGAATTTTTTACCACCGCGGAGTTCTACCGCAGGACCAAGTGTTGCAACGATTTTTACGCGTTTATTCATGATAATATGAAACTCCCTTTATTTTTCGTCGATTTAACGACTTTTAATAACAATAATAATTTTTAATCTATAAATACAATACTATAAGTGAGCAATGTCACGGTTTAATTTAGCAAAGTCAAGGCGTGCTTTGTGAGGCATGTTGACAATAATGCTTCCATCTTCTGCCAATGAGAACAATGCACCTTCTTCTTTTGTTCCAAGGATTGGGCTTTCTACCAATTCTTCGTTGTGGATACCAACAGCAAGTCCACCGCGTCCTTCAAGAAGAAGTTCAACGGCGTGTGCCCCCATCCAGGAAGCAAGAACACGATCACGAGGTGATGGAGCACCACCACGAAGGATGTGACCAAGGTTTGTAGCACGAAGGTCACTAGTATCTCCAGCTTCTTTCATCAATTCAGCGAATTTTTCGGCATGCATAACACCTTCAGCAAGAACGATAAGGTGACGTTCTTTACCTTTGTTTTCATAACCATCTTTAACTTTTGCAACAACGTCTTTAATGTCGTATTTTTCTTCAGGGATGATGATTTGGTCAGCACCTGCAGCAATACCAGACCAAAGAGCGATATCACCAGCGTTACGTCCCATTACTTCGACAACGAAAGTACGTTTGTGACTGAATGATGTATCACGGATTTTATCAAGAGCTTCCATAGCTGTGTTAACAGCTGTGTCAAAGCCAATAGTATAATCTGTACCAGCGATATCGTTATCAATTGTACCTGGAATACCGACAGCTGGAAAACCATGTTCAGTCAAGCGCATAGCACCATGATAAGAACCATCACCACCGATAACAACGACACCTTCAATACCGTGTTTTTTAAGTTGTTCGATACCTGCTAATTGTCCTTCAAGAGTTGCAAACTCAGGATAACGAGCAGATTGAAGGAATGTCCCACCATGTGACAAGGTATTTGACACACTTTGAGCATCCAATGGGAAGATATCGCCTTCAACCATACCAGCATAGCCACGGTTGATTCCGAAAACTTCCATTCCTTCTTTAATTGCTTTACGAACAACTGCACGAACAGCAGCATTCATACCAGGAGCGTCGCCGCCACTAGTTAAAACAGCAATACGTTTCATTTTGCTAATACTCCTTCTATTAATCTAACGTTCTTATTATAGCACATTACTTTGTAAAAAGCTTCACTTTATTTAATTTTTATTGATAAATCGTTTTCAAAGTATAGCTTGATAATGCTTCAATAAGCTCAGTTGTCCTTTGAACCAGATGTCTTTGACTTTGCAATGTTTGCTTACTATCTTGATAGTGTAAAATCACTGGAATGTTTCCAGGATATTGTGATAATATCTCAGAAATCTCATTATCGTGGAGATGATTTGGAAGTAAGAGCCATAATCGTTCACTACTTGCCTCTTGAATGTGATTTAAAATCATCTGCAAGTGGTTATTTCGATTCTGAATTTTTCCAGTAAAATAATAAAATCTTCCTTCTTGAAGCTTATCTTTGAAACGCACAAAGGTTTCTGGAAACAAAGTAACATCGAATTTTTTCTGAGTATCTGTAACACTCAAAAATGCCATTTGCTCACCTTTCGTTTTTGTCCTGATGACACGAATCTGATTAAGTTCTACCAAGATGGTTGCTTCGGTGTTTTCTTGCAAATCTGCTAGTGCTGTAAAACCTTTTGTGGATTGTCTTGCGATTTCTAATAGTGGATGTGGGCTAATTCCTACGCCTAACAAACTCTGCTCTAAGCGGTATTTTTCAGCATTTGGATAATCTTCTGTCTCAATCCAACTATAAGATGTATCCGCAAATAGACTACCAAGCTCATTGACAAAGATAAAAAGGGGCTCTAGGTTTTCAATGATTTTTCGGCGATTTCTGTCAAATTGGTCAAAGGCACCAACTTCTACCAAAGGTGTAATCATATCCATTTTTTGATAATTCTCTGGCAATCGTGTTAAGAAATCCTCAATGCTATTAAACGGGCGATTTTCGATAATCCAGTAGCATAAATCACGTGGAACACCTCTTAGATTTTTTAAACCAAGGTAAATGTGTCCATCTGAAATTTTATTGTTGTAAGGAACGGTATTGATATCGATTTTTTTAACTTTAAATTGTGAATCTAGAGCATCTGTAATATAGTCAGCGCTAGAATAATTCAACATGATATCGTAAAAAACAGCAGGATAATGGGCTTTAAAATAAGCAAGTTGAAAAGCTAAAGCTGAATAGGCAAAAGCGTGGCTTCTATTAAAACCATATCCAGCAAATTTTGCCATACGGCTAAATAAATCCTTTGCCGCTTCAAGCGGACGCCCTAATTGTTGCGCTCCTTCTAAGAAATCACTTTCCATTTTTTGCATATCATCAACCTTTTTCTTAGACATGGCACGGCGTAACAAATCCGCTTTTCCAAGGGTAAAGCCTGCATAAATTTGAGCAATTTGCATGACCTGCTCTTGATAAAGCATGATACCGTAGGTTGGTTCTAAAATCGATGCTACTAATGGATCAATCAAATCCACTTCTTCTTGCCCAAAACGACGTTTAATGAAGTTCTCAGTATAATCACTAGCACCTGGTCGGTTTAAACTAGTTGTTGCAACAATATCTTCAAATCGGCATGGTTGAATACGTTTCAAAAGATTAATTGCTCCAGCCTGTTCAAACTGGAAGATTCCCTTAGTCTTTCCAGCCGCAAATAATTCTAAAGTCTTTTTATCCTCTAAATCTATTGATTTAATGTCAATAGTAACTCCGTAGTCTTTAGCAACTTTTTCTTGCATACGTTGAACAAATGTCAAATTACGCAAGCCAAGAAAGTCCATTTTCAAAAGACCGTTTGCCTCAACTGCTTGAGCATCATACTGCGTAATCATCATGTCTTCGCCAGTTTTTAACGGAATGTGTTCTGTTAAATTATCATCGCTCATAACAACCCCTGCCGCGTGGATAGAGGTCTGACGTGGATTGCCTTCAATACGTTTTGCAATTGCAAATGCTTTTTGGTATTCAATTTTGGAATTAATAATCTGACGAAAAGAAAGATTTTTGTCGTAAACCGATGTTAAAGTATCTCTGAAACTGATTTTTTTCGTGATATTTGTCAACTCATGTTCAGGAGCCCCAAACCGTTTAAAAACATCACGAATGGCTTGTTTTGCTCCAAAGGTTGAAAACGTCACAATCTGCGCTGAATGTAAACTTCCGTAACGGTCACGTACATAATGAAGAAACTCGCTACGATACACATCTGGCAAGTCAATATCAATATCTGGCATGCTATAGCGTTCTTCATTTAAGAAACGTTCAAAAAGTAAGTTATTTTTGACTGGGTCAATCCCCGTAATATCAAGGGCGTAAGAAACCAAGCTCCCTGCAGCTGAACCACGTCCCATTCCCATATAATAACCATGACTTCGACCAAAACGCAACAAGTCCCAGACAATTAAGAAATAATCATCGAAGCCCATTTTATGGATGATTGATAGTTCTTTCTCTAAACGCTCCTGATAAGCTGGCAGCCACAAATTTTTAGCTCGCAATCCCGCTTCTGTTCGTTCAATCAATTCTTCCTGTGCTGGCTTTTGACGATTAAATCTTGGCAATTTTAAATCTGTGTCAAACTCATAATGAATGTTTGATATAAGCTTTTCCTGATTTTCTAACGCTTGCGGAAATGTCTCTCTAAACGCTTGTGTCAAAATATCACAAGCTAACAGATTTTGTCCTTGAGGTGCAGGCGGCGCATCTTTTAAGCTAATATTATCACGAATAGCGTGTAGCATGTGGAGAGCTTCCACCTCATTAGTTTCAAAATAACGAACCGTATAAAGTGGAAAAATTGGCTTTTCATATGCTTTTTGAGGCGAATTAACATCAACCCCAATGTAGTAATCAAAAGGAAGCGACAATGTCTCTAATTTCTCAAAATAAGGCACTACTATGGCTACACCAGTTAAATAATTAAAGAGTTCGCCTAGCTGAATGCCTGAAGACATCTGTTTACTCGAAATCTTCATCAAATTTTTATAACCGGTTGTATCTTGTGCAAGTAGGTAGAGTTTTAACGATAGTGTCTCCTCAACGGCAAAAGATAACTCTAACCCAACAACAGGCTGCAAGGATTGTTTTTTAGCCTCTTCAATAAAATGAAAAGCTGCGTAAAGATTATCCTTGTCCATAATTCCAACTGTTTGATAACCTAAAGATTTAGCCGCTTTAACATACCCCTCTAAGTCAATCAAGCTATCCATAAAAGAATAGACAGTTTTCGTGTCTAACTGGGCAAACATAAAAATGCTCCTTTCGGGTTAATTAACTTAGTTCCATTATACACTAAAATAATATTTAATTTAGTTTTTAATATAAATAGGAAATAAAGATGATAGTTTCCTTGACTTTTCAAATTTATTTCTGTACTATTTATATAGTACAAGACTTCTTTGAAAATTAATAGAAAGGGGTATGGTATGTCCTGGAAATTTGATGAAAAATCACCTATTTATGTTCAAATTGCACAGCATATTAAAATGCAAATTATCAGTCAAGAAATAAAAAATGGTGACCAACTTCCAACTGTCCGTGAACTTGCTGAGGAAGCTGGTGTCAATCCTAACACCATGCAACGTGCTTTTTCAGAACTCGAGCGAGAAGGTATGGTTTACTCTCAACGAACATCAGGGCGTTTTGTAACAGAAGATACAGATCTTATTATGCAAAAACGTCGCGAAGTTGCTGAGGCTGAACTCGAATCTTTTGTTAATAATATGCAAAAAATGGGTTTTCAAATCAACGACATCACATCAGTATTAGAATCTTATATTAAGGAGAAGAATTAGGATGACACAACTGCTTCAACTGCATCATGTTACCAAAAAATACAAAAAGCATGTGGCTATTGACGATATTACACTCAACCTTCCTACAGGTAAAATTATTGGTTTACTAGGTCCAAACGGTAGTGGGAAAACAACACTCATCAAATTAATAAATGGCCTTCTTCAGCCAACCACTGGAGACATTGTCATTGACGGTTATCGCCCTTCCGTGGAAACGAAAAAAATTGTTTCATATTTACCTGATACCTCTTATTTGAGAGAAAATATGAAAATCAAGGATACCTTAACATTATTCGAGGATTTTTATACCGATTTCTCGCGTGAACAAGCTGAACATCTCTTAGACGATTTAGGTCTTAATCCCAATGAACAACTCAAAAATCTAAAGGAAAAGTTATTTTACAAGGAAATACCGATGATATTCGTGAAGAATATGGTAAATCAATCGACTCACTCTTTCGTGAAAAATATAAAGCTTAGGGGGAAATTATGTTTTCAAAACTTTTAAAATATGAGCTAAAATCTGTTGGCAAATGGTACTTTGCTCTCAATGCCTCAGTCATTGCCATTTCGTTTTTTCTTGGCTTTAGTATAAAATCTCTTGAAACATATGCTCAGACTCGTTCTGAAATCAGTTCAACACACTTCACTCAACTTATCCCAATTATTCTAAGTTTAATCTTTGGTATTCTAGTTGCCGGCGCTTGGATTGCAACCTTTGTCATTATTATTCGCCGATTTTATAAAAACGTCTTTGGGCGCGAAGGGTATCTGACACTAACATTACCTGTTTCATCTCATCAACTTATCTTATCAAAACTCCTTGCTTCTCTTATATGGACTGTGTTCAATGCAATTATTTTAGCAATTGGAATTACATTTCTCATTTTACCAATCTCTGGTGTAGGAAAATTTTTAATGGCTCTTCCTTACTTTGCATCTCTTTTTACACCAACTGAATGGCTAATTATTTTCATTTGTTTCATTCTATCAAGTCTTTCAGGTATTTTAATGATTTATCTTTCTATTGCTGTTGGACAATTATTTACAGATAGACGCGTGCTCATGAGTTTTGTTGCTTACTTTACTATTGCTATTATCGTCATTATTTTATCTGAAACGATTAGTGGTCAACTCACAAAAGACACATTTGATATTAGTATTAATCTTTTTATTTATTCTGGGATTGAATGTCTTATCGAAGGAATTGTATTTTACTTTTCGACTAACTATCTATTGAAAAACAAGCTAAACATTCAATAGAAATATCAGCCAGTCTGAACAGACCAATTTGGTCTGTTTTTGTATCTGGGTGAAAAGCAAAACTAGACAAAACACAAAAATAAAAAACGTTGATATATCAACGTTTTGGGAAACTTTACTAAACTATGAAAAGCTTTGATGGAGCCGGTGGGAGTCGAACCCACGTCCAAACACCTGCCAATACATTTGTCTACAACCATAGGTTATGTTTTTTATTTAACTTAAGCTCGATACATAACTCAAACCTAGATTAAGCGAGTCTATTAATCTCTTTTTGGTCAGCTAGACAATAACCAAATGTAGCTTGTTAATCAATGAAACCTCTAGCAAAACACAAGCAATTCTGTAGAGATCACGCGAGCTGGTTTTTAGGCAGCTACAGCGTAAGAATTTGTATTTTTTGCAGTTATATTTAACTGGCAATTTTACATCTGCCGATGAGTCGCAAAATGTACCTCATAATGCCTGTCGAATCCGTAACGACCCCAGATATTATAAATAGTGGAAAACCACTTTGACTATTATAACAGATAAAGTTTAAAATAGCAAAAAAACATCACTTATGATATGATAAAATTATGAAAACGAAAATATCTAAGCGCTATGTGTTTTTTCAGCGACTAATCCAGTTTTTAGGAATTTTAGCCTTGATTGGTACTTTAGCTTTAGTGGTTTGGTTTTACCGATTAGGGATTTTGAATGATAGCAACGCCTTGAAAGATTTTGTCCACCGTCACCAATTCTGGGGACCGTTAATTTTTGTTTTAGTTCAAATTTTTCAAGTTGTTTTCCCAATTATTCCTGGTGGTGTAACAACCGTAGCTGGCTTCCTTATTTTCGATCCTTGGCTCGGTTTTTTGTACAATTATCTTGGAATTATCATTGGAAGTATTATCCTCTTCTTGCTCGTCCGTATCTATGGAAGAAAATTTATTTTGCTATTTGTTAATGAAAAAACTTTTTACAAATACGAAGCAAGACTTGAAACAAAGGGATTTGAGACATTTTTTATCCTTTGTATGTTGTCACCGATATCTCCTGCTGATGTATTGGTGATGATTACTGGACTGACACGTATTTCTCTAAAGCGTTTTATTTTAATTATCATGCTCACAAAACCAATTTCCATTCTTTCGTATAGTTATATTTGGATTTTTGGTGGCGATCTTATCAAAATAATTTTACATTAAATTCAAGGTTAGGGTGATTTGAGTTGCCCTACTTTTATTTCTAAATTAGCTTCAGATTACTTTTGCTAGCACAATAACATTCATCATATTTACATGAAAATTTCATGTAAACGTTTCAATAACCTTGAAAAATTCCAACATAGTAGTAGACTTATAACGAAGGAGTTTACTAATGAAGTTATACGTTCAATTTATGATTATTCTGGTCTTTTCATTCATTGGAGAGGCAATTTCAAATTTGTTGCATTTACCCGTTCCTGGTAGCATTATTGGGCTAGTGCTACTTTTTCTTGCGCTCGAATTTAAACTTATCCGCCTTAGACACATCGACGTTGTCGGAAATTTTTTATTGAATAATATGACCATTCTTTTTTTGCCCGCAGCTGTCGGAATTATGGAAAAATTTAACGATATTAAGAATTATTTACTTCCTATCACTATCATTATTTTAGGTGCTATTTTCCTAAATGTTGCCGTTATCGGTTTTGTTGTGCAATTAATCAAAAAACATTTTGAAGGAGATTACGTCGATAAAGGATTCCGTCATGAATGAGGTTATTACAAGTCCAATCTTTGGTATAATGGTGTCGATTCTTGCATATTTAATGGGAATGCTAATTTTTAGACGTTTTCCACATCCAATTACAACACCATTACTTCTAGCGACTTTTTTCATTATCACCTTTCTAAAAATAAGTAATATTTCGTATACCGACTATTACGTTGGAGGTAGCTACCTCAACATGCTTATCGTTCCTTCAACTGTCGCACTTGGAATACCGCTTTATCGGTCATTCCACCTAATGAAACATCACATCAGAAGCATTCTATCAGGCATTTTAATCGCTTGTATTGTTAACACTACATTCACAGCACTTATCGCTAAAGCTTTTGGAATTAAATACCTCTTAGCTGTTTCTTTATTTCCAAAATCTGTAACAACTGCTATGGCAGTTGGAATTATCGACAAAATGGGTGGAATTACAACAGTTACCCTTGTCGTTGTTGTCATTACTGGAATTTTAACTAGTGTTCTTGGTCCAGTTTTTCTAAAACTTTTAAAAATCGATGACCCTGTAGCGATTGGGTTAAGCCTAGGTGGTACAGGACACGCTATCGGAACAGGGACCGCCTTAAAATATGGTCATGTCGAAGGTGCAATGGCTGGTCTCGCCATTGGTGTGACTGGAATCGTATATGTTATTATTAGTCCAATTGTTGCTCAAATCATTCTAAAGTAGCACTAGTATAATAAAAAGTCTGAGATGTTTTCTCAGACTTTTTATTATATAGAAAATCAAACTATAAAATCTCACAATCAAAATAATAGTTAATCAAAAAAATTATGACCAATTCACACATAAAAATTATAACAACAGTACTCTAATATTTTTTCGGAAAATGCCTTTAAATAAGTCTAAAAATCTTCCAAATAAATACATTTGTATACTTAAAAAGCCTTGATTTCAAGGCTTTTCAAGTATACTATAACTCTCCACCCTAAGGGAATCGAACCCCTATTTCAAGAACCGGAATCTTGCGTGATATCCATTACACTAAGAGTGGCAACTTATTTTATATTATACCACATCAAAGTAAAAAGAAAAGACCTATTAAACAAGTCTTTTCTAACTTATTATTATAATTCAATATCGCCAAACAAGTCAGCCATTGAGAATCCAGTTTGAGTTTCTGGAAGTTCGTAATCACGTTTAGCTTCACGTTTTGGACGACGTGGACGAGATTGACGTTTTTCTTCGTTTTCAGCTTGTGCTGGACGTTCTTCAAGAGCTTTGATAGAAAGTGATACACGTTCTGCAGCTGCGTTAACATCAAGAACTTTTACATTAACTTCTTGACCTACTGAAAGGACATCTTTTGGATTTTCAACACGCTTGTGTGAAATTTGTGAGATATGAACAAGTCCATCGATACCAGGTAATACCTCAACGAAAGCACCAAAGTCAGTCAAACGTTTAACTTTACCTTCAACAACATCACCAGTAGCAAGTTTTTGTTCTACACCATCCCATGGTCCAGGTGTAGTAGCTTTAAGTGAAAGTGATACACGACCTGCTTCTTCGTCGATTGAAAGAACTTTAACTTCAACTTCTTCACCAACAGAAACAACTGATTTAGGTGACACGTTACGTTCGTGAGACAACTCAGTCACGTGAACAAGTCCGTCAACACCACCAAGGTCGATGAAAGCACCAAAACTTGTCAAGCGAGCAACTTTACCCTTAACAATTGCACCCTCTTCAAGATTAGAGAATACTTCGTTACGAGCAGCAGCAGCTTTTTCTTCAACAACTTCACGACGTGAAAGGATGAAGCGGTTTTCAGCTGGAACAACTTCTTTAATTTTAGCTTCGAACTCTTGACCAACAAATTTTTCGGTATTACGTACAAAACGAGTATCAATCATTGAAGCTGGGATAAATCCGCGAAGTCCTTCAAATTCAACTGAAAGACCACCTTTAACAGCACGTGTACCTTTAACAGTAACAACTTCACCTTCACGACCAACAAGTTTATCCCAAGCTTTGCGAGCTTCCAAGCGTTTTTTAGAGACAAGGAAAGTAACTGTATCAGTATCTTTACCTACAACTTGACGAAGAACAAGAACTTCAACTGTGTCGCCAGTTTTAACAAAGTCATTAATGTCAGCATCACGATCGTTAGTCAATTCACGAAGTGTAAGGACACCTTCAACACCTGTCCCTTCGATAACAACGTTTGCTTGATCATTATCAACAGTTAAAACTTCCGCAGTGACCACATCACCAGGGTTTACTTCGCTAACACTGTTTAGCAAATCTTCAAATTCATTCATTCTAAAAAATCCTCCAACAAAAGCTAGCTAGTGCTAACTTTTGACAACAATAATATTTCTCAAGGTAACCCGCAACGACAACAACTTTTATCTTTGACGGTGTCAAGCCGAAACTTGATACCTTTGACTGGGGTAGCTGGATTCGAACCAACGCATGAGGGAGTCAAAGTCCCTTGCCTTACCGCTTGGCTATACCCCAAAA
>OHMN01000289.1_pt1 | contig 50960 bp, 41 predicted proteins | sample 1569361 | NCBI WGS metagenome assembly OHMN01 (sample SAMEA3541508, study PRJEB24748) | human gut metagenome | biome: human gut; feature: human-associated habitat; material: faeces | place: China | collected 2012
GATACAAATCCTGTTCCTCTTGCTCCATTTCTTTCCGTATTCATTTGTCCTCCTTCGCAGGAGAACGAAAATCTCCTGCTTTTTCATTATTTTTGGAAAAGCATAGATTTTCTGAAATGATTGTTAGAATTGCAGACAGCCATGAGTTGGCCTGTGATAGGAAATACATGCTTTGAGATAAGTATAACATGGGAGGGAATGGGAAGGCAAGGGGGCCCTCCCTGAATCAGCCCTACAGGCCTTCCCTCTGAAGATGTCTGTATATCCTGATATCCTGAAAAAGCTAACAGCCTCTTCTTCTTTTATTTTTTCTGGCTGTCTGCAATCATTTCTGCCAGTTTCTCCACCTCCGAACATTCTAGTTCCAGATCTTCTGCTATCTGTACTGATGACCAACCCCTTGCCAGCTTTTTTCAATCAGAGTTTTTACCCCCTCTTCTCGGCCTTCTTTCAGGCCTCCTCATATTTTGCTCTGCAGATCAGCTTCAGTTCCCTCTTCATCCTTCACCAGGCCCTAGTACGTCCTGGATACATAAAATAAGTCACGCAACGGCATATTGGGATTGCAGGTAGACTGGTGCTCATAGAGACTCAGCCTATTGTCCAGCAAAAAAGCCACATCATTTTTCATGTTCATGTACACAGAGTTCTCCAGTGTGACTATCGTCAAACTTTCTCCAGTCATCATGGTGAGCATAGCGATATCTCTAAGTCAAATACTTCTCACAATGCTGTATAGAATAAGTAGAAAAATAATTTATGTATTTGGAAAGGATTATTGGACATTTTCTAACTTAATAACCAATATATCATCTATAACTTTTATGGAACCATCATCTGGATAGCAAGGCATTTGTTGGATTTCAGATAGTGCTGATAATTCTTCAACTCTTTCTTGTTTAGCCATAGGTATATCGAATCCCATATACGCATTTATAAATTTATTTCGTGCATAACTATTAACTAAATACCTCGCATTCCCACCATATATCTCCATAGCCTCCCATGGATTTTTTACCAATTCATCCTCAATATTAAATCCAATAAAAGCCCATTCCTGGGTGTCTTCATATCCTTCTGCCATCCTAGCTCTTTCAACTAGCATCATTAATTGGTTCTCTGTTTGTTTTGTTGTGTAATATAAAGTTATATAATTTCGATTCGCTTGGCACGTATAGTCAATAATAGCTAAAGCTATCATCAATACTATAGGTATTCTTAAATATATAAAAAGTTTTTCACTTTTATCTTTTAAAATATTCAACAGTACTATCGGTACAAAATAAATAACTACTGTCCCGTAAACCATTAACGTATAAATGTTACTTGCTGGACACATTAAAATAATGCTATTTACAGCAATCGGAAATACTATAAGCAACAATATATTTTCGCATATATTTGTATTCAATTTTTGTCTGCTTAAAATATAGGTATTAATAAAAATGCTAATAACCCCTAATATCATTAATGACTTCTGAATTATTGGTGTCTGGGAAATTCCACAGTAGTCCGAAAATACAAGGCTAGCAAACGAATAATAGCACTTTTTAATTAAATATGGAATTTCTCTTATGATTAATTTTCCCATTTGATCAATTCCCTGATAATCACTTAATGATACACCTTTTGTAATAAGACAGACTTTTAATAATATCCAATATAATATCCAATAAATCAATACACCAAAAACTAAAGTAAAAAAAAGCAGAAACCTTCTTTTAAAAATTTTTCTATCTTCCTTTGTTTAGACAAACTATTCTGTAGCATTTTCAAAATTAAAAGTGATGCTGTCAATGGTAAATATGCTTGATAAATCCCCAATGAAAAAGCACACAAAATACTTCCATATACCATTCCAAATCGTTGTCCATCTGCAAACCATGCAGCTAACACTGCTAATAAAATAGCTAATGCATAGTACGGTGCTGTATACATAAAAAACATCGTACTCGTTACTGTCGGAAAGCACAAAAATATTGCTCCAATCAGGCTACATAAAATCATAGAATTTATTTCAAAAAATTCAATAATAATACAGGCCGTTATACTAAGTAACAAAATTGTCAATATTCCATTAAAAAGCGGAGCATTATACCCCCCCCCTGTACTTTTAATCCAATCTCCCAATAATGTTAAAAGCCATCGATCTGATGATAATCCCGTTCCATAGCCGCGCATAAACACTGATATATTATCATAATTATGCAACACATTTATTAATGCAAACCCATGTGCTATAACAGCCGTTACTATAGCTGATATAAATGTTGCTTTATATCTTTTTTGATTCAACAGATTGACCAATTTATTCTTCCATTCAATCACCTTTTTTAATATACAATGTATAAAGAATACTACAGGTCTTTATTTTTTATTCTTTTCTGCAAATATATTATATATCTAAATATCTTTCCTAGAAATCTATACTGTATGACTGTTAATTTAGATGATATATGTAGCAGTTTTAAACAATCAATAATAAAATAATAGGCTTTTATCATTGACGAATTCCAATACTTTTTTTTCAATAAAACGACCCATTCTTGGCACTCTATAATCTCCTGCTCTGACAAGTTTCTATATTTCCTGATTTTTTTTCTCTCAATCAGTTCATTCATTACTGTTTCTGCTTTTTCTGTTCTGATAATAGTTCCACTTTTTCCTTGTCTTTCTTGTTTTACTTCTTCAAAATTCCAAAAATCAAAAAAACTAATATCTGCTTCTTCTGCAAATTGATCATGGCAAAAACGACACCCTCTATTTCTATATATTTGAGATGAATAAATAGCATTAAAATCAGATATATAGTGTTCCTGTTCCTGAATAATCTTTTCTTCACAATAAACAGTTGTTTTTCCAGGCCATCCATTTCCGCGATAATACATAGTATCTGCGCCTTTTTTTCCAATACATTTTAAGTATTGTTCCGTAGCCTTAAAACTAATCCCTTCTGAACAGGCAATTCCTATAAAAAAATGATTTTCTCCCAAAATCTTTTTTGCACTATGAATTTGGCATGGTGTACCTACAATAGCATATTTTTTATTTTTCTCCCTTTTTTGCAATAAACTACACACTGGAACAGATATATATCTGGAAGCAAAATCTCTAGGAGTTTTTTTCAAATATTCTGCTGATTCTATCCATATTGGTTCTGTCCATACTCTATTTTTAGGAGAATTTTTTACCAGGAGCACTGAATCAACGATTTTTGTTTCCAACAATAGTTGGCACAGTTCATTAACAACACCACCTGATGTTCCATTCCCTCTCACGTGAGCATTACAGGAAAATGTCAAACATAAATCTTGATAAGGTCCTATCGGAGAGCCACTGTATTCTGTTTTTAAAGCCGGACAAACTGTCATACATAATCCGCATTCTATACATGAAGGTTTGTCTTCTTTGATATCAAAAAATCCTGTCTTGTTATTATAGCTTATTTTCAAAACATGTTTTGGACATACTGCCACACATCCGCCACATCTCATACACATTTTATTATCTATTACACTATTAAGTACATTTCTCATAGTCTAAACTCTTTCTCTGATTTTTAATACGCAATATATCGGAAAATAGAGAATATCTGAAGGGACAAAAGGATTAAAATATACCGAATTTTCAACTTGCAATACAATATTTCCTTTTGTTTTCTATATCTAATTACAAACCATAAAAACAAAGAAATTGTTGTAGAAACAATTGCACCAAAAATATCAAACCTTTTAATCATAATACAATTTAATATAATATTGACTATTGCACTAATTAAAGTTGTAGTTGAAGCTCCCTTTGTATCTTTTTTTAACAAATATCCCATTCCATAAAATACGCTTAATGACCAATACATAATTGTTGGCATAAACAAATAATATAGACCCAACGATTCTTTATATTGACTTCCAAACAAACTAATAAGCAGCCAATTCGGGCATAGAAGTCCTATTCCTGTTATAAAAAAGGTAATATAAAAATAAGCTTTACTAAAATGTTCTGAAACTCTCTCTCCTCTGTCATAACATATTATATATCTTTTTTGAAATACATAATAAATATTTTGCATGATGAGCATTACCGCTGAAGATACCTTAGTCACAACAGAATACGTGCCCACATAGGATGCTGTATAAAAATACTGTATAATATACCTATCTGCTGATGTTATTAACCACCACCCTAAAGAATTTAAAATAAGAGGCATTGAATATCCAACTACCTCTCCAATAATTTTTTTACTGATTGTTTGTCTATTAAATTTAAATGAATCCTTTAAGCAAAAAGCAACGATTATATCTGATATCACATAGCTAAAAATAGTTACCCACATATAACCGATTGTTTTGTATAAAAAAATTCCATATATTAAAACAATCATAGATACTCTTTGTATAATTTCTATTAAACGAAAATATTGATTTCTATTTATCGCCCTTGCATATAAAGCTAAAAAACTATTTACAATCATTGCAGCTACTGTCAAAAACAAAAGCTTTTGAGGCAACAGTACAATAAAAATTGCTAAAAATATGAGCTGACAAATCATAACAAAAACAATATTGGTTAAATAAGATTTATTTTCATCATAATCATTTGTCAAAAAACGAATGTTTGCTTCTCCTATTTGAAGAGAACATATTGGAAGAAGTAAACTAATATTGGTATTATAAAGCTCAATTTCCCCTACTTCCTCAGGCGTCAAAAATCGTATTATAATAAAAAACAGAACAAAACTTAGTATTTTTGCAATAAAAGAACCACTCAAAAAAAGTGCCAGTTCTTTTTCTTCTTCTGAAAATTTATGTCCTCTTATCATACTCCTTTTCTCTCTAATTCTTCTAAAACAATTTTTGTAGTTCTATAAGATTCTTTTCTGAGTTCTTGATTCATAGTATGTAACTGATGTTTAATCATTTCATATTCTTGTTCAAGTTGAAAAAACATTTCCATTAACTTTTCTGATGATAGTGATTCAATATCTATGCAATACTTATCATAATGAATATTCTGTATAAATCCCTTCATTTTCTGCTCATAAGAAATTGATAAAAAAGGAATTTCCATTTTAGCTGCAAAAATATTAGAATGGTATCTCATTCCTATTAAAGCATGCATTTTTCCAATAATATATTGCTGAAAATAACAATCATATTCTTCAGACATCGTAAAACACTTATCCTGCTCAAATCTTTTCATATACTCAAAATCATGAGCCAATCCAAAAAGTTGTGGAATAAACAAAATTTTATAATCTTGTTTCAGCAGTTCCTGCACCACCGCTTTAAATACTGTATTTATCTTTTCTGCCAATCCCTCTTTTTTTCCAAATATAGGATGCCATAGTAAATCCGAAATAGTTATGCCTATAATTTTTTCTTTGCCGCTTAAAAATTCATTTAACTCCTCATACTGTTCTAACTTTTTCTCGTTGTCATTATAATCTATTTCATTCTGAAATGCTGCATCTAATGTAACTATAGAAGAATTATTAGGAAGAAACTTATTTAAATACTCTTGTGAAATCTTCTCTCTAAATATTACTTGTCTTGCATTTTCAAAAATTTTTTTTCTAATATTATTTCGCATTTTTTTCTTAAATGGTCCTGCTGATGGTGCACAAATAATGAAAGGCTTTTTCATTTTTAAAATTGCCATATATCTTAACAGATACAATATTTCGCTACAAGAATAGGTATCTCCAATGGAAGGTCCTCCTGGCGCATGCAATATCATATCACTTTCTTCAAGGGCAGAAAAAAAGCTTTTTCCTTCTTTTGTCCAAAGCAAATGCCCTTTTGTTAGATATGCTAACAAAAATTCTGGAATATTTCTAAATCTAGGATAAAGAGGAACTAGAGTAACTTGGTCTTCTGTATACGGAAACTGATATACCTCTGGAGAAACTATTTGCATCTTAATCTTCATCCCTTCTTTGAGAAGTTCATCTGTAAGTGCTCTCACCGCTGCTTCATCTCCTCGATTATTCCAATGCGCATGTATGATATATATGTATTTCATTTGACTTTCTCCTATCTTTTACAGTCATTTGAACCAGACGTGTCATATAACCAAGAAAAATCCAAAACAAACTTGACATGAAATTTCTTGACATAAAAATATCTGCTTCTACCATATTAATTACCAAATATGATACTAATAGGCTCAAAAGAATTCCTGTTATTTCTTCTATTTCCTTATTTTTTGAGCCTGCAATTAAATAAAATAGTCCATATAAAAACTCTCTGCTAATATATACACAAAAACAAATTACCCCTATTATCCCTGCAGTCAAGGCTGTTTGTATGAAAATATTATGTGTATTGGAGGCTAACGCTAAACTGTCTACCTGCGTATTACTACAAAGTTTAGCTGATACATGTTCCCCTATTTCAGCCCCTCCAATTCCTACCAGAAAATTCTCCAAAATTACTTTTATGCCTGCCTGCCATAACTCAACTCTTATATTGTTGCTTCCTTCCTTTTCACTTTTATCACGTTCAACTGTCGATGAATTTTTAGAGATAGAAGAATATTCTTGTTGCTCATCTAATGTATCTAATACCACTTTTCTGCTTTGAATATATTGAAAGATATTGCCAGATATATTTTTAACTGCTAAATTTCCAGATAAAATTAATGCGATTAATATTGGAAAAAATACTAAGCACTTAGCAGCCTTTTTTCGATTTCTCTTTAAAAAGTAAATAAAGCTTACTGCACTTTCAATGCTGGAAAATACTAAGAAGCCAATAAGCCCCCCTCTGGAATTAGTCAAGAATAGTGTAATTATGCATAAACACAATGCAACTTTCTCTCGTTTTTTTGTTTTTCCGTATCTCTTTTTTTGAAGTTTTAAAAGACCAATACTAGTCAATTCTAAGAAACTTGTCCAATTAGAATTGGACATAATGCCATATAATGATGAATTGGGATGTCTTCCTACAATTAACTCCATACTAGTAACACTATTAGTAAAAACTTCACAATATCCACTAAAAAATAAATACAATGAAATTATATTTAGCAAAAAAGTAATTCCAATAATGACTGAACTAAATTTGTTGAACTCATTTATAACTTCCTCTTTTGTTTTTCTGGAATCAAAATATGTAAAAAAGCATAATTGCAAAAAAATATATACCAATAATTTCAAATTAACTGTTGAAAACTTATTTAAAAAAATTGTACACACAAAACTACTCAAAAATAGTATTCCAATTAGAGCAGAATGCGTTTTCAATATATCGCGTCGATTTGCTAAGTCCCACCCTACTACAACTGCAGCCCACAAAATGAGCAGATTCATAAATGAATCTACGAAAACCATAAAATACGGTATACAATAAAAAATAGTGGATATAACAAACAATATTTTTACATTGAATTCATTTAAAATACTTTTTTTCATTTATATTCTTCCTAAAATAATCCAAGCAGAATCTTCAGAATAAAACTGACCTGTGTTTCTTGAGAAATTTTTTTAATTTTATATTCTTTTAAAAGTTTAACTTTATTCTTCAAAGATTTCTTATAATAGCCATATATTTTCAAATCACTATTATTGTCACAAATAAATTCCGGAAAACATTGGCAAATTTCTCTTGCAAGTTTACTTCTTCCACATCTCTGCTCTGGACTCTTGATTTTTTCTAAAATCTCTTTAATTCTATCTCTTATATTCTTTTCTCTTGCTCCTACTACATTTCTTTCATGTTGCCGGTAAAGAATATGACTCTCTTCGTCAAAATACACAATGCCTGTAATAGAAGCTACCATTGCTACCCACACATCATGAATTCTATTTTGTAGGAGAGCACGAGATGGTCTTCTCTTTTCATTTTTTAAAAGTGTATACAATTCTTCATTAAAAACCATTGTGCATCCAGAAACCAGATTTTTGCACAAAATTTGGTGGTAATCTGTTGAAGGTATTTCTTTATATCTAAGTCCTAATTTCTCTCCCTTCCGATTTACAAGCATCTGGTTTCCAGTATAAAGAGCAGGTATTTTTTGATTTTTTATGATTTTTAATGCAGAGTACAGCTTATCAGGAAGCCATATATCATCCTGATCGGAAAATGCATAAAAATCGAAGTCTTGATCTGATGTGTAAAGCAGATGCATAAAGCTATTTCCAACTCCACAATTTTTTCCACAAATAAGTTTTAATTTTCCCTGTTCTTCATATGAGCTAAGTATCTCAACCGTTCTATCGGAAGATCCATCATCTCTAACATAAAGTGTTACATTTACTTTCTCTTGATTTAAAATACTCTCTATCTGATCTCTTAAAAACTCTTCACCATTATAAGTGCTCATCAACACTGCTATTTTTTCGTTCATATTCAACCTGCATATATGTAATTAAATTTTCCAACATTTTGGGAAATGGGAATAAAGGTTCCCAACCCAATTTTTCTAACTTTCCGGTATTAAGAACTGTTCTAGCTGTTGGATTATAACCAAATGCTGAAGTATCTCCTAACTCAATTCGAATTTTGATTTTACTTTCTGCAACTGCTATCATTTGTTTTGCCATTCCATAAATAGATATCTCTGAATCTCTATTGGCCACATTATAAGCATTCTGACTTTTTCCATATAAAAGAATAAATAGGATTGCTGTAGCAGCATCCATTGTGTAGCAATAGTTTCTAATTGTCTTTCCTTCCGTATGGAGAATAATATCCTTTTCCTCTACAATACATCTGGCAAACTCAGCAAATACTCTCGTATCATCATAGCTGACTCCACATCCAAAAGTCTGCCCTAAACGTGCAATCTTAACAGGAATTTTATATTCACTTCCATATGATATACAAAAACATTCTGCCATTCTTTTGCCCTCTGAATAGCTGCTCCTCACATTTAAGGGATCTAAAAAACCGTAATCTTGTTCTTGTATTTCTTGATTCTGTTTTTCTGACATACCATAGACTTCTAAAGAAGAAAGATACACGATACTGGACACATTTTTAGCCTTAGCTAACTCTAAAATATTTTTTGTTCCTTCCAATGTTGTGTTAATTGTTTCTACAGGATATTTGACAAAACTTCCTGATGAAGTTATACTTGCCCCATGAATAATATAGTCTATTGATTCTTCAATTAAAAGTGGATCAACAATATCCTGATACACCATTTTTAAATTTTCTCTGTTTAAATATCTGCCTAATATGGCGTTTGCCTTTTCTTTACTACGGCATAAACCCATAATTTTAATCTCTAATGAATTCTGCTCTCCATATTCAATCAGAAACTTAATAATAGCTTGTCCAATCAAGCCGCTGGCTCCCGTAATAAGAATTGTTTTTCCATCAAGCTCTTTAAATGAAAATTTCTTATTTAACATTTCTTTTATATCAAGCAGTTCCATTTCTGTACATAATCTACTATATTTCTCTAAATTCCCCATATTTGTGAATTCTCCTTTGCCTCACATATAGCTCTAAAAATATAAAAATCAGCAGGTGTCGTTATTTTTATATTTTCAGTTCCACACGAAACTGTATAAAGACGCCGTCCATAAAATGCCATCATTGTCGCACAATCAATAAAAGCTCGTCCCTCTCTTCGTGCCTTTTTATGACATTCTATAATCTCCTGAATGTGAAAAGTCTGAGGTGCCTTCGCATTTCTACATCGTTCTCGATCAATGGTTTCAATAATTTCATTTTGTTCATTAACTTTTATCACTGTCTCGATCATCGTAGAAATGGTGATAGCATTTCCATATTTTTTTGCACAAGCAATATTTTGGCTGATTAATTCACTATCAATCAATGGTCTTACGCCATCATGTACAAGAACTAAATCTCTTTCGCTAATTTTATTCAGCAGGTTTTCAATACAACAAAGTCCTAAAAAAATAGATTCTTGTCCTGTTTCTCCTCCTGGAATTACTTTTTTTACTTTTTTTATATGAAACTTTTCAAGAAGCTCATTTAAATAAGAGATCCAACTGTTTACACATACTACAATAATTCCATCTATATCCGGATGGCTTTCAAAATGCTCAATTGTATGGATAATAATTGGTTTTCCATTCAACTCAAGGAACTGTTTAGGTTTTGTTTTTGTATGCATACGCGTTCCTGTTCCGCCTGCAAAAATCAAAGCAAAATTCATTTATTCTCCTATTCTATTTCTATCTTCAGTTCTTCTATAAAATGCTGTTCTCGATCGTTCTCATCAGGGATTTCCATATAATTGCCATACAGATTTTTCAAATAATATTCCGATTGATTTGGAATCCATGCTGGATACCCCTCAAACTCTGAATATTTCAAAGGGAAAAACACATCTGTATTTACTGTTTCTCCATGATAATGTTTTCTTCCCGTTCCGCTTGTACAATATTTTGTTTCTTGTTCTACTATTAAAGCCTTATCAATTTTTCGATACCACTCTTCCAGAGACATAAATGACAACATCCATCCTAATGTCAAACGAAGTTTCATATTGAACCATCCACAAAATGAAGAACACATCAGTTTTTGAATTTCTTTTGTTATAGTATCTCTAAATTCAACACAGCCGGCGGCAGCCATTAAACTATTGCACCACATCCCCTTAAAAAAACGATTGATTTTTTTCTCTGGGACATAATCTATTGGAAAAATATCAATATAGACATGATGTGGAATAGAATCTGGCATTCCAATGGTTTTGTAATATGTCTTTTTACTGAAAATTTGAATAAATCTGTTTGTTGCTCCATTTAAACATCCAGGTCCCTTTAATATGTACTTTTCTCCTAATTCATGTTCAAAAATTTTTTTGAACTTTTCATAGTCAGCTCTACTCATTCCTAAGTCAAGATCATCATCCCATGGTATAAAACCATTATGACGAAGCTTTCCAAGCAAAGTTCCTCCCTGCAAAAAAGGTTTAATTTCATATTTTTTACATACCTCATAAATATCTGAGTAAATACAAAGCAAACACTTTTGAAGTTTTTTTATTTCCCCATCAGAAAGTTGATGTCCATTTGGAGATAAGCGATATAACCTATTAAATACAGATTTTAAGGAAAATATTTTAAGGATGTGCATTTTTTCTCCTAACTATAATTCTTCTATTAAAAGCTGGCATATCATTGGATATGTAATTCTTCTATCAAACTTTTCTTCCCCTAGTTTCCTATTATTGTTCCCCATTTTTTTTCTCATGTTTGGATGTTCTATCAGGATTTTAATTTTTTCCGCTAATTCCACGGTATTTTCATTATCGCAATTAAAACCACACTGATATGTTTCTATTAAATTTCTATACTCTTTACACTCTTGAGTGCTTATTACAGGAAGTCCTGCCGCAGCATAGTCTCCTACTTTATTAATGATGCTCTGAGCTGCGCCTTTCATAATAGGATTTACTGCAATATCGCATTGACATAAAACTGAAACCATTTCAGGATAAGAAATTCGGCCCATAAAAATAGCGTGCACATGCTTTTTATCTGCATACTGCTGAAATTTCATTTTTAGAGGACCATCTCCCAACACTATAAATCGTATATTAGGATTATTTAACATTCTAATAGCATCAATTACTCTGGTTAAATCATAGCTATGTCCTAAAGTTCCTACATAAGCAATCCAAATTTCTGTATTCCCTTTCGGTATACATTGCATTTCTTTATACTGATCAAAACTTTTAAATTCTGTTCCTAGAAAAACGCTGAGACCTTTCGTCGCTTTTTGGTTCACTTGCTTTCCTCTAGATAAATATGTATCTGAAACTGCTACAATGGCATCTGCCCTTTTATAAATCTCATTTGCCCTTTTTTTCATTTCATGAAATACAATTTGATTTATGCTTTTAAAAGGATTTACCATTTCAAATGCCTCTGGCCACAAATCTTGTATATCTATAACAAATTTTACATGATACTTTTCAGCAAAGTCAGAAGCTGCTCTCGCTACATCCAAGGATGGTACTGCACAATAAATAATATCTGGGATTCTTCGTTCTGCTAGATAATTTTTTAAATTTTTTCCCAGCCCTTTATGGCTAAATACTCTCTTTATACATACATTTTTATTATATTTTTCTTCATGCAGCAGTGTAACTTTAAAATCCAATGGAGCTTTTAAAAGCTCTCTTTTATTTCTATATTTTTTTTGATTATGTATAAAATCAGAGGTAACCAATTCTACTTCATTTCCTTTTTCTTGAAGTAAAGTAGCAATATAAATAAATCTATCATTTCCTTTTTCCCATGGAAAATCCACAAAATGAGAGATAATCAAAATATCTTTTTTGTTTTCTGCCATAGTTCTATCCACGTTTAATAATTACGTCTAAATATTTCATCATATAAACATTTTCTTTATACTGCCCTATCAAAGATTCATTTTCCTTTCCTTGTAAATTAGCAATCATCATCTGCGGGAAATTCACTTCGCACTCATATGCATGAGGATATCCTCCTCCAAACCTAGGATTTACTTCTGAAATATATAATTCTCCATTCTGTTCAAATATGTCTATATCAATTTGTCCTACAGTTCCCAGTAATTCTACAAACTTTTCCACAAAATCAAACATATCATTTCGTACAATTGAAACTGCTTTATCTGTTTCTCCTGCACGCATAAGTAATTTTCTTTTAATAAATATAGCTGTTATTTTGTTTGATAGTAAATCAGTGTAAACATCTACTCCATATTCCTGTCCATCCATAAACTTTTGAATCATTAACTCTTCATTTTCTTTGCATAAAAGAAATAATGTATTCATATCATCAATTTTTTGTGCCTGAATACTGCAGCTTCCTTGAATTGGTTTAATAAACACTGGAAAGGTCGCATCCCCATTTTCATAAGATTTTTTAAATTCATCAAAATTTTTATATGTTGGAATTGTATTAATTTGATTCAATTTACAAAATTCAAATAATTTTATTTTATCAAAACATCTATCTATTATTTCATAGTCTGAAACAAAAACTGTTGTTCCTATCCTGGAAAATTTTTCTTTATTTTGAGCTAAAATTAAAAGTTCTGGATCTATTAAAGAAAAAACTCCTGATATATTTTCCTTTTGACAAATTCCCAAAATTATGTCCACATAGTTCTCTTCTGAAATTCTAGGAACTATATAATAATTATCTGCTTCATATAATGCTGGAGCCAACTCCCAGCAATCAGCTGCAATTACTTTTCCTTGCCCTTTTAATTCTTTTTTAAAATACTGTATAATTTTATTTCTTGTGCCACAACTCAAAATTAAAATATTCATTTTTTAGTCCTCTTCTATAAAATACTTCCCGTCAATATATCCTCTGCATTCCACTTTTTTCTTATAAGTGTATAATCCCCTTCTTTTTCTACATAAATATCTGGAAAAAATTGTATAAAAAGAGGAGCAAGACACATTGTATACGCTCCTACTTTTTTATAAACAACCATATCTCCTCTTTTTATTTCTTTTTCATACTCTAATATCATAAATCTATCATTTTCCATGCAAGTGAATCCACATAGTGTCTGCTTTGGAAGAATTTTATCACTTTTATTTCTTCTAATAATTTGATAAAAATATGAACTTTTTCTCATCAACGGATCTATATTAGTTCTGCTTCCATCAGTGGTAACAAAACAGTTATGTAACGTATTTTTCACATCCACAACTGAAGTAATGTAATCTATATAAGCTCCTACTACAGACATACCTGGTTCGATGATAATCTTTGTCTGCTCTGGTTTGATTTCTTTTCTTAAATTATTTGAAATAATCTGCATATATGAATCGAATGACGGTTTTCCCGGTAGTCCTCCAAAAAATCCGCCTCCTATATCAACATATTCTAAATTTAACTTGTAATTTTTTATTATTTCTGCTGCTTTTTTAGTAATAGCATCATATATGGCCTGGCTTCTTGTTTTAGAGCTGCAGTGCAAATGAATTCCTGATAATTGGATACCTCTCTTATCCAAGATTTCTAATGCATAATTAAGCTCTCCATTTTCATAGCAAAACCCAAATCTTCCATCATCTTTTCCACACTGTGTTTCTCCTGGACATGTTCTTTCTAAATCAAAATTAATTCGAATACCGATATGATAACTTTCTCCATTCTCAAGCTCCGATATCCACTCTAATTCTTGTTTAGAATCAATATTTACAATACTTCCATTCCTAACTGCTGCTAAAAATGCATCTCTACTTTTAACAGGTCCATTAAAAATAATATCATTTGGGGTGTATTTTAACTTTTGTGCTAAAGAATATTCATCATCCGATACCACTTCTGCCAAACAGCCATTTTGCTTCATAAAGCGAATTAACCATGGAACACTGTTCGTCTTAAAAGAGTATCCTATTGCATAGTTATTCCAGTATTTTTGAAGAAATTTCTTTAAACACTCAAGGTTATCTTTCATTTCTTTTTCATGAATAACAAAATATGGCGTTTTTCTCTCCTCATTATACATTTCCCTTAAAATCCTCCATCGTCTCGCACCCTTCTGAGTGAATCCCTTCTCTCTTCAATACAGTTCTAACCGTTTCAATCAAAATGTACAGATCCATCCTCACTGAGATATGTTTCACATATTTCACATCCCACTCAAACCGTTCTTCCCAGCCAAGACCGTTTCTTCCCTTTACCTGAGCCAAACCTGTCAGACCTGGCCTTACGTCATGTCGATGTCTCTGCCTTTTGCTGTACAGAGGAAGATACTCTACCAACAGCGGCCGCGGCCCCACTACACTCATATCCCCTTTCAGGATATTAAACATCTCTGGCAGTTCGTCCAGACTGGTGGCGCGCAGCTTCTTTCCAAACGATGTCAGTCTCACCTCATCAGGCAGCAGTTCTCCCTTTTCATCCCGCTCATCTGTCATGCTGCGAAATTTATACATACGGAAAATCTTCTCTTTTCCATCCTTTCCTATTTTCCCTGGACGTTCCTGGGTAAAAATCACCGGGCTTCCAAGTTTAATTCTCACTAAAATAGCAGTCGCCACCATAACAGGAGACAGTACAAGCAAACCTCCCAGCGCCATGAAAATATCAAGCAGCCGTTTTACATAGTCTTTGTATAACTGCTTTTCTTTCATCGGAAACACCCCCGCACGATCTCTATAATCCGCTTCATATCTTCCTTGGTATTTTTAATATCGCTTGGTAAGCAGAGTCCTCTTGTAAAAATATCCTCTCCCACAGATTTTCCTTTACAGCTTTCTATCTGAATAAAATCGTTATTTCTGTATACTGGCTGCAGATTCATAGGTTTCCAGATAGGACGGCTCTCAATATTCTCTTTTTCAAGAGCCTCACCAATCTGTTCCGGGGTGATTCCATCTCTCATACAATCTTCACTGATTGTCATACAGGACAACCAGTTATTGGCTTCTCCATCTGGATTCAAAGGGTTCATTGTAATTTCCGGGATATCGCTGAACGCATGCTGGTATTCCTGATAAATAGCCTGTTTCCTTCTTTTGTATTCGTCCAGAGTTCGCATCTGTCCCCGGCCAATCCCTGCTACAATATTGCTCATCCTGTAGTTATAGCCGATTTCCTTATGTTCATAATGTCTGGCTGGTTCTCTGGCCTGAGTAGCCAGAAATCTCGCCTTTTTTATTTTTTCTTCATCCTCTGATACCAGCATTCCTCCTCCGGAAGTGGTGATAATCTTGTTTCCATTAAAGGAAAAAATGCCGTAATCTCCGAAGCTTCCGCAGGCCTTTCCTTTATATGTACTTCCTAAGGCTTCTGCCGCATCCTCTATGAGCACTGCTCCGTATTTTTGACAAATGGTTCGAATTTCATCTGTCTTTGCCGGAGTACCGTACAAATGGGCAAACAGCACGGCTTTAGCGTTAGGGTATTTCTTGAAACCTTCTTCTAAGGCTTCCGGCGACATATTCCAGGTATCCTGTTCTGAATCAATAAAAACCAGATTTCCTTTTTCATAGGCCACCGGGTTACAGGTAGCGGCAAAGGTTAATGAAGACGAAAGAACCACATCTCCCATTTCTATTCCGGCCAGCTTCACTGCTAGGTGAAGAGCCGCTGTTCCTGCACTCAATGCCGCCGCATGGCTGACTCCTGCGTAAGCTGCCAGCTCTTTTTCAAATTCATCTACATTTTTTCCTAAAGGAGCTACCCAATTAGTGTCAAAGGCCTCCTGAATGTATTCCATCTCATGTCCGTTCATAGTAGGACTTGCTAAAAAAATGCGTTTCTTTTCCATATGTTCTCCTCCTTCGCATTTTTTGAGATCAAAAAAAGCCCGTCTCAGGCTTTTTATCTTTTTCTATCTCTATTGTAATTTTATCTGCTTTTCTAAGCTCTCTCCTCATCCTTCTCCATCACGATCCCAAACAACACTGTCTTTTCTCCCAGCATTTTCACCTGTACGACCGCGTACCGTTTATGAAGATTGATTCTGAGAATTTCCTTCTCAAAGGCCTTCAAAGGCCCTCTTATTACATCAATTGTTCCGTCTTGATTCACTGCAATTTCACTTGGGCGGATAACAAAGCAAGCCTTTTCTCTGTTCTCGGATTCTTCTCGCCCATCCTCTCTTAACATTTGAATTTCCTGTTCTGTGTTTCCTGAAATCTTCTTCAGAAACAGTATCTCTTCTTCAGCCAGAGGGACAAACTCAAACTTCCCGTTTCCAAGAATTTTTGTCAGCTTTGGAACCTGCTTCAGCTGAAAAAACAACTCTTCTGCTTCTTCTGTCTCCACAAAAATATATCCTGGAAACATAACTTTTCGCAGAAGCGCCCACTGTCCGCCGGAACGCTTCGGCCACTCCGCTTTTAAAATCATGTATCTGCTGCACAGCTTTTTATCCAGAGATCGGCGCATCAGCCGGAGAATCTCTTCCTCTCTCCCAGTCTCTGTCTGTATTACATACCACATAGATGCCTTCCGCCTTCCTGAAAACGCCTTTCACAGCAGAAAAAGGTATAGCTCCGCCATACCAGCATAATCAGCTGAAAAAAATTCAGCGTTTACCCTGATTTTCTGTCTGCGCTTCGGCGCCTCTATCACATCCATCAAATCCAGCATGCCTCATAAGCTGTACTGTGTTCTCTGGAATTTTTCAAGTTTCCTACGACACTGCCGCCTCATCAAGAGCCAGTCCGGCCCAGACAGACGCCTTCCTATTTCCGATAGAAATTTCCATCTTGGCAAAGCGTCGGTGCCAGTCAAAGGTCTTTACCTGATTTTCCCGTCCTGCCAAAGGCCCCCTTGTGATTCTGGAACATCCCGTCACCCGGTCTTTGTAACCGTAGGACAGAGACAGGAGGTGATCCTGCCCGCATAGCCCGCGCAGGCACGCCTCCTCCTCCGGATAGACGGAAATCAGATACCCCGGTTCTTTCATGATCCGGACGATCTGGCGGTATTCCTCCAATGCCTTTGACAAAAGCCCTGGATGTTCGCTCTGCAGAAAGACATATCCTGGAAACAGTTCTTTTATCTGCCGTTTCCAGCTTCCATCCACTCTCCACAGCCGCTCGCTCTGGAAATAAAACGCTTCCTCCAGCGCCTTTCTGTCCAGATGCTGATTCAGGGAATGGACAATTTCCGCCTCTTTCCCTGCCCGGCACTGCAGCACATACCAGCTCATCTGCGTCCATCCTTTCCATTTGTGTCGCTTAACAGGCAGTTAAGCGACACTTTTTTACGCTGACAAAAATCAGATTTGAGTCGTCCGTTCGTTCACATAAAAAGTTCTGGATATTTTTTGTTTTTTTGAGTTGAAAATTAAAAGAAAACTAAGAAAATTTTAGAAATAAGAGAAAAATGTACCTGTTTATGGCGATTGACTCCCCTGTTAAAGGGTGTTATAATTTACGGGAACAAAAGAGCTTTGTTCAAAATGAAAGAGTTTTCTATAAAATACCAAAAAAGTGTCGCTTAACTGCCTGTTAAGCGACACTTTTTTCCTGCCTTTCCTTCCTGATTGCCCCCCTCTTTGCTAATACTTCCGCATAATCAGCAGTTCCACCGCCAGCCGGTCTCCCAGCCGTCCTGTCTTAACTGCCTCCTCGGTCTCCACGCAGGCTTCCACGCAGCCAGCCAGCTGCTCCTTTGTGAAATTTCTGGCCTGGGGCATCAGCTTGGCAGCCGCAAAGGGCGGAATTTTAAGCTTTGAGGCAATGGCGCTTTTATCGTTTCCAGAGGCCATCATTTCTTTTACCAGCAGAATTTGATTAAACTGTCTGGCAATTAAAAAGAGAATTCTCATAGGCGGCTCCTTTAATGTCAGAAGATCCTCGTACCGATCCATGGCTATTTTTGTCTTTCCCGCAACAATGGCCGCCACCATATCAAAAATCTTGTTTGTCACCTGCACTGTTGTGACAGCCTCTATGTCCTCCCTGGCCACAATCTCCTGCCCCATGGTGTAGGAAATCAGTTTTTCCAGCTCTGTGCGGATGGTTTCCATGTCGTCTCCTGTCCGTTCCAGAAAGAGATTCATGTCAGAGGAGGTGATCTTTCTTCCGTTCTGCGCCAGAATCCGCCCTGCCCACACAGCCAGCTGGGAAGCGCTCTGCCGCTTCAGCTCCACTGCGCTGCCTAATTCCTTTACTTTTTTATACAGGCGGTTCCTCTTATCTACCGCCGACTCCACAAATACCATGCAGGTGGTGTCCGGAATATCCGGCAGCGCCTCCATCAGCTCGTCAGAAGCCGCCTTGAAGCATCCGCTGTCCTCCACCAGAATCAGACGCCTGTCGCTGAAAAATGGCATGGTATTGGCCAGGCTGATCAGTTCCTGCACGTCCAGCCCTTTCCCCTCAAAATAGTTATAATTCATGGTGTCGTCCCCTGCCACAGCCTGGCGAAGACGCTTTTTATAGCTCTGCTTCAGAAACTCTTCCTCTCCAAACAGCAGATAAAAACGCTTGAAATCTCCTGATTTAATATCCTGGTTTAATGTCTCCATATCCTGTTCTCCAATCGCTGCTTACGCGCTGCAGCCTCTGCTCTGCTTCCGCCTTGCTATTCGATACTATTATATAATCAATCCTTCTGTTTGCCAATCCGGTTTCTGTATCTATACACAGCTCCATACACAGCAAACGCGCATTTGTGCTGTCTTCCGCCGCCAGGGGAAATGCTTGAGCCCCAAAACCTGAAATTTTATCTGTTTTTGAGAAATCCCTGTATTTCCAGCTCCTTTCCGTCTGTCCTGACCGTGATCATCCCCTGCTCTTCTGTGGCCCAGCTGGCAATTCCCCTTTCTTCCAGTCTTTCTATCACCTCCGGATGGGGATGGCCGTAGGAATTATCCTTTCCATAGGACAAAACGGCAATTTGGGGCCTCACTGTATCTAAAAACAGCTCTGAGCTGGACGTAGAGGATCCATGATGGCCTGCCTTTAAAATCTGAACCTGCTTTTTCTCATCCCAGACCTCTGCAATCTCAGCTTCCCCCTCTGTCCCCAGATCTCCCATGAGCAGCATGGAAAAATCCCCGTATTCAGCCAGAAGCACCTCAGAATGGCCGTTTCTGTCGCTGCTTAAAGTATCTCTGTATGGGTACAGGCAGGACAGGGAAAGCTTTCCCGACTGTATTAAGTCTCCGGCGCAGATATAGTCTGCTTTCACTCCTTTTCTGGCTGCTGCAGACTCCAGCTTTTCGTAGATCTCCTCCCCTTTTCCAGGAAGAGGAAGAAACAGGCGGCCAATTTCGATTCCCGTGTCCTCCTCTAACAGCCACATCAGTCCGCTTATGTGATCCTGATCTCCATGGCTGACAAAGGCCATATCTATTTTTCTGATTCCCCTGCTCTTTAAAAGCGGTTCCAGCCTTTGTTCTCCCAGTTTTTTCAGCTGGGTGCTTCCTCCGTCCACCAAAATCACTTGTTTTTTTGTCTCCAGAAGAATTCCGTCCCCCTGCCCCACGTCGATAAAATCAATCCGGAGTCCGGAGACAGAACGATACAGCAGAAAAGCGATAAGAGACGACAAAAATCCCCAAATCTTTATTCTGTCCATAAGCCTGCCTTTTGCCGCCGCTTCTCTGTCTTTTGCCCTCATTTCTCCGGCCTTTGTCCTCTCTCCCGTCTCCGCGCGCTCTCTCCCGCGGTTTCCCAAAAAGTGCAGAAACGCTGCTAAAACGCCATAGTAGGCCGCCAGCTTCCAGGATTCTGGCCTTCCTAAAATCAGAGAGCTGCCAGGGAGACGCTTCGTCAGGCGGCAGAGCATTTCATACCATGCAAAAATGTAGTGGCAGGTTCCCATGCTTCCCACTGCGCCAAGCTCCAGCAGACGGCCCGCCGCTGCCGCAGCGCCAGACAGAGTTCCAGCTCCTGCCGCAGCGGCCAAAAGTGAAATTCCTGCCATCCCCATGAGAAGGCCTGCGATCCCTGCGCCCACCACATAGGTCATCAGAGGAATCACAAGGAAATTCAAAAAAATCCCATACAGAGGATATTCAAAAAAATGGTACAGCACAATAGGCCCTGTAACAAGCTGAATCGCCAGACTCACGGCCAGAGCGTTTTCCCATTCCTTTTTGCACTCCAGACCGTCAGACAGCTCTTTTCCAGCCCAGCCAATGGCAAACACTGCTCCAAAGGAGAGCTGAAAGGCGCCGGTAAAAATAACAAAGGGATTTTCAAGAGACAGGCAGATCGCTGCCAGAGACATGGCGGACAAAAGATCATAGGTTCTGCCCAGATAAGACGCGGCAAAGGAGCAGGCAAGCATCAGACAGGCACGGAAAACCGACGGGCCGAATCCCGTCATGGTTCCATAGAGAAAAAGAAGCCCTCCGCTCCACACTCCGGCCCAGCCAAATCCCAGCCCCAGACGCCGGAGCAGACGATAAAGTCCCATTCCTATTAAAGATACGTGGAGCCCGCTGACTGCCAGAAGGTGGGCAATCCCGTTTTTCTGGTACAGGTCGTTTATTTCCTCATCCATCTGTGTCTTGTCCCCCAGAAGGACCGCCGACAAAAGCCCCGCATCTTTTTCTGTGCAGAATTGTTTCAAAGCTTCCCTGGCCCTTTCCCTGAAGCTGTAAGCGGCCGCCTTCAAAGGATCAGCCGATCGGTCTGTAATTTCCGCCTTTTTAGCGCTCATCCTGCAGCAGATGTGCCTGGAACGGTAATAAAGCCGATAGTCAAACTCTCCCGCGTTTCTGGCCGGTTCGAAGCTTTCCAGTTCTCCCATGCACAAAAGCTTCATTCCTGGAAGCAGCTCTTCTTTCCCTATCTCCTCCGGAGGCAGATAGACCAGCAGGCGGTCTAACTCGTACTCTTTCCATTCTTCCTGCCCGTCTGCACTCTCTTTCTTTTTTGTTTTCTCTTTTGTTATCTCTTTTGTTTTCTCTTCTTTCCCCTCTGATTCCGTCTCTGCCGATTCTCTTTCCGGATCGGTTTTTCTCACTGCTGCTTTTACATCCTTCAGCTGGACAGACACCCTTCCATCCTTCTCCTGAATGGTCTCTGCCGTTCCCTCCGCCCTGGCTGCCAGTTCGGAAAAGCCGAATGTTCCCTCTTCCCTTACAATTGCCTCCTCCTGAAGTCCGGCTTCCATCCTGGCTGCGCCAAGAAAAGCGAACGCCGCCAGCGCGAAAATCGGAGCCAGACGCGCCTTTTCAAGCCTTCTCCTGCTGAAAAAGCCTGTTTCCATTGAAAAAAGCCCTCTTACAGATCCGGCTGTTCTGCCAGTATCCGCAAAAAGGGCACAGAATACCAGCGCCGTCGCAAATGCTGCCGCGCCGCCTTTTACGATGATTTCATCCGCCGCATTTCTCCAGGCCAGATACGCCCCTGCCTCTCCAAGTACAATGGCTGCTGCTGTCCAAAGTAGCGGTCGTTTTATGATTATTTCCTCCTTGTCTTATCCCTCCTGATTCAAAATATACTGCTCGTCCCGGTCAAAGGGCTGATTCAGGGGGATTGCATCCCGGTACATGATATCCTGGGATCCGTTTACTGTAATCTGCACTTTATTTACTGTCTGAAGCTCTGTCAGAGAATCCACGATTGCGTAGACTGTCAGCTTTTCCGAGGTGTTCGGCACTCCTGCCAGAAAGCTGCTGTCAAAGTTTACGTAGCAGATATTCTCCGCCACAGATACGTTTAAAATCTTGGTCTCCTTGGGAAGAACGGGATTTACCGCGTCGTCCAGAGGACCCGCTACCAGCTGTTCCACCACCAGACGTTCCAGAGAGGTGTTGGCGCTGTGCACCACAGTTCTGGTTTCCGGAATCAGGGCCGTTCCCTCCTCGTTAGAAAAATAAAGGGTCAGCTCTGCCTGTTCATAGGAATTAATATCCGTGACTCCCTCCACAAAATCGCTCTTTCCCAAAGCTCCCACCGGATTTCCGGCGCTGTCCAGCTTTGGCTGCCCCTCGCAGCTGATCGCCACGAACTCCACTCCCTCCGCCTGAGTCAGCGTCTTGACAAACGCCGCCCGGCACAGGATTTCCCGGATCGGCTCTATGGAGTTGTACTCCTTGCTGAAATCCAGATAGAGTACGTTGTCGTTCTTTTTCATTCCCAGAAGCTTTGTCTTATCCGTCAACGCCGGCTGGTACTCCGTATCTGCCGGAGGAGTCAGAAGCTGGCCGGCCAGTTCTCCGAGAAGCTGTTCCGTGTCCTCTGTCTCTGTCTTATAGCTGCAGGGGCTGAGCTTCAGGCCGGAAGCGTCCAGGTAATAAATCTGGTACTCTCCCGATCCGGACGCCTCGTTTTCCTCCTTCCGCTTTCCTTTGCAGCCTGTGCAGAACACTGCTAAAAGCAGCGCTGCCGCCAGAAGAAACGCTGCCTTCTTTCCTCTCCCGGTTCTTTTTTCCGCTGTTTTCATTTCTGCCCTCCTGTTCTTTCCGAACTTCTGTCTGTAAAAAAGCTCTTTGAATCTTCTCATTTCAGGCCGCCTCTACGGAATATAATTCAGAGGAATCCGGACGGTGAAGGTGGTTCCCTCTCCCTCCCTGCTCTGCAGCTTGATCGCTCCCTGGTGCATCAGCACAATGCTCTTTGTAATGGCAAGTCCCAGGCCAGTGCCTCCTGTCTCCCTTGACCGGGCCTTGTCTACCCGGTAAAAACGCTCGAACACGTGCTCCTGCGCCTCCTGGGATATGCCAATTCCATTGTCTGAAATTTTTACATAGAAAAACTTGTGATCTGCGTCCAGAGTCACATGAACCCAGCCGTCCTCATGATTATACTTAATGGCGTTTTCCACTAAATTAGTGAGGGCCAGGGAAAGCTTTACCTCGTCCACATCTGCAGACACCTGGCGGATGCTTTCAAATACCAGCTCGATATTTCTCTTCTTGGCAATGGGCCGAAGCCGCTTTAAAATCTGCTCCAGAAGGCCGTTTAAATTGGCTGTGGCCACATTCAGCTCCGCATTGGATTTATCTGCCCGCACCAGCGTCAGGAGATCGTCGATAATCTTGCTTTCCCGGTCAATCTCATCGGAAATATCGGATAAAAATTCCCGGTAAAGCTCTGCCGGGGCATCCTCCATTCCCATCAGAGAGTCCGCCAGAACCCGGATAGAAGTGATAGGGGTTTTCAGCTCATGGGATACGTTAGAGACGAACTCCTGCCTGGACTGGTCTACCGCTTTCAGTTTCCCCAGCGTGCGGCTCACCGCATCGGAAATTTCCCTGGTTTCCTTATAGTTACCGACCATGATATCCTGTTCCAGATCTCCGTCCGCCACAATTCCCAGAACCTTCCGAAGCCTTGTAAACGGCCGGATCAGCACGCCGGCAGCTAAAAATGCCAGACCGGCGGCCAGCCAGAGAATCACAATCTGAAAAAAGAACATTTTCTCAGAAATCTGGCTGTCCAGAAGCTCGATCCCCTCTGTGGACGCAGTAAACAGCAGAACTCCGTCTGCCGTCCCGTTTTTCTCCTTCTCCTGGATAGGAAACGCCAGGGAAAAATAGTCCTTTTTTTTGTTGTAGCTGCTCTGGGTCTCTCCAGAATAGGCCTTCAGCACTTCCTCTGTGATATTGAATTTCCCCTCTGCCAGCCCGTAGGTATCCTTCACAATCTTAAAATTCCGGTCTGCCACAAGAATCCGGCCGTTAAACAGCTCTGCCGTCACTGCCAGCTCTGTATCCATAATCGGATTTTTCGCCCCGCTGTTTGCATAGTCGGAGCTGAGCATCTTGTTGACCAGGATCAGGCATTTATTCTGAGCATGGATCATGGTGTCCTCCACCTGGCTCTGCCGCAGCGTGGAGGTCAGCATGGCTGACTGAGCGAGAAGGGGAACAATTGTAAATACCAGAATACAGAAAAGCAGAGGGAGCCGCATGCTGACTGCATGGCGGGCCTCCCTCCTGGTCTTTTTCTTAAAAACACCGCTCCACATCTATGCTTCCATCCTCCTGGTAGCCGCCAGGGCTAAAGATCCCGGGCCGATGTGACAGGCAATGCTGAGAGGAAGCGGATCCACGTAAATGTCTGCCTCCGGAAACAACTCTCTCAGCTCCTCGCTGAAAGCCTGGGCCGCCTCGTCATTCTGCGTGTGGGCGATTTCAATATGCGTTTTCGTACAGGTTTCATCTCCCAGACGCTCCTTTAAGTCCTTCTGGATCGCCGAGATCATAATATTTTTCGCCTGCTTCGTCGTTCTGGCCTTGGAAAAGGCGTCCAGCTTTTTCCCCAGAATAATCAGCACCGGCTTAATCTTTAAAAGCGTTCCGAGAGCCGCGGCGGCAGCTGTGATACGCCCTCCCTTTTTCAGGTACTTGAGCGTATCCACTGTAATATAAATCACAGAGTCTCCCTGCGTCTCCTCCAGCTTCCGCTTAATATCAGCGCCGCTTACCCCTGCCTTCGCCAGTTCCAGGGCGTCCAGAGCCGACTGTCTCTGCGTAACAGAAACACGGTGGTTATCCACTACATGAACCTTTCCCTCATAGTCCTGAGCCAAAACCATGGCCGTCTGGCAGGCGCTGGAAAGGCCGCTGGACATGGGAATGTGGACAATCTCGTCGTATGTTGTGAGAAGTCCGTCCCACAGCTTCATCACCGAATCAGGAGAAGGCTGGGAGGTGCTGATATCAGCGCCTCCGTTCATCTTCTCATAAAATTCCTGATGAGTCAGGTCCACTCCCTCCAGATACGTTCTGCCGTCCACCATAAACGGCATCGGCAGCACATAGATTCCCAGCTCTTCTCCCTGCTTCTGGGTAATTCCGCTGTTGCTGTCCGTGACAATCGCTGTTTTCATTCCTTCTCCTCCCACAGTATCCCTGTTTTCCTATTTTCTAATCAGAAGAGATTTTCCTGTCATCTCCTTCGGCTGCTCCATTCCCATCAGTTCAATTAAAGTAGGAGCGATATCTGCCAGGCATCCGCCCTCTCTCAGTCCTACGGAAGCGTCTGCGCCTACGAGAATAAACGGCACCGGATTCGTTGTATGGGCAGTCCACGGCTTTCCTGTCTCTGGATCTACCATCACCTCAGCGTTTCCGTGATCCGCACAGATGAACATCACGCCACCCATCTCCTTTACTGCGTCCACTGCCTTTCCAATGCACTGGTCTACTGCCTCAATCGCCTTGATGGCGGCAGCTTCCACGCCTGTGTGGCCTACCATGTCAGGATTTGCAAAGTTTACAATCACTACGTCGTAATCGCCTGACTTAATAGCTCCCACCAGCTTTTCGCAGACAGCAGGTGCGCTCATCTCCGGCTTTAAGTCGTAGGTTGGAACTTCCTTCGGGGATGGAACGAGAATGCGGTCCTCTCCCTTGTTAGGCTCCTCCACACCGCCGTTAAAGAAGAAGGTCACGTGAGCGTATTTCTCTGTCTCTGCAATTCTGGCCTGAGTTTTATGGTTGGCTGCCAGGAACTGGCCGAAGGTATTGGTAATGCTCTCTTTCTTGAAAGCTACCAGCTTATTGCCGATAGTCTCGTCGTAATCAGTAAAGCATACGAACGTCAGGTTCAGACGTTTTCCTCTCTCAAATCCTGCAAACTCGTCGTCACAGAAGGCTCTGGTGATCTGTCTTGCGCGGTCTGGACGGAAGTTGTAGAAAATCACAGAATCATTGTCCTTGATCAGGCCCACAGGAGCGCCGTTCTCCTCAACCGCAGTCGGAATCACGAACTCGTCGAACTTCTCCGCGTCGTAGGAGGCCTGAATAGCCGCCTGGGCGCTGTCCGCGCGGTTTCCTTCTCCCTTTGTCATCACGTCATAAGCCAGCTTGTTTCTGTCCCAGTTCTGATCACGGTCCATTGCGTAGTAGCGGCCCATGACAGAAGCTACCTTTCCGACTCCAATCTCCTGCATCTTTTCCTCAAGCTCTGCCACAAAGCTCTTTCCAGATGCAGGCGGCGTATCGCGGCCGTCTAAAAAGCAGTGTACAAACACCTTCTCAAGGCCGTTTCTCTTAGCCAGATCCAGAAGACCATAAATGTGGGTATTGTGGCTGTGTACGCCTCCGTCAGAAACAAGGCCAAACAGGTGAAGAGCAGACCCGTTCTGTTTGCAGTTCGCCACTGCCTGTAAAAACTCCGGAATCTCAAAGAAATCTCCATCCTGGATGGACTTGGTAATTCTTGTGAGCTCCTGGTACACAATACGTCCGGCTCCCATATTCAGATGGCCTACCTCAGAGTTTCCCATCTGGCCGTCAGGAAGTCCCACTGCCATTCCGCTGGCATAGCCCTTTACAAACGGGCACTGGCTCTTTAACTGATCCATCACCGGCGTCTTTGCCTCACAAACTGCATTGTGATCGCAGCTGTCATTTAATCCATATCCGTCGAGAATCATCAGTACCGTTGGTTTTTTGCTCATAATATTCTCCTTCACTGTCTCTGCCTGTCCCAAGCGCCGAAACGGTGCTCAGAAGGCTGTATCGTTAATGTTCAAATTTGTAAAAGTCTTTCCGTTCCTTATTCTACATGATTTCTATTTAAGTTTCAATGGGATAGTGTCAAATTTTTGTCAAAACAAAGCTCTCCAGTTTCTGCTCCCAGTCCGGCCGCTTTCAAATTCATGCCGGGCCCTCCATAAAACTTTCGTTTTCTGTTTTGCGTTAAGTTTTAAAAGTTTAACGTAATAAATCATTGACAGAAGCACATTTCTGCTCTACAATAGGCCACATAGCTGTACAACGACGAAACATCATCGTTTCATTGCCTGAAAATTTATTCGTTGCATTCGCCTAAACTCTGGCGAAAGAAAGGAATCAGATATGATTATTATTATGAAACCCGGCGCTTCTGAAGAAAATATCAGAAATGTAGCCGGACAGATCGAAGAAAAAGGCCTGACTGTTCATCTCTCCCACGGAACCGAGGTGACCATCATCGGCGTAGTAGGAGACAAATCAAAGCTTCAGGGTTCCAACTTAGAGATCGCCGACGGCGTCGATAAAGTTGTGGCCGTAACAGAGTCCTACAAGCTGGCTAACAAAAAATTTCATCCGGAGCCGTCCTCCGTATCCCTGTCCAACACCTCTGTGGGGCCGGAGAATCTGACTGTCATGGCCGGTCCCTGCGCCATCGAAAGTTCCACCCAGCTGATGGAGACGGCATTTGCCGTAAAGAAGGCGGGAGCCACTGTGCTGCGCGGCGGCGCCTTCAAGCCCCGCACCTCCCCCTACTCTTTCCAGGGCCTGGAGACAGAGGGATTAAAATATATGAAAGAAGCCAGGGAAGCCACCGGACTTTCCGTCATCTGTGAAGTAACCAGCGCCCGCGCCATTGAGGACGCTGTAAAATACGTAGATCTGCTCCAGATCGGCGCACGAAACATGCAGAATTTCGAGCTGCTGAAGGAAGCTGGAAAGACAGGTCTCCCCATCCTTTTAAAACGCGGCCTTTCCGCCACCATCGACGAGTGGCTCAATGCCTCCGAATACATCATGGCAGAGGGAAATTCCAATGTAATTCTCTGCGAGAGAGGCATCCGCACCTTTGAGACGGCTACCAGAAATACGCTGGATCTCTCCGCTGTTCCGGTTCTGCGCCAGAAGACCCACCTTCCCATTATCGTGGATCCCAGCCACGCCACCGGCGTGAGAGCCTATGTGGAGCCTATGGCTAAAGCCGCCGTATCGGCAGGCGCCGACGGACTGATGATCGAGGTTCATCCATGCCCGGAGAAAGCTCTCTCCGACGGCCCGCAGTCCCTCACCTTCCAGGAATTTGACAGCCTGATGAACCGGCTCAGACCGTACGCAGCCCTGGAGGGAAGGACGCTGTAGTTTTTTATTACTTAAAACACGTCAATCTGACACATTTTCATGGCCTCGAGAGCGTTTCTATGGCTCTCCGGGGTCACTCCCGCACAGCAGGAAGAATCTACCTTTACAGGAGTTCCAGGCAGGACTGCCTTTACCAGCATGGCGTTTGAAATGACGCAGATGTCTGTGCAGAGTCCTGCCAGCTCCACAGATTCGTACTCTCTTCCTCCTACATATCTTCCCAGATCCAGGCTTGCAAAGGACGGCTTCTCAAAACGCGTTCCCTCAAAAGCAGCTATTTCCGGGCAGAGCTCCCAGCCTTGTGTCCCCTTCTGGCAGTGTACCACCGGAAGCTTCTTGCCTTCCAGCGTCTCCAGATAATTCTCGTAGTGAGTATCCATAGTAAACAGAACCTCGCAGTCCTCTCCCTGATATTCCTCAATCTTTTTTACCACTGCCGGAACAATCTGTTTTGCCTCCTCTGTCCCCAGAGAGCCGTCGATAAAATCATTCTGCATATCTACCACAATCAGCAGTTTTTTCATATTGCTATTCTCCATTCTATTTCCTCCTGAAATCCTTTTCATCTATATTTGTTAAAATTAGAGAACAGTATATCACACCAGCCTTTTTGTATCAATGAAAAACCTCTTAATTATTTCTGTCTTTTTTCTGGAAAATCCCGGATAAAAATCTTCCCGCGTTTATGGCAGAATAGAAGAAAGAGGCACAGGATCGTTCCCGGATCGCCGTGCCTCTCTTCTCACTGTCTCTTATTTATTGTAATTTACAATCTGTCCAAAATCTGGCTTTAAGGAAGCTCCTCCTACCAGTCCGCCGTCAATGTCTGCCTGTGCAAACAGCTCCGGAGCGGAAGCGGCAGATACGGAACCGCCGTACTGGATGCGGATAGCTTCTGCTGCAGCCTCGTCATAAATCTCGCCGATGCACTGACGGATAGCTGCGCATACCTCCTCAGCCTGCTCTGTGGTAGCTACCTTTCCTGTTCCGATAGCCCAGATTGGCTCGTAAGCGATCACTGCTGTCTTAGCCTGCTCTGCAGTTACGTTTAAGAAGGCAATCTTAATCTGCTGGCGGATCCAGTCGATGGTGATTCCCTGCTCTCTCTGTGTTAAGGACTCTCCGCAGCAGATGATTGGTGTGAGGCCGTGCTCGAAGGCCTTTAATACCTTCTTATTTACAGTCTCATCTGTCTCTGCAAAGTACTCTCTTCTCTCAGAATGTCCGATGATCACATACTTTACGCCTGCGTCAACCAGCATATTCGGGGAAATCTCTCCTGTGAAAGCTCCCTTCTCCTCAAAGTACATGTTCTCAGCGCCGATCTGGATGTTAGTTCCCTTGGCAGCCTCCATCGCTGGGATAATGTCAATAGCCGGAACGCAGAATACTACGTCAACCTCGTCGTTTGCCACTAATGGCTTTAATGTATTTACAAGCTCTACTGCCTCGGAAGGCGTCATGTTCATCTTCCAGTTTCCTGCAATAATTTTCTTTCTTGCCATGTCAGAATTCCTCCTCTTTTATTCTTATATTTATTTCAGTCGAAAACACCTCGCTAAGTGCTATCGGGTATGTTCCCTCAGCTACGCCTCGAAAGAACCTCGTCTAGATTCGGGAACGACCTTCGCACTAAGCTCGAAAACACCTCGCTAAGTGCTATCGGTCATTTGCGGCTGCTACGCCTGGAAGCTCTTTGCCCTCCAGGAACTCTAAGGATGCGCCGCCTCCTGTGGAGATGTGAGTCATTTTATCGCCGAAGCCTAACTGGTTTACTGCTGCTGCAGAATCGCCGCCTCCGATGATAGTAGTAGCGTCTGTCTCTGCCAGAGCCTTGGCCACCTCGATGGTTCCCTTAGCCAGAACCGGATTCTCGAATACGCCCATCGGTCCGTTCCATACGACTGTCTTAGCGGATTTTACTGCCTCTGCAAACATCTTGGCAGACTCTGTTCCAATATCCAGACCCATCATATCTGCCGGGATAGCGTCTGCAGATACGTTCTTCACCTCGATCTCAGCGTCGATTGGGCTTGGGAATGCTGCTGCCACAGCCGCGTCTACAGGAAGGAGGATCTTCTTACCCAGCTTCTCAGCCTTTGCGAGCATCTCGCGGCAGTAATCTAACTTGGTGTCGTCCACTAAGGAGCTTCCGATTTCCTTGCCCTCTGCCTTTAAGAAGGTGAACGCCATACCGCCTCCGATGATCAGGGTATCGCACTTCTCAAGCAGGTTGGAGATTACGTTTAACTTATCAGCTACCTTAGCTCCGCCCAGGATAGCTACGAATGGGCGCACCGGGTTGTTGACTGCATTGCCCAGGAAATCGATCTCCTTCTGCATTAAGTAGCCTACGGCTGCTGTGTCTACGTACTGTGTCACGCCTACGTTGGAGCAGTGTGCTCTGTGAGCTGTTCCGAACGCGTCGTTTACATATACATCGCAAAGGGAAGCCAGTTCCTTGCTGAATGCTTCTCCGTTCTTGGTCTCCTCTGCTCTGTAGCGTGTATTCTCCAGAAGAATAACCTCGCCGTCCTTCATAGCCTCTGCAGCTGCCTTTGCGTTTGGTCCTACAACCTCTGGATCAGCGGCAAACTTTACCTCCTGGCCTAACAGCTCAGAAAGGCGGACTGCAACCGGCGCTAAGGAAAGCTCCGGCTTCGGCTCTCCCTTCGGCTTTCCTAAATGGGAGCAGAGAATTACTTTTCCGCCGTCAGCAATTAACTTCTTAATAGTAGGAAGGGCTGCTACCAGACGGTTCTCATCTGTAATTTTTCCGTCCTTTAACGGTACGTTAAAATCGCAGCGCACTAACACTCTTTTTCCCTTTACCTGAATATCGTCAACAGATTTTTTATTAAGCATGAACATGCTCCTTTCTCATTTTTTTACCAAAAAAGGCAGCCCGGTCCAGGACGGACCGGACCACCTTTTTACGTGAATCCTATTCTCTCTTCGTCAAACGAACTGGAAATCCGCAATTAGTTTAACTCAGCGAAGTACTTAATTGTACGAACCATCTGGCTTGTGTAGGAGTTCTCGTTGTCGTACCAGGAAACTACCTGTACCTGGTAAGTATCCTCGTCCACCTTGGAAACCATGGTCTGTGTAGCGTCGAATAAGGAACCGAAGCGGATACCAACGATATCGGAAGATACGATCTCCTCCTCGTTGTAGCCGAAGGACTCTGTAGCTGCTGCCTTCATAGCTGCGTTGATTCCCTCTTTTGTTACGTCCTTGCCCTTAACAACTGCTGTTAAGATAGTAGTGGAACCTGTCGGAACCGGAACACGCTGAGCGGAACCGATTAACTTTCCGTTTAACTCAGGAATTACAAGGCCGATAGCCTTAGCAGCTCCTGTGGAGTTCGGAACGATATTAACAGCGCCTGCTCTTGCTCTTCTTAAATCGCCTTTTCTGTGCGGTCCGTCAAGGATCATCTGATCGCCTGTGTATGCATGGATTGTGGACATGATACCGGACTGAATCGGAGCGTAGTCGTTCAGAGCCTTTGCCATCGGAGCCAGGCAGTTAGTTGTACAGGAAGCTGCAGAAATAATGTTGTCTTCCTTTGTTAATACGTTGTGGTTTACGTTGTAAACGATAGTTGGCAGATCGTTTCCTGCTGGAGCAGAGATAACTACCTTCTTAGCGCCGGCGTCGATGTGAGCCTGTGCTTTTGCCTTGGATGTGTAGAAACCTGTACACTCCAGAACTACGTCTACGCCAAGCTCTCCCCAAGGAAGCTCTGCTGCGTTAGCCTTTGCGTAGATTGTGATAGTCTTTCCGTCAACTGTGATGGAGCCCTCTCCGGCCTCTACTGTATGTCCCTCGTATCTGCCCTGGGAAGAGTCATATTTTAATAAGTGAGCTAACATCTTCGGATCTGTTAAATCGTTGATAGCTACTACTTCGTAACCCTCTGCGTCAAACATCTGTCTGAAAGCGAGACGGCCGATACGGCCAAAACCATTAATTGCAACTTTTACTGCCATGATTTCATTCCTCCTAAGAATTTTATTTCATGATGGTTAGTTAATAGGATTGTTAAATAATAATCAACCTACTTTGTATTGTACCTAATTCTTCCAGAAATAGCAAGGGTTTTTTTGAACTTTTATAAAATTTACACCGCCCTTTTACCTGCTTTTGTACAGTATCTGTGTCAAGGAACTGCTGCTTCCTTTTTGTGCTGCATCCCTGCTTCCTTTTCTATATAATTTATATCATCTCTAACTGGCGGGTAAATTATACCCATACTCTGAAAAACAGGATGTGAAACAAGTGAATTTCCGTATTTTAAATCTTTACAGAATGAAAAATTCCGCTGGGAAGACTCACGGAAATACCTGTAAGAAGCAAAAAAAGTCCACTCTGGAGACGACTCTCTCCCGCAGCTTTTTTGCCGTCTCTGCAGTTCTCCTGCTGCTTTCCCTCGGCATTACCATGTACTATGATATTACCAGGCAGAGAAAAGAGGTGGACTCCACTATCAGCGGACTTGCCGCCTACATCGCTTCCATGCCTCAGGTAATCGACATGCTCCAAATGGGTTATCCCTCTGATTCCGTCAGGAAGGATCTCGACTCCCTGTGCAGCAACACGGCCAACCTGAACGTGGCGCTCATCTGTGACAAAAACGGACTGCGCTTTTACCACACTGATCGCAATACTACCGGTGAAACGGTCACAGACGGAGACGAGGCGGCGGCCCTGGCCGGAAGCCCACCCTATATTACCATCGGCTACGGCTCTCTCGGCACCCAGCGCCGTGCCTTTCACTCCATTCAGGATGACTCGGGGGCTATCATCGGGTATGTGATGGCCTCCGTTTTTACCGCACACCTGTCTGACAGCCAGAAGCGCATTATGGCTCTGTATTTGACAGTGCTGGCTTTTATGCTTCTTGTAAGCCTGTTGCTCTCAAGAGGCGTTGTGGTTCTGCTCCGGGGAAGGCTGATGGGCCACGAACCTGAGGAGCTTTTAGACATCTGCATCCGTCAGGATACCGTTCTCGGCTCCCTGGAGGAAGGGCTCGTAGCCGCCGATCCCTCCGGCAGGGTGCTGTTTGCCAATCAGGCGGCAGCCGATCTGCTCTGCAGCGGATGCATGCCTGACAGTCTGGAAGAAAAACAGCTGTCTGCACTGTTTCCGGATACAGACTGTTCCAGCCTGCTGTCCAGGGACGCTCTCCGGAATAGGGCAGATACATCCCATTTCTCCGTCTCCAGCCTGATTACCAATGTGGGCAGCCGCACTCTGCTTATTAAGGCAATTCCCATAATAAAAAAGGATTCTGTAAAGGGCGTCCTCATGGTTCTGAACGACAGGACTGAGATGCTCAGAATGTCGGACGAGCTGTCCGGAACCCGCGCAACCCTGGATACGCTGCGTGCCTTCAACCATGAGTTTATGAACAAACTCCACGTCATCCTGGGATATCTGCAGACAGGAGAAACAAAAAAGGCTATCACCTTTATCATGAACAGCAGCCTTGTATCCAGCCAGGCAGTCAGAGAAACTGCCGAGCGCATCCGCGTATCTTCCATCTGTGCCCTGATTATCGGAAAAATGATGCACGCGGCGGAGCTTGGCATCCGCCTGTCCCTCTCCCCTGACAGTATCTGCCTGGAGCACGATTTGCTGATTCCCAGCGAGGAAATGATTACTGCAGTGGGAAATCTCCTGGAAAATGCCGTGGAGGAGCTGGCAGACCCGGCCAATGCACACAGGGCCATAAAGGAAATCAAACTCTCCCTTTTCTGCCGGAGGGATTTTAACCTGATTGTCTGCGAGGACACAGGGCGTGGTATCTGCAGGGAGCTGGCGGGGCGTATCTGCGACAAAGGTATTTCCACAAAGGGAGACAACAGAGGCCTCGGTCTGTTCCTGATAAAGGAAATTGCCGCCCGCCGCGGCGGCGAACTTACCATTGAGACAGAGGAAGGGGAGGGAACGATAATAACCCTCGCCTTCACACGGAAGGAGAACGAAACATGTATTCAGTAATTATCGTAGAGGATGATCCAATGGTGGCTTCTATCAACCGCCAGTATGTGGAGTTGGAGCCCTCCTTTTCTGTAAAGCAGAGCTTTAAATCCGGTCAAGATGCGCTTTCCTGGCTGAGCAGAGAGGAGGCGGATCTGATTATCCTGGACTACTACATGCCACTGATGACCGGAAAAGAATTTATTGACCGGCTGCACAGCATGGGAAAGGCGCCCTCTGTTATCATGGTCACCTCTGCCAGCGACTCTGCCATTGTCCAGGAGCTGCTCTCCCGAGGCGTGCTGGACTATCTGGTTAAGCCCTTTGAACGGTCAAGATTTCGCCAGGCCCTCTCTCGCTTTGCGCAGACCAGAAGCTGCCTGGACGGCTCTCCTGAGCTAAATCAGGCAGAGATTGACAGGCTGCTCTCTCATATGCAGCCGTCCTCCTCCTTTCAGACGGAACTTGCCAAGGGCTTAAGCGAAACCACGCTGAATCTGATCCGGAATTTCCTGCAAAACCGGCCCGGAGAGTTCTTTTCCAGCGAGCAGATTGCCGAACAGGTATTCCTGTCCCGCATTACCATCCGCCGTTACGTGAACTATATGCTGGAGATGGGGGAGATTATAAGCTCCGTGGATTATCAGACCGGCGGTCGGCCTTCCATCAAATATACCTGCTCCTGCCATGTACTTTAGTTACAAAAACCTGTCATTAATTACATAAATTGACTTTCGTTTTCTGTTTCTTTATACTTCGTTTATAAATATTTAACATATTTATAATATTAAAGAAACGGAGGAAACTGTTGTTTATGGAAGCTATTTTAAGCTATTTCGGTACATATACTCCTGCTGCCGACGGCGCTGTGGCGTCGTTCAAGTTCGAGTATTTGACCACCCTGGGCTTCGCGGCCATCGTTATCTTTGCAGGCCGCGCGATCGTTGCACATTCTGCGCTTCTGCGCAAGTATGCAATCCCCGCTCCTGTTGTGTCAGGAGTCATCTTTTCCATCATCGTGTCTGTCATCAAAGGCGCAGGAATTATCGGCATCTCCTTTGATACGAAAATTATGCAGGATCTCTGTCAGAACCTGTTTTTCCTGTGCGTCGGCTTCGGTTTCAGCCTGAAAATGATTAAACATGCCGGAGGCAAACTGTGCATCATGATTGCCGTCGCCGCATGTCTTTTAATCACCTTGCAGGATATTGTCGGCGTACTGGTGGGAAATGCCATCGGCCTTCACCCACTGTTAGCCCTTCAGTGCTCTTCCGCATCCATGTCCGGCGGTGTTGGAACTGCATCCGCTTTCGGTGCGATCTTCGAGGAGTGGGGAGCCCCCAACGCCACTACCATCGGCGTGGCAGCAGGAACCTGCGGAAATATCATGGGTTCCTTAATCGGCGGTCCTGTGGCTGCCTTCCTGATCACACACCACAAATTAAAGGCTGACCCCAACGACAAGCCGGAGTCCGCAAAGACAGGCGAAGTAATCCCGCTAACCAACAGCCGCATGATTTCCATGTTTGCCATGTGCCTGCTGGTTGCCGCTCTCGGAATGCCGATCTACTGCATCCTCGACAACATTCCTATGATCGAGATGCCGAAATTCATCGGCTGCCTCTTTGCCGGCGCTATTGCGAGAAATGTGATGGAGGCTATGAATATCAAATTTTACACGCCTGAGGTAGATGCTATCGAGCACATGTTCCTCGAACTGTATCTGGCTCTGGTTCTGATGACAATTGATATTACGGCTCTGGCTCCTGTTGCGGGACAGATGGGAATTATCCTTCTTGTTCAGGCAGTATTAATAGCCCTGTTTGCTATCTTTATCTCCTACAATATGTTCGGACGCAATTACGGCGCTGCAGTCATGGCTGCCGGAAACTGCGGATGGGGCTGCGGCTCCGGCCCGAATGCCGTTGCAAACGAGAAAGCTGTTATGGATGCCTATGGCTGGCATAATGTTGCATGGGTACTGTACCCATCTTTCGCCGTCATCATTGACGACATCTACAATCCGATTTTCCTCTCTGTTTTCGGTGGAATCATAGGGAAATAAATATTGAATCCATATTCTGTCTGATATCGTCAGTAGATAGAGGAGCGCCCGCGGCCGTCTGTATGGCTGTGGACGCTCCTTTTGACTTCGACGCGATTCCCTGATTCTCTTTTTTCTGCTTTTTCCTTTGTCTTTACAGGAAATCACATAATATTTATCCTGAATCCTGTTTTTCCTTTTCTGAATGTTAATTTTATGTTATAATTATGAATAATATTTCACCTTACAGCAGAGCAGAAAAAATCTATTTTTCAGAACTGTTCTGCCATAAAAACAGGAGGCCCCCATTGAACCATCCGAGACATCCCAGGTTTATATCTGCCCGCACTGCCATAGGTATCTTTACCGCGGCTCTGCTTCTCTGTTCCTGCTCGCTGACTGGCCGTTCCGCTTCCCTCTCCAGCAGTACGGAACCGTCGGCCGGCGCGATCACTGTTCTCACTATCGGGACAGCCGACAGCGGAGGAAGCATGTACCCAGCCGGCGAGGCCATCGCCGAGGCCATTGAAACCACCTCCCACCATATCCATGTTAATATATGCGCCTCCAACGGCTCCTACACCAACATCCAGATGCTGAGCGACGGACAGATTGATCTGGGCCTTGTCAGCGGTGATGCGGCCTATGCGGCCTTTCATGGAACTCACGAATTTTCAACTGACCCTCAGACAGGACTTCGAACTATCGGAGCTGTCTATTCCAGTATTTCCAACTGGATGGCTCTGAACTCTTCTTCCCTGTTTTATGTGCATGATCTGAAAGGAAAACGCGTCTCTGTAGGTCCAGAGGCATCCAACACGGATCTCTCCGCCCGCATTGTCTTCGACCTGTTTGACATAACCCGGGAAAACACAGAAATTGAAACACGGGGAGGCATTGGCTACGGAGCGGAGGAGGTTTTAAAAGGTACTCTGGACGCTGTTCACGGCTTTGCCGGAACTCCCATAGAAGGGCTGTATAATCTTTCTGTCCAGACTCCGTCAAGACTTTTAAAGTACACAGCCAGCGAACTGAACCAGATTCTGTCTGAAAACAACTTCTATTATCCGACCAGAATTCCTGCCGGAACCTATGAGGGACAAGCGGAAGATATAGACTCCTTTGGCGTGAAATGCCTAATCTGTGTGGACGACAGCCTGGATGAAGAGCTGGTCTATAAGCTGACTTCTATCCTCTATTCCAGACGAGAGCCCCTTGGAAAAAAACAGGTTCTCCTGAAGCCTATGTCTGAAGACGGCTTCATGTACAGTGAACTTCCCATACCGCTCCACCCGGGAGCTGAACGTTTCTACCAGGAGCAGGGACTCCTGCCCTAGTCTGGACTTCCCATATTCTCCGCCAGATAAGGCTCTGCGACTTGTGTCAGCTCAAATCCGCACTCCAAAGGAGTCTCCTACATCTCCCCATTTTCCCTGCGCCTTAAAATTTTCTTCATAGTCATCAGATACACGGTAATGCTCACTGCCGTTCCCAGAAAATCAGAAATCGGCTCTGTATAGAACACTGCCTCCACGCTGAAAAACATGGGAATCAGAACAACGCCCAGAAGATACAGGGTTTTTCTCACCGTTGACAGGGAAATTGCTATCGGCGCGATTCCCATGCCTGTGTAGCCGTCCACAATCTCATACTGGACTGCCAGAGGAATAATTCCCAGAGTAAAGATCCGGATCGCCCTCACAGTCAGCTCCACATATTCCGGATCCCTTGTAAAGATCTGGACAAAATAGTGGGGTACAGTCTGGGCAATGACAAACATCACTGCTGTAAACGCCATTGACAGAATCACAATATACTGCTGGGCGGCCAGCACCCTGTCAGACCGTCTGGCTCCAAAATTATAGCCCAGAATCGTCTGGGTTCCGCCTGTAATTCCTCCTAAAGGCATAGTCACCATCAGCATAAAGCTCTGGACAATCGTGTTGCAGGTGAGAAGCATATCCCCCTCCGCCCCTCCAAAATGCTGCAGCGAGGCGTTCATGGCAATAATCAGCACATTGTCAAATGCTATGATTAGAAACGGAGACAGTCCCAGCAGAATCACCCGCTTCATGATTCTCCACTGATAGCCGCCGAAGGTAATGGGCACGGGAACCTTTTTTCCAAATAAAAATAAAAGTACATAGCCCGCCGAAGCCATCTGGGACAGCACAGTGGCCAGCGCCCCTCCCCTTACGCCCATGCCGCAGGCAAAAATAAATACAGGATCCAGGGCAATGTTGACCACCGCTCCCAGTACAACAGACTTCATGGCCACCTTTGCAAAGCCCTGGCAGATGATAAACTGGTTCATTCCAATCGAAAGCAGGGCAAATATGGTTCCCAGCAGATAAATGGTAATATAATCATCTGCATAAGGAAAAATCGAAGTGCTTGCTCCAAACCAGACTAACAGCTTATTTTTCATGAGCAGAGACAGAGCGGTGATGACAACTGAGATCACAGAAAGCAGCAGAAAGCAGTTGGCCAAAATCTGGGAAGCTCCCTTCTCATCCTTTTCTCCCAGGCGGATGCTCATAAGCGGCGCTCCTCCGATTCCCACCAGGGAACCAAAGGCTGTAATCAGAGTGACAATAGGCCCGCAGACGCCGACTCCCGCCAGGGCCGTCTCCCCTATCTCCGGAATATTTCCTATATACATGCGGTCTACCACGCTGTAGAGTACGCTGACAAACTGGGCCAGCATGGATGGAAGCGCGATCCGCATCACTAAAAGGCGGATATCGTCCCGCCCTAAATCATTTTCCATTTTCATGTCGTTTCTCCCCCTTGTGCAGTGACTTTTATATCGCGTTTTCCATGAAATGTCAACTCTTTTAAACAAAGAAAAGGCAAATAAAAAAGACCGGAGCTGATATCTCAGACCGGTCTTTTTTATTCGCCTACAGGCGGCGGATTGGTTGGATGCTGCCGCCTGTATTTGAAAATTTTCTGTACTGCTTTAGAAGGATACATGTAACGGGGTGTAATGCATCAAGGAATTTCGAGTAACTTGATATGTGTTCGTGTATACCTTCTGTCTGCCAGAAACAGAAATCATTTTCATCCGTTCAATTAGTTAATGCAACAGACTTTTGTTTTATTGCATCTATTTCAAAAAATTTAAAAAAATTTTTTGAATCATGCTGAAAAGTAAAACCTGTATGGTTTTATTCCATCCTATTCTAATATGAATCTTCTCTTCCGTCAAGCTTCCTGCCCTATTTTGTTAACTAAATTTTACAATTTTGTGTCATATCCGTCAATTTATCCTCCGGCGCCATGCATAGAAAACATATTGTTTTTATATTTATGCATAAATTCTGCATTTTCCCACTCTCAGACCTTGCCGAAGCGTGATTTCTATATTATAATGTAGCCACACACACATTCGTATTTAAACATGAATATTTATCTATTTTCAGGAGGATTATACCATGGGATTTGAATATGTCAGCAAGCTTCCAACTCCAGATGAGATCAGGGCGCAGTTTCCGCTGGCCCCGGCTCTGGCAGCAGAAAAAGCAAAAAAAGACGAGGCCATTAAGGACGTGTTTACAGGAAAAAGCGATAAATTTCTCGTTATCATCGGCCCCTGCTCCGCTGATCGGGAGGACTCTGTCTGCGAGTACGTGTCCCGTCTGACCAAGGTGCAGGAAAAAGTAAAGGACAAGCTGATTCTGATTCCCAGAATCTACACCAATAAGCCGAGAACTACTGGAGACGGCTACAAGGGCCTGCTCCATCAGCCCAACCCGGAGCAGAAGCCCAATCTCTATGAGGGCCTCATTGCCATCAGAAAGCTTCACATGCGGGTAATCGAGGAAACCGGCTTCTCCACAGCTGACGAGATGCTTTATCCGGAAAACTTAACGTATCTTTCCGACGTTATGTCCTACATCGCCGTAGGCGCCCGCTCTGTAGAGAATCAGCAGCACCGCCTTGTATCCAGCGGCATTGACGTGCCCGTGGGCATGAAAAACCCCACCAGCGGCGCTCTCTCCGTTATGCTCAACGCAGTTCACGCTGCCCAGCACGGCCACGAGTTTATCTACAGAAGCTGGGAGGTAAAGACAGAGGGAAATCCTCTGACTCACTGCATTCTGCGCGGCGCTGTCAATAAACATGACCAGTGCCTGCCCAACTACCATTACGAGGATCTGAAGCTGCTCCACGAGCTCTATGCAGAGAGAAATCTGAAGAATCCTGCCTGCATTGTGGACGCGAACCACTCCAACTCCAACAAGCAGTATATGGAGCAGATTCGTATTGTTAAGGAGGTGCTCCATTCCCGCCGCCACTCCTCTGACATCCGCGACTTTGTGAAGGGCGTGATGATTGAGAGCTACTTAGAGCCGGGATCCCAGAAGGTGGGCGAACACTGCTATGGAAAATCCATCACAGATCCCTGCCTGGGATGGGATGATTCTGAACGCCTTCTCTATGAGATCGCCGAGGGAATCTAACTATCTGAATCAAACATTCAATATCTGCAAAAGGCCGCTTTTCCGTCCAGTGACGGAAAGGCGGTTTTTGTTTTATGAAAGCTCTTTTTCTCCCTTATTTCACCGGACTGTCAAAAAGTACATCCCTGCATATAGTATAGTAAAACAACCTGAAAAGGACAAATCTTATGTGTTATCCATGCAATGAAACTTCTTATTCCTGCGGCTTCCCATGTCCGCCTTCCTGTATTCCTTCCCCGGTTTTACCGGAACACTGCTCTTCCCCTGTCGCCATAGGCCAGACCATCACGGGGCAGCCTGGAACAGCCGCCGCCGTGCACAACAGCGGCACCCCCTGCCGCCCGGTTCTAAATTTTACGATTCCACAGGGCGGTACCGGACCGGAAGGCCCTGCCGGACCTCAGGGGCCTGTAGGGCCAGAAGGACCTCAGGGCGCAGCCGGAGCTGACGGCGCACAGGGAATTCAGGGACCGATGGGGCCTCAGGGAAGCCAGGGGCCTGCCGGGCCAACTGGGCCAATGGGATTAACCGGACCTGCCGGAGCAACCGGACCTGCTGGACCGACCGGGCCAACCGGAGCAACTGGACCGACCGGGCCGATGGGGCTAACCGGACCTATCGGAGCGACCGGGCCAACTGGGCCAATGGGATTAACCGGACCTGCCGGACCGACCGGGCCGATGGGATTAACCGGACCTGCTGGAGCGACCGGACCTGCGGGGCCGACTGGGCCGATGGGGCCTGCCGGTTCTGCTCCAGCCGCAGAGCTTCTTCACTCCGTCCATGTTCCTGCACAAGAACCAGAGGACGCCGGACTGCCTCTGATTTTTAATACAAACCAGGTTCAGGCCGGAACCTCCATCACCCACACCGCAGGTACTGGCGTCTTCTCCATTGTCAGATCTGGTATCTACCAGATCCTCTACTCGGTCACAGCCACAGATGCGGCCGCCCACAAGACTGTGACTGTGGAGCTTCGAAACACCGGCGTTTCCATTCCAGGCAGCCGCACTTCCGGAAGCACGCCTATGAGTACAGGCACTGCCTCCCTGTCTGCGTCCATTATTCTGAACGTAACCGGCACGGCGTCCATTTCCCTGGTACCTGTCACTGCCGACAGTACCTTTACCAACGCATCCATCCAGCTTATCAGGCTGGGAAATGCAGTCTGATCATACGAACTTGCGTTTCAGCAGAAATCATCACTTTTCTGTGAACGAAAAAATCCCTGCACCTTTCGGTGCAGGGACTCTTTCGTTAGGATTTTCGGAATTTCAAAAAGCTTAAAAGGTTTTTATTACTTTTGTATCGTGCATTTATTATGGTTTTAGTATAGCACGGTTCTCCCGAAAATGTTTGTATACTCTTTGAATAAATTATGAAGATTTTCTTAAGATCGTATCTTCCTATGCAATAAAATACGCTCTTCCTGCATTATAGGCGTTTCAGAGGCCCTTATTTCACATTTTGAAATAAATCGCAGAAGTCAAAGGTAGCAAAATAGTCCTTCGGAGTCTCTGCCCGACGGATCATCTGCACTGATTTGTCTTCCTTTAACAGAAGCTCTGCGGAACGAAGCTTTCCATTATAATTATATCCCATGGAAAAGCCGTGGGCCCCTGTATCGTGAATCACCAGCAGATCCCCCATGTCAATCTTCGGCAGCATCCTGTCAATGGCAAACTTGTCGTTATTCTCACAGAGAGAACCTGCAATATCATATTTATGGTCGCAGGGCGCGTCCTCCTTTCCCATGACAGTAATGTGGTGGTATGCACCGTACATCGCGGGGCGCATGAGATTTACCGCACAGGCGTCCACTCCGATATACTCCTTATGCGTATGCTTTTCATGAATGGCAGTTGTCACCAGACAGCCGTAGGGCCCCAGCATAAAACGGCCCAGCTCTGTATACAGAGCCACGTCTCCCATTCCAGCTGGAACGAGAATCTCCTCGTACACCTTTCTTACGCCCTCTCCAATCACAAAAATATCGTTAGGTTCCTGATCCGGGCGGTATGGAATACCGATTCCTCCGGAGAGATTGATGAAGGCAATTTCAGCTCCCGTCTCCTCCTTCAGGCGTACTGCCAGCTCAAACAGCACCTTGGCAAGCATGGGATAGTACTCATTGGTCACTGTGTTGCTGGCTAAGAACGCGTGGATTCCAAAGCGCTTCGCTCCCTTTTCCTTTAAAATGCGGAATGCCTCAAACATCTGTTCTGTGGTCATGCCGTACTTGGCGTCTCCCGGATTGTCCATAATGTCGTTGCTGATTTTAAACAGTCCGCCTGGATTGTAGCGGCAGCTGATGGTCTCCGGAATATGGCCCACTGCCTTCTCCAGAAATTCAATATGAGTGATATCGTCCAGGTTAATCACTGCTCCCAGGCGGTCTGCCATCTGAAATTCTTCCGCCGGGGTATCGTTGGAGGAAAACATAATCTTCTTTCCATCGTATCCCATAGCCTCAGCCATCATCAGCTCCGTCATGGAGGAGCAGTCCACGCCGCAGTCTAACTTCTTTAAAATATCAATGATAAAAGGGTTAGGCGTTGCCTTTACGGCAAAATACTCGCGAAATCCCTTATTCCAGGAAAACGCTCTCTTTAAGCGCTCCGCATTCTCCCTGATTCCCTTCTCATCGTACAGATGAAACGGTGTTTTATATGTCTTTGTAATCTCTTTTAACTGTTCCAGTGTTACAAACGGTTTCTTTTCCATTCTGTTTCTCCCTGTCTTCCCCTGTCTCTTCTCTCTAGTCCACCTCGGCCACGCGCATAATGTTCGTGTTGGCTGCCGGTGAATGCCGGTTCGCATATGTCACAACGCCAGCTGTGGCCACTACTACGTCTCCTGTCTTTACGATTCCCTTCTCCTTTAACAGCTCAATGGAGGAGTACACTAAAACGTCTGTGGAATCTGCGCGTTTGGCGTGGAACGGCTTTACGCCCCAGTAAAGCTGCATCTGGCGCACTGTGGTCATGCTGGGAGAAAGTCCCACGATGGTAGCGCTGGGACGCCATTTTGAAAGCATCCTGGCAGTAAATCCGCTGACAGACGGAGCCACGATAGCCGCCGCCCCTAAATCATGGGCAGTCGCTACAGACGAATAACACACTGCATTGGAAATATTCTTCTGATTCTCCTGGCTGACTCTTCTCTGGCGGTAGGAAGCGTAGTCCAGATACTTTTCCGAATCCTCCACAATCTGCGCCATCATTCTGACAGCCTCCACCGGATAGCGGCCCATGGCGGTCTCTCCTGAAAGCATCACTGCGTCTGTTCCGTCATAGACAGCGTTAGCCACATCCGTCACCTCGGCGCGGGTCGGCCTTGGGTTGCGGATCATGGAATCCAGCATCTGAGTTGCCGTGATAACCGGTTTGCATGCCTTATTGCATTTTTTGATGATCAGCTTCTGGATATGAGGAACCTTCTCTGCCGGGATTTCCACGCCCATGTCGCCGCGGGCCACCATGATTCCGTCGCATTCCTCCAGAATGGAATCCATATTTTCAATTCCTTCTGCGTTCTCAATTTTAGCGATAACCAGCATTCTGGATCCGTGCTTCTCCAGAATCTCCTTAATTTCACGGATCGCCCCTGCATTGCGCACAAAGGAAGCCGCAATGTAATCAAAGCCTGCCTGGATTCCAAACAGAATATCCTCTTTATCCTTGTCCGTCAGAGCCGGCAGATTAATTTTTACGTTTGGTACGTTAACGCCCTTTTTTTCACCCAGCTCTCCGCCGTTTTTTACCCGGCAGACAATATCATTTCCTTTTACCTCCTCAACGTCCAGCTCAATCAGGCCGTCGTCGATGAGGATCTGGTTTCCTGGCTTTACGTCTGCCGGAAGACCTGCATAATTGATAAAACCTCTCGTATGATCGCCTACCGTCTCCTCGGTGGTCAGCGTATAGACGTCTCCCTCTTTCAGAGTAACCTTCTTTCCGTCCTTTAAGCTTCCCGTTCGAATCTCCGGTCCCTTCGTGTCTAAAAGCGCCGCGATGGGAAGCCCCAGTTCCTCCCTTACGCTCTCGAGAATCTTAAACCTCCCCATGTGCTCCTCGTAATCACCGTGAGAGAAATTAAAGCGGGCCACATCCATGCCGTTTAAAGCCAGCTGCTTCATCAGCTCTCTGTCATTGGTATTCGGACCCATGGTGCAGATAATTTTTGTTTTCTTCATCTTGTTAATTCCTCCTGTATTCAGCCGGACCCCCATTGCCGGCTTCTTCAACTGGTTTCCCCCGTTTTTCCTGTCCCCTTCTGCAAAACGATTATTCCAAATCCTCCTTTGTCACATGCTTATGCGTATAGAGGTGATCCATACAGTATTCCAGGTTTCCCTCGCACTTGGAACAATAGCGGAACTCCAGATTCGGATCGTCCTTCTCTGTTCTTCCGCAGACGGCGCACTTATGGTGGGTCAGCCTGATTTTTTCTGCCTGGGCCGTCTTCATATCCGACTTGAATTTCTGCTTTCTCTTAATCTCCCTGGGGCTGATTTTGCTGTAATTTCTTGTCATCATAAAGAAAATCACAAAATTCAGCAGAGCCAGGCCGATACAGATCCTGGCAATCAGGCCTCCAAACAGAAATTCATACAAAAATTCTGCCCCAATAAAAATTCCCAGCCAGTACGCCCGGATAGGCAGCAGCCCATACAGATAGAACTGCATCTGCGGAAACGTAGCCGCAAAAGCGAGAAACAGCGAGTTATTCAGATAAAACGGTGTCAGCGGCACCGATACCCCCATTAAAAAGTAGATCACGAAAGCTGCGATAATGTGGAACAGAATGCCTGAGAAAAAATACAGGTTAAAGCGGAAGGTTCCCCATACCCGTTCCAGCGTCGTTCCCAGCGAATAGTACAAAAACATGGCGATCAGGTTAAAGAAAATGCCTGAAGACGGCGGACAGATTAAAAATGTGACAAGTCTCCACACCTGGCCTCTCAAAACAGCGGCTGCGTCCAGGCAGAGGTACTGATAATACAGTCCGGGCATCACCAGATCAATGACAATTCCCGCTCCGTACATCAAAATAATGTAGTACATCAGATTTGGAACTGCGTATTTTCCAAAGTTCCTTTCCAGTTTTCTTAAAAATTTCATCTCGTTTCCTGCTCTCTCTTTATGATTCATTGCTCGTTAATTCATTATTATAAATTTAGCCGATGTCTTTGTCAAATGAATTGTAGCCATCTTATTTCTTCGTGCATTTTTAATGATTTTCGACGTTTTTTTACAGGATTTTAACGCACCTGATCAATTGTATTCTTTCCTATTCTATGTTAAACTATGGCCGAATAAACCTGTACTACAAAGGAGGGACGGGGATTGGCCCCGGTTTGATATATGAAATCCTGTAAGAGACTGGGAATCGACATCGGTTCCACAACCGTAAAAGTTGCAATCATTGACGACAGCGGCAGTATTCTGTTCGCTGACTACGAGCGCCACTTTGCCAATATCCAGGAGACGCTGGCCCTGCTTCTTAAGCGGGCCGTCGAGGCTCTGGGGGAAATGGAGCTTTATCCTGTGATCACCGGCTCCGGCGGACTTACGCTTTCCTCCCGCCTGGAGGTTCCGTTTGTTCAGGAGGTCGTAGCAGTCGCATCCTCGCTTCAGGACTATGCGCCGCAGACGGACGTGGCCATTGAGCTGGGCGGAGAGGATGCCAAAATTATCTATTTCACAGGGGGAATCGATCAGCGCATGAACGGCATCTGCGCAGGGGGAACCGGTTCCTTTATCGATCAGATGGCGTCTCTGCTGCAGACGGACGCCTCTGGTCTGAACGAGTATGCCAAAAATTACAAGGCGATCTACCCGATTGCCGCCCGCTGCGGCGTATTTGCCAAATCAGACATCCAGCCTCTGATCAATGAGGGCGCTACCAGAGAAGATCTGGCCGCCTCCATTTTTCAGGCAGTTGTCAACCAGACGATCAGCGGCCTGGCCTGTGGAAAGCCGATCCGCGGAAACGTGGCTTTTCTGGGAGGTCCTCTTCACTTCCTCTCCGAGCTTCGGGCCGCCTTTATCAGAACTCTGAATCTGGGGCCGGATCAGATTATTGCTCCGGATCACTCCCATCTGTTCGCAGCTGTAGGCGCGGCCATGAACTCCCGCCAAGAAGTAAAAATGGACGCCCAGGCTCTCATCCGCCGTCTGTCTGAGGGAATCCAGATGGACGCTGAGGTAAAGCGCATGGAGCCGCTGTTTGAAAACCAGGAGGCCTATGAGAAGTTCCAGGCCCGCCACGCCAGCCACTGCGTCAAAAAGGGCAGCCTTAAAGATTATAAGGGTAACTGCTTTCTGGGAATTGACGCCGGTTCCACTACCACCAAGGTGGCTCTGGTAGGCGAGGACGGAACGCTGCTCTACCATTTTTACAGCAATAACAACGGAAGTCCTCTGGCTACCGCCATCCGGGCCATGTCAGAGATTCAAAGCGAGCTTCCTGAGGAAGCCCACATTGTCTACTCCTGCTCCACCGGCTATGGAGAAGCCCTGTTAAAGGCCGCTTTCATGCTGGACGAGGGGGAGGTGGAGACTATCTCCCACTACTATGCCGCAGCCTTCTTTGAGCCGGATGTGGACTGCATCCTGGACATCGGAGGCCAGGATATGAAGTGTATCCGCATTAAGGACGGCACGGTGGACAGCGTGCAGCTGAACGAGGCGTGCTCCTCCGGCTGCGGTTCCTTTATCGAGACCTTTGCCAAGTCTCTGAACTACAGCGTCATTGACTTCGCCAGGGAAGCCCTGTTTGCAAAGACTCCCACCGATCTGGGAACGCGCTGCACGGTATTCATGAACTCCAATGTGAAGCAGGCCCAGAAGGAGGGCGCGTCTGTGGCTGATATCTCCGCAGGCCTGGCTTACTCTGTCATCAAAAACGCTTTATTTAAGGTAATTAAAATCACAAACGCCTCTGATCTGGGAGAGCATGTGGTCGTTCAGGGCGGAACCTTCTACAACGACGCAGTCCTCAGAAGCTTTGAGAAAATTTCCGGCTGCGAGGCAGTACGCCCGGATATCGCCGGCATTATGGGCGCCTTCGGAGCCGCCCTCATCGCCAGGGAGCGGTACGACGCTTCAAAGGAAACTACCATGCTCCCCATGGAGAAGATTTTAAATCTGTCCTATAAAACCAGCATGACAAGATGCCAGGGCTGCACCAACCACTGCGTCCTGACCATTAACCGGTTTGACGGAGGGCGTCAGTTCGTCACGGGAAACCGCTGCGAACGCGGTCTTGGACACGCCAAAAAGAAGGCCGACATTCCAAACCTGTTCGATTACAAATACCACCGGATGTTTGACTACGAGCCTCTGACCGCCGATGTGGCGGAGCGGGGAACCGTAGGAATTCCCAGGGTGTTAAACCTGTATGAAAATTATCCGTTCTGGGCTGTATTTTTTAAAGAGCTGGGATTTCGGACGATTCTCTCCCCCCAGTCTACCAGAAAGCTCTACGAGCTGGGCATTGAATCCATTCCCAGCGAATCGGAGTGCTATCCGGCCAAGCTGGCCCATGGCCATGTAGAGTGGCTGATTAAACAGGGCGTAACGTACATATTCTATCCTTGCATTCCTTATGAGCGAAATGAGACGCCTGAGGCAGGAAACCATTACAACTGCCCTATGGTTACCTCCTATGCGGAAAACATCAAGAACAATGTGGAGGAGCTTCACGGCGATAAAATTCTGTTCCGCAATCCGTTTATGGCTTTCACAAACAAGGAGGTTCTCTCCGAAGCTCTTGTGAAGGAATTTACGGAACAGTTCCAGATTCCGGAGCAGGAAATTCTGGACGCCGCCGATAAGGCCTGGGCGGAGCTGATTGCTTCCAGAGAGGATATGAAGAGAAAGGGCGAGGAGACTCTGCAGTGGTTAAAGGAAAACAACCGCCACGGCATCGTTCTGGCCGGACGTCCCTACCATGTGGATCCGGAGATCAACCACGGCATTCCGGAGCTGATCGCTTCCTACGGCTTTGCCGTTCTGACAGAGGATTCCGTGTCCCATCTGGGCCATGTGGAGCGGCCGCTGATTGTCACAGACCAGTGGATGTACCACTCCCGCCTCTACGCCGCCGCCAATTTCGTAAAGACGCAGAAAAACCTGGATTTAATTCAGCTGAATTCCTTTGGCTGCGGGCTGGACGCCGTGACTACGGATCAGGTAAACGATATTCTCACCCGTTCCGGCAAAATTTACACCTGCTTAAAGATCGACGAGGTCAATAACCTGGGAGCGGCCAGAATCAGAATCCGTTCCCTGATTTCAGCCATCCGCGTCCGTGAAATGAAGCACTATGACAAGCCTGCGGTATCAAGCGCTTATAACCGCGTTCTCTTTACAAAAGAGATGAAAAAGGACTACACCATCTTATGTCCGCAGATGTCCCCCATCCACTTTGATCTGGTGGAGGCGGCCATTCGAAGCTGCGGCTACCGGCTGGAGGTACTGCAGAATTCAGACAGAACCGCTGTGGACACTGGATTAAAGTACGTCAATAACGACGCCTGCTATCCGTCCCTGATTGTGGTAGGACAGATTATGGACGCCCTGCTTTCAGGAAAGTACGATTTAAACCGCACGGCTGTTATTATGTCCCAGACAGGAGGGGGCTGCCGCGCTTCCAACTACATCGGTTTTATCAGACGCGCTCTGGAGAAGGCCGGAATGCCGCAGATTCCCGTTATCTCCCTGAATGCCAACGGCATGGAGACCAATCCAGGCTTTTCCTTCACTCTTCCCATGGTGATCAAAGCTTTACAGGCAGTTGTGTACGGCGATATCTTTATGCGGGTGCTCTACGCCACCCGTCCCTACGAGGCCAAACCTGGAAGCGCCAACGCTCTTCACCAGAAGTGGAAGGAGACGTGCATCCAGTCCCTGAGCCGGAAAAAGCCGTCCATGAAGGAGTTTGGAAACAATCTCAGAGCCATTATCTCTGAATTTGACGCTCTTCCCAGAAAAAATGTGGTGAAGCCGAAGGTGGGAATCGTAGGAGAAATTCTGGTAAAATTCTCGCCCCTGGCCAACAATCATGTGGTAGATCTGCTGGAAAGCGAGGGAGCTGAGGCAGTTATGCCGGATCTCTTAGACTTCCTCCTCTACTGTTTCTACAACTCGAATTTTAAGGCTGAAAATCTGGGAGGAAAGAAATCGACCGCCTGGCTCTGCAACGCGGCCATCCAGCTTCTGGAATACTTCCGGCGCACAGCCAGAAAAGAGCTGGAAAAGAGCGTCCACTTTACGCCTCCTGCCCGCATCCACGATCTGGCCGCCATGGCAAAATCCTATGTGTCCCTGGGCAATCAGACCGGAGAGGGCTGGTTCTTAACCGGCGAGATGCTGGAGCTGATTCACAGCGGCACAAACAACATTATCTGCACTCAGCCATTCGGCTGCCTGCCGAACCATATTGTAGGCAAGGGCGTGATCAAGGAGCTGAGAGCTTCCCATCCAGAGGCAAATATCATTGCCGTGGACTATGATCCAGGAGCCAGTGAAGTCAATCAGCTGAACCGAATCAAGCTGATGCTGGCTACCGCCCAGAAAAATCTGGAACGCGAATGTGCAGAGGAGGCCGCCGTTTCCAGGGAAATGGCGTAAGCAGCTGTCCTTCTGTTTATGAATATTTTGTGAATATTTGATTACAATTTTTTTAATGACAAATATTCCTTCCTGTGATAGAATAAAAACAGATAGGAGGTTCTTACTATGGGTTTGAAAACATTTGCCTGCGCTCTTGCGCTGACTTTTTCTTATACAGTTACAGCCTTTGGAGCTGAACCGCAGACTGCTTTGCAGACGCTCTCTTCCGATGTTGTGGAGGCAGCTTCCAATGAAGCGATTCCTATGACCGGTTCTAAAATTGTCACTGATGATTTTTCTTTTGTGGTTCCAGAGCGCTGGACTGGGAAATGTGTCGTACTCCCCACAGAACAGGGCCTGGAAGTGTACGATCAGGAGGATTATGAGAGCGACGGATCCGGCTTTCTGTTTTCCATCTCCGTTTACGAGGACGACAGCTACTCTTCTCTGGAGGATTACGCCATTCTCGGATTCTGCGGAAGTGAAACCTTTGTGTTAGATACCTCGAAAGCTGACGAGAGCAAAAGCGTCAAAAAGGGGCTGAAGGAGCTTCAGGAAACCTTTGTCGCCTTTGCCGGAAATGAAAATTAGATTTGATTTTCTATGAATAGTCAAGACCACCGGCTTAGCCGGTGGCTTGTTCTGCCCCTATAAGGGGCTGTTA
>OHMN01000295.1_pt1 | contig 50422 bp, 36 predicted proteins | sample 1569361 | NCBI WGS metagenome assembly OHMN01 (sample SAMEA3541508, study PRJEB24748) | human gut metagenome | biome: human gut; feature: human-associated habitat; material: faeces | place: China | collected 2012
TTCATCAATGATGACGCTGTTCTCACAAAGCTTGTTGATATCAAGAACGCAAAGAAGACAGAGCTTGCTTCTTACTTAAAGAAGACTCAGAATCTCGACGTACCTGACAATTCAATCTTTGATATCCAGGTTAAGAGACTTCACGAGTACAAGAGACAGCAGCTCAATGTGCTTTACATCATCCGCAAGTACTTTGAGATCAAGGCAGGCAAGAAGCCATCTACACCAATCACATGCTTCTTCGGTGCAAAGGCAGCTCCTGCATATATCATTGCAAAGGATATCATCCATGCAATCCTCTGCTTACAGCAGATTATCAACAATGATCCTGAGGTAAGTCCATACCTTAAGGTATTCATGGTTGAGAACTACAACGTAACATTAGCTGAGAAATTATTCCCGGCTGCAAATATTTCAGAGCAGATTTCTCTTGCTTCTAAGGAGGCATCAGGAACAGGAAACATGAAGTTCATGCTTAACGGTGCTATTACACTTGGAACAAGTGACGGAGCAAACGTAGAGATAGCTGAGCTTGTCGGCGATGAGAACATCTATGTATTCGGTGAGGATTCACAGACTGTTATCGACAGATATGAGAGAGGTGACTACTGCTCTAAGGATTACTATGACAAGGATGCTGACTTAAAGAAAGCTGTTGACTTCCTTGTAAGTGATGAGATGATGAAGGTTGGTTCTAAGGAGAACTTAGAGAGACTTTACAACGAGCTCCTCAACAAAGACTGGTTCATGACATTCCCAGACTTTGAGGATTACTGCAAGACAAAAGAGAAGGCTTACGCTGATTATGAGGATAAGAAGGCTTGGGCTAAGAAGATGCTTGTTAACATCAGCAAGGCTGGTTTCTTCTCTTCTGACAGAACAATCAAGCAGTACAATGATGAAATCTGGCATTTAGAGGCTTAGAATTTTTCTTCCTCCTTTAAATACAAATTGGGCTTAAGAACTCCTGCGGGTGCATCCCGCGGGGGTTCTTTTTTGGTAGGTCGGGACGTAAGCGCAGGGGACGGCGTGCACACATACTCTTGCGTTCGCTACGCTACGCTGCCAAGTGTCTGTACGGATTATGCCCGGAGTGTTTCACAGGCTGACGAAACCGGCTTTTATGCGCCGTCCGTGGCGCATAACGCCTTGCCCCGCCGTCCATGGCGGTGCATTTCTGTGGTTCTAAGCATAATCCTACAGACACTAAGCAGCTTCGCTATGCGCTCTCGCAAGAGTACGTGTGCACGCCGTCCCCGGCGCTTACGTCCCTTACGCTGTGGCAAAATGTGTGGGGTGACGTGTGCGCACCGATGACCGGTGCTTACGTCTTACTATGTTGTGGAGAGATGTGAGATGATGTGTTGCACTACTTACCGATACTTATATTTTTTATGGGAAGGTGAGGTTTATGGGTGTGGTGGTGGATACACAGTCTCGGGAGAGCGAATAGCGAAGCTGTCTAGATACTGTTGAATTATGCCCATGAAACACAGAAATGGCCCGGCATGGACGCCGGGGCAAGGAGAAATCGAGCCATGGAAGGCGAGTTTCGACGGTTTCGTCGAGCATAGAAAGCTTACAAGGCATAATTCCTACAGTATCTTGGCAGCGTAGCGTAGCACTCACGAGACTGTGTATCCCCCACCATGTCCATAAACCGTACTATTGAAGCTTATAATCTCATAATCTGCAGTTCACGGTGGGGAAGATCCCATAGCAGAAATGTAAGGGCGGGATTTACAAGTTTGGCAATTACATATATAATAAGGGGAAGAATATACACATGGAGAACTATTATGATAAAGAATAAATTTATGGCACTTATGCTTACAGTGGCACTTACGGCGGGCATGCTTTCCGGCTGTGGCTCAAGCGAAAAGGCAAAGGACAGGGATGCGTACAGACAGTATGGCATCAACTGTATAGAAAACGGCAGCTATGATGATGCGGTCGATGCTTTTCAGAAGGCACTGGACCAGTCGGTGGGCTCAGTAGGCGCAGAGGAGCTTGACATATGTTATTATAAGGCAAAGGCACAGTATTTAAGCGGTGACGTGGATGGCGCGATTGATACATATACGGCTATTATCGACTATAATAAAGATTCTGACGCATACTATCTGAGAGGCTGTATATATTTTGCCAAGAATGATTCAGACAAGGGCTTGAAGGATTTTAAGACGGCGCTCAGTGAGAATAATGATAATTATGAGCTCTATCTTGGCGTTTATGAGACCTTGTCAAAGTATGGCATGAATGACCAGGGAAAGGAATACCTGGATAATGCCTTAAAGCTTAAGGCAAAAACTGCTGATGACTATATGCAGAGAGGCCGTATATACACCATGCTTGGCGATTATGATTCAGCAATAAAGAGTCTGCAAAAGGCTATTGATGAGAAGCTTGTCAAGGCAAACTACTATATGGGTGAGGCATATCAGAAGAAGGGCGATAATGACAGCTCGCAGAAGTATTTTAAGAAATACCTAGACAGCGGTGAGGCAGATTCTTATGAGCTGATGAATATGGGACAGGCGCAGATGGACAATGGTAACTATGACACTGCGATTACTTATTTTCAGAACGCACTTGAACTTGAAAGTGTGCCGAACAAGCAGCAGATAACAAAGGCTATGATTATAGCATATGAGTATTCTGGAGATTTTGCCACTGCAAAGAGCCAGATGGAGGAATACATGAAGGATTATCCCGATGACGAGGATGCAGCAAGAGAATATCAGTTTTTGGAGACCAGATAGATTATGGCAGATACTATTAAGATAGAGGATATTGAGGAGAGAGTGGTGCTTGTCGGAGTGAGCGAGCAGGATGGTGATGATGCGGATGATTCACTTTCAGAGCTTGCGGAGCTGGTAAAGACAGCCGGCGCGACAGTTGTAGGCACACTTATCCAAAGAAGAGAAAAAATTCATCCAGGCACGTATGTCGGCACCGGCAAGGTGGCGGAGATTGCTGAGCTTGTGGAGAGTACAGGGGCAACAGGCATTGTGTGTGATGATGAGCTGAGTCCGGCACAGCAGAAGAATCTGGAGACGTACCTTGACACAAAGGTCATGGACAGGACACTTGTCATTCTTGATATTTTTGCATCAAGGGCCACAACAAGTGAGGGTAAGATACAGGTTGAGCTTGCTCAGCTCAAGTACAGATTAAGCCGTTTGTCGGGACTGGGAAAGTCCATGTCAAGGCTTGGCGGTGGAATAGGAACAAGAGGTCCCGGAGAGAAAAAGCTCGAGGTAGACCGCCGTCTCATAAATGACAGGATAGCGCAGCTTCGAAGAGAGCTGAAAGAGGTGCAGAAGCACAGAGATATCACGAGGGCAAAGCGTGAGAAAAATAAAGTACCGGTTGTTGCGATAGTAGGATATACTAACGCAGGTAAGTCCACGCTGTTAAATCACCTGACAGAGGCAGATGTGCTTGAGGAGGATAAGCTCTTTGCAACGCTTGATCCTACAACGCGCATTCTTGCGCTTGATGGCAAGCAGCAGGTGCTTTTAACTGATACGGTCGGGTTTATCAGAAAGCTGCCGCATCATCTGATAGAGGCCTTCAAGAGCACCCTTGAGGAGGCAAAGTACGCTGACATCATTTTCCATGTGGTGGACGCATCAAATATGCAGCGAGAAAAGCAGATGTTCATAACCTACCAGACATTGGATGATCTTGGTGTAAAAGATAAGAAATTTGTCACACTTTTTAATAAGCAGGATGCACGCACAGACAATGAACCGCTGCATGATTTCAGGGCAGATTATACTCTTAACATTTCAGCAGCTAAGGATCTGGGATTAGATGAGGTAAAATCTCTTTTAGAGGAGATATTAAGAGAGAACAAGGTATATATTGAGAGAATTATCCCATATGATAAGGCTGGCGTGATACAGCTCATCAGAAAACAGGGCGAGCTTGTGTCGGAGGAATATGTGGCTGATGGGATACAGATAAAGGCATATGTGCCGATGGAGGTGTACGGCAGGCTCGATTAGGGTGCTGCTTCGCTATATCATTATATTAAGCGAGGAATTTAAAATGTCGAAAACGCGTTCAATCCGCTGGGACAAGCTGGACAACACAGCAAATCTGTTCCCTAGTATAGCGGGAGAGAGCATGACAAATGTATATAGGATCTCAGTCACCTTAACTGATGAGATTGACAGTGAAAAGCTGCAGGAGGCACTGGATATAGTGCTTCCGAAGTTTGGTCTGTTTAATGTGAGACTCAGGATGGGAGTATTCTGGAACTATTTTGAGGAAAATGGCAAAAAGGCACCAAAGGTGCATGAGGAAAATACATTTCCGTGCAGGTTTATAAGACCTAACAAAAATCACAGCTATCTTTTCAGGGTGACATACTATAAGAACAGAATAAATCTTGAGGTTTTTCATGTGCTAACAGATGGCATGGGCGGCATCAATTTTCTGAGAGAACTCACATATCAGTATCTGCGTCTCACACATCCGGAGCTTGCAAAGCTAAAGGGTGATTCACTGACGCAGGGCACATCCCTAAATAGAGAGGACAGCTTTGTAAAGAACTATAAATCTAGCAAGCCAAGTGGCTTTAACAGGCAGAAGGCGTATCTTCTAAAGCTGGAAAAGGTACCTGATGGAGAGTTTGGGCTGATACATGGCATGATGCCTGTATCACAGCTGAAGCAGGTCTGCCACCGCTATGGAGTTTCCATAAATGATTATCTGGTAGCATGCTTTGTGTGGAGTGTGTATCAGGAGTGTTTTCACGGCATGCCAAACGATATGCCTGTCAGGGTCGCAGTTCCTGTGAATCTTCGTCCTTATTTTGACTCGGTGACCACAAAGAACTTTTTTGTCATGATATCTGCTGAGTTCAGACCGCAAAACAGCACCTACACATTCGAGGAGGTGCTTAAAATAGTGACGGATTCCATCAATTCACAGATTTCTAAGGAGCATCTGGAGGATCTTTTCTCATACAGTGTGTCAAATCAGAAAAATATCCTGATGAGACCGGTGCCTCTTTTTATAAAAAATCTGGCAATGAAGGCGGTCTATACGCAGTCGGCACTGGCGAATACCACCACTATCACCAATATTGGAAATATAAAGGTGGAGCCGGAATACGAGCCGTATATAACAGGCTTTTATTCCTTTATACCAATGTCCAAGGGGCAGCCTATGAAGGGCACCATCTGTTCCTACAAGGACACACTGGTGTTTACTTTTTCATCTATTCTGGCAGATACGATGATTCAGAGAAGCTTTTTTAAGAAGCTTGTAAATGACGGAGTGGATGTGACAATTGAGACAAATGGAGAGTATTATGACTAAATGCATGAAATGCGGTGTTTATATAACCGATAATACCGATAAATGCCCACTCTGCCAGCAGGTTGTGGCACCTGTTGAACAGCCATCGGACAACGGTATGAGATACCCTGATGTCAAGGGTGCATCAAGAAAGTACAGATTACTGGAAAATATTATATTGTTTCTGTCTATAGTTGGACAGATTGTGCTGACAACTGTTGATTACATGACAGACCGGGAAATAAACTGGAGCTTTATAGTGCTTCTTGTTGTAATCTATGCGAATGTGACGCTTCGCCTGGCAATAGTCGGAAGAAATGGATATATTTTTAAAATTGTAAGCACATTTGTGTTCACGGTGCTGTTTCTCGAGGGCATAGACCTGCTCACAGGAGCCAGTGGCTGGGCACTTACATTTGTTTTCCCAAGTGCCATACTGGCGATGGTTCTTGCAACAATTATACTTATGATAGTAAACATAAGAAACTGGCAGAGCTACATGATGATGCAGCTTTTTCTTGTGCTGATGAGCGCGATTGCGATGATACTTGTGGCAGTCAAGGTCATATGGTTCCCATATCTGGCAATGGGAGCGATGGGAGCATCGTTGTTTTTGTTCCTCGGAACATTGATTATAGGTGACAAAAGAGCCAGAACAGAGCTGAAACGGAGATTTCATATATGATAGGCTTTCATGGAATAGGAAATTCGCATATGTTTGAGGATGAGGAGATGGGAAGCTACCATCCGGAAATTGAAAACGGCGATAGTAATGGTGATAATGAAACTGGAATAATAGGAGCTTTGGGTAATAAGCTTGAAAAGACATTTAAGAACTCATTATCTGCCATGAAAAGTGAGCATGCGGAAAAAGTCCATAGCAATGCAGTTGTGGGAGATGAAGAAGTCAGTATACAGGGAAAAATACTTGCTAATCTGATGGGACATATCACAAATGACCTTGCAATCGGTAAAAAAATAAAATCCGGAGAGCTCAGGAAGCGCATGAAGGAACCTGCATGGCTTGTTCCGGACTGCTTTGTGACAGAGGATATAGATATGGAAGGCTTCACGATGAAGCTTTTATCATCAAAGGAAAACCCAAATACAGAGCGTGTGATACTGCAGCTGCATGGTGGCGGATATATGGGTGCAGTGCGCAATGCATACTATGTATTTGCAGGCCTTTATAATGAGGTAAGCGAGGGCTGCTCAGTGCTCACGCCTGACTATCGCGTGGCGCCGGAGCACCCGTATCCGGCAGCACTTGAGGATGCCGTAGCCTGCTATAAATGGCTTTTGTCACAGGGCTGGTTTGGTTCGCAGATTGTACTGGCAGGAGACTCAGCGGGCGGAGGCCTTGCAATGTGCCTCACCATGTATCTTCGTGACCACGACATGCCGCTTCCGGCAGGAATAGTAGCCATGTCACCATGGACTGACCTCACAGCAGGCGGAGAGTCCTACGAGACAAATTATGAAAAGGACCCACTGTTTGGAAACACAAGGGACAGTCTCATCTACGTGAATGACTATCCCGGTGACCACGATAAAATGGATCCGTACATATCGCCACTGTTTGGTGATTTCAGAGGCTTTCCTCCAATGCTCATACAGGCTGGCTCGATAGAGATGCTTTTATCTGACTCGGTCGATGCCGCTGCAAAGGCAAGAAACCAGGGCGTTAAGGTGCGCCTGTCAGTGTATGAGGGGATGTTTCATGTGTTCCAGATGGGATATCTCAATTTCCCGGAGTCCAAGCGTGCATGGGCGGAGGTCAAGCGTTTCCTAAAGGTGATTAAAGAGGAAGAATAGAGGAGAAGCAGATAATGATTACCGGAGAATTAAGAAATAAAATAGATAAAATATGGGAAACATTCTGGACAGGTGGCATCACAAATCCATTAGATGTTATAGAACAGTTTACATATTTACTCTTTATAAAGCAGCTTGACGAAGTTGAGACAACAAAAGAAAACGAGGCAAATTTTCTCGGTGTAGACTATGAGTCTATGTTTCCGGGTGAATGTCAGAAATACCGCTGGAGCAAATTCAAAAATCTCGGTTCAGCAGAGAAAATGTATGAGCTTGTTTTAAATGGAGTGTTTCCATTTATAAAGAATCTGCATCAGGACGGGGATTCGGCCTATGCCAGATATATGGGAGATGCCATATTCAAGATTCCTACCGCGGCAATGCTGTCAAAAATAGTCGATGGAATAGATAAGCTTGAGCTGGGAGATGAAGATTCTAAGGGAGATTTATACGAGTATCTTCTCTCAAAGGTTGCAACAGCCGGAACTAATGGACAGTTCAGAACACCGCGACACATTATAAAAATGATGGTCGAGCTTGTAAAACCGGCACCGGATGATACAATAATTGATCCGGCAATGGGAAGTGCAGGCTTTCTGATAGAAGCACAGAGCTATCTAAGAGAAAACCATCCGGAGCTTTTCCTTCATCAGGAGAGCCTTGAGCATTTCAATAACACTATGTTTTATGGTAACGATATGGACAGAACCATGCTTCGAATCGGAGCTATGAATATGCTGCTTCATGGTGTGGAAAATCCTAATATTTCGTACAGAGACAGTCTTTCAGAGCAGAATACGGATGTTGAAAAATACAGCTTAGTTCTGGCAAATCCGCCGTTTAAGGGAAGTCTGGACTATGAGGCGGTTTCAGCAGATTTGCTTAAAGTGACAAAGACGAAGAAAACAGAGCTGCTTTTCTTAGCACTATTTTTGCGTATACTCAAAAAAGGTGGCAGAGCGGCAGTGATTGTTCCTGATGGAGTATTGTTTGGCAGCAGTAAAGCACATAAACAAATCAGAAAAGAAATCATAGAAAACAATAAGCTCGACGCAGTCATATCAATGCCAAGTGGAGTGTTTAAGCCATACGCAGGAGTGTCAACAGCAATCCTTATTTTTACAAAAACAGGCTCAAGTGATACCGACAAAGTATGGTTTTATGATATGAAGGCTGATGGATTAAGCCTTGATGACAAACGTCAGGAAATCGCAGACAATGATATACCGGATATTATTGAGAGATTCAATCATCTTGATGCAGAGACTGACAGAAAAAGAACGGATCAGAGCTTCTTTGTTCCTGTTGATGAGATTGTCTCAAATAATTATGACCTTTCAATCAATAAGTACAAGGAAATAGTCTATGAGGCTGTGCAATATGAGCCAACCGAAGTGATAATAGGAAAGATAGACGCTCTGGAAAGTGAGATACAGGGTGAACTGGCAGAGCTTAAGAAACTGTTGGATGTGTAAAAGCAAATTCGTGTTTGTAGGGGATAATGTAGATGAAAGTTAAAATTGGTGATTTGACTAAGATTAAGACAGGAAAACTTGATGCAAATGTTTCTTCAGAAGATGGAAAGTATCCATTTTTTACTTGTTCAAAAGAACCATTGAAAATATCAACATATTCGTATGATTGTGAGTGTGTGTTAGTTGCTGGAAATGGAGATTTAAATGTTAAATATTATAATGGAAAGTTTGATGCTTATCAGCGAACATATATAATAGAAGCTAATGGAAGTGGAAAGTTATATATGCCATACCTTTATTATTTTATGGAAGATTATATAGATGAATTACGGAAACAGGCTATTGGTGGAGTTATAAAGTATATCAAGTTAGCTAATTTGACTGATGCATTAATCGAATTACCTTCAGTTGATGAGCAGAAATCCATAGTCGAAATATTGAAAAAGGTAAAGGGAATACTAGATAAGCGTAATGATGAGATTAGGGAGTTAGACAATCTCATCAAGGCCCGATTTGTCGAGTTGTTTGGTGATCCAGTTGCTAATCCTATGCACTGGTCTGTGAAAAGGTTAAAAGAACTTGCCATTCAGATAAATAGTGGCAATACTCCTAAGGGTGGTTCTGAGAATTATGTAGAAAAAGGAATTACGTTTTTTAGAAGCCAGAATGTATGGAAAGATCGTTTAGAGATGGATGATATTGCTTATATAGATGAAAAAACTCATGAAAGTATGAAGAGAAGTAGTCTTAAGCATGGCGATATCCTTATGACAAAGACAGGGCGTATAAATACAGAGAACAGTTCACTTGGAAGAGCTGCTTTGTATGAAGGTGAAGATGATATGGCCAATGTGAATGGACATGTTTATTTCATCAGACTTAAGGAAGGGGTAAATAATAAGTTTGTTCTTAGAGTTTTAGTGTCACCAGAGTATCGTGATTTAATTAGAAGTGTTTGTGTCGGTGGAATTGATAAGCGTCAGCTCAATAAGGAACATATTGAGGAGTTTCCTATAATATATCCTCCGTCAGAAATGATTGATAATTATATTGAATTTGTAGAACAGGTTAACAAATCAAAATTTGATACTATGACCTTCGCTCCAATATATGCTATAATAAACCTATATTTACACACTTATTTTTATCAGGGAAGGAGATGAGCAAGCATGACAGAATCACTTAAACTACCGGTGGGAATAGAGAGCTTTGATGAGATCCGTTCAGACGGATATTACTATGTCGATAAGACAAAGCTGATTGAACAGTTGGTTGACAGCCGGGGAAAAGTCAACCTTTTTACCAGACCGCGTCGTTTTGGCAAGACTCTAAACATGAGTATGCTCAAATCTTTCTTTGAAATTGGAGCAACTTCTGAATTATTTGATGGTCTTTATATATCGCACAACAAAAAACTGTGTGATGATAATATGGGCAAGTATCCTGTGATATTTCTATCTTTAAAGAATGTGGAAGGACTCGATTTTCAAGCTGCAAAGTATCAGATGATAGAGATAATTGCAAAGGAAGCTAAGAGATTTGCATATTTGAAGCAGAGTGACAGGCTGGACATTGACGATAAGTCGACGTATGCTTTTTTAATTCGATTAGAGGATGGCAGATATGAAATGAGAGATGAGGCACTGTATGCTTCGCTTCAAACTTTATCTGAGCTGTTATATAAGCATCATGGCAGAAAAACGGTTATTTTAATAGATGAATATGATGTTCCACTGGATAAGGCATTTCAGAACGGCTATTATAAAGAGATGGTTTCTTTGATACGTGCCATATTCGGAAAAGCATTAAAGACAAATGAGGCATTGGATTTTGCTGTCTTAACAGGTTGTCTTCGTGTTTCAAAAGAAAGTATTTTTACAGGATTAAATAATTTCAAGATTTTATCTATTACGGATACAAGATTTGATGAACACTTTGGCTTTACGGATGAGGAAGTAGAGCGTTTGCTGGAATTTTATCATATGGAAAACAGGTTTGCAGAGACAAAGGAATGGTATGATGGTTATCATTTCGGAAATGTTGATGTATATTGTCCGTGGGATGTAATCAATCATGTTGACAGAATAAAAGATGATCCAATGGCTGGACCGGAAGCGTATTGGATTAATACAAGCGGAAATGAGCTTGTTAAGAGGTTTATAGATAAGGCTGGTAAGACAACCAGAGATGAAATTGAGCGTTTGATCGTGGGAGAAGCTATAGACAAGCAAATCCGTCTGGATATGACCTATGACGAAATAGACAATAATATTGATAATCTATGGAGTGTTCTGTTTACAACAGGTTATCTGACATATACAAAGATAAGTGAGGACAAAAAATATAGCCTTGTAATTCCGAACAAGGAGATTAAAGAAGTATTTAAGCTGCAGATACAGGAGTGGTTCAGGAATAAAATATTTTCCAATACCGAGCAGTTGCAGGACTTTTGGAAGGCTTTCAAAGATGGAAATACACAGATAATGGAAATGTATTTAAACAAGGTGCTGAGCAATTCGGTGAGCGTTTTTGACACAAGAGCGCGAAATGATGAAAAGGAAAGCTCCTATCATAATCTGCTTATTGGTATTTTGAGCGGCAATGAGGACTGGCTGGTAAAGTCAAATGTTGAGGCAGGAGAGGGCTTTGCAGATATTATTGTGGAGACAGATGATCCGGATGAAGGAATTATTGCAGAGCTTAAATACACAAAAGATTTTAAAGCTATGGAAAAATCCTGTGAAAAGGCTCTGAAACAGATAAAGGATAGAAGATATCAGGAATATCTGTTAAATGATGATCGACAGAATATCATGTATTATGGAATTACATTTTGCAGAAAAAGATGCAAAGTGCTTGTAGAAAGATAAAAGGGGTGATTACATGGAAACTAATTTTGATTACCTTTTAAAGAAAGAAGAATACGCAGATTTTGCAAAGCAGGCAGTTGAAGCAGAAAAAAGTTTATCCATTTCACCTGCTACTTGTGCCATTTTGTCGAGGCGTGCACTTGAGCTTGCAGTGAGGTTTGTTTTCTCATATGACGCGGAGCTTTCGCTTCCGTACAGAGATAATGTATCAAGTCTCATTCATGAGCCGACGTTTAGAAGGATAATTGAGCCAAGGCTGTTTCCAATGCTCAAATATACTATTCATTTGGGAAATGTTGCAGTTCATACCAACAACAATATAGGCAGGGATGAAGCAATAATAGCGCTTCGTGATTTGTTTGAGTTTTGCGATTGGATTGATTATTCGTATTCGAGGGAATACGATGAGAAAACCTATGATGAGTCGATTCTTGCAAGCGGTAATGAAAAGCGTATAAAGGCTGATGAGCTCATGAAGCTGTATGAGAGCCTAAGCAGTAAGGATAAAAAGCTCGAGAGCGTATTAAAGGAGAATGAAGAACTCCGCGAGCAGATGACAAAGAAGCGTAGTCAGAATGTAAAGACAAGGGAGTTCCATGTAGATACGATAAGCGAGGCAGAAACCCGCAAGAGATATGTAGATGTTGCCTTAAAGGAGGCAGGCTGGGTTATTGGCAGAAATGTCACGGAGGAGGAGACGGTTACAGGAATGCCAAACAGCACAGGAACAGGGTATGTGGATTATGTCCTTTGGGGAAAGGACAATCTGCCACTTGCTGTGGTGGAGGCTAAAAAGACTTCTGTGGATGCTATGGTAGGAAGCCAGCAGGCGAAGCTGTATGCTGACTGTTTGCAGAACAAATACAATAGACGCCCTCTTATTTTCACAACAAATGGATTTGAATTTTTCTATACGAATGATTATATGGGATATCCAAGGCGTGAGGTTTCAGGCTTTTTCACACAGGAGGAGCTGCAGCTTGAGATGGATGGACGCACTTCAAGGATTCCGCTTGAAAATATACTGATAAGCGATGATATTACCAACAGACCGTATCAGAAAGAGGCTGTAACCGCAGTCTGCGATGCCATCACAAATAAGCACCGCAAGATGCTTATAGTGCAGGCCACAGGTTCAGGAAAGACAAGAGTGAGCATTAGTATTGTTGATGTATTAAGACGCCACAATTATGTGAAGAATATTCTGTTTCTCGCAGACAGAAAAGCTCTTGTGAAGCAGGCAAAAAACAATTATACGAATCTGCTTCCTGATTTGTCCTGTTGCAACCTGCTTGACAATAAAGATGACCCTGAGTCGTGCAGGATGATTTTTTCCACATATCCGACGATGATGAATGCCATAGATGAGAGGAAAAACAAATATGGTGATAAGCTTTTTAGTCCGGGGCATTTTCAGCTCATAATATGCGATGAAGTACATAGAAGTATTTACAAAAAATATCAGGAAATATTTGAGTATTTTGATGCGATGTTACTTGGCATGACTGCCACTCCTAAGAATGAAATAGACAAAAACACATATGGAGTTTTTGACCTTGAAAGAGGAGTTCCGACGTTTGCGTATGAGCTTGAAAAAGCGGTGGAAGAGGGCTATCTGGTCAATTATTCTACTCTGGAATATAAGTCAAAAATAATGGAAAGCGGTATTCACTATGATGAGCTGTCAGATGAGGAAAAAGAAGAGTATGAGGATACATTTTCTGATGATGACACTGTAGGTGATGATATATCAGGAGAGGCTGTAAATACATGGCTTTTTAACGCGGATACAATTGATAAGGTTTTAAGAGAGCTTATGGAAAAGGGCTTAAAAATTGAGGGTGGAGACAAGCTTGGCAAGACAATAATTTTTGCCAAAAATTCTTTACATGCACAGGCAATAGTCGAGCGCTTCAATAAGCTTTTTCCGGAATATGGAGGAGACTTCATAAAGCGGATAGATTATAGCATAAAGTACAGTGATTCATTGATAGATGAGTTTAGTACAAGTGATAAAATGCCACAGATAGCAGTATCTGTTGATATGCTTGACACAGGAATAGATATTCCGGAGATTTTGAATCTTGTATTCTTTAAGAAGGTAAAAAGCTATGCTAAGTTCTGGCAGATGATTGGAAGAGGAACCAGGCTTTGCCCTAATCTGCTCGGGGAGGGCATGGACAAAGAAAGATTTCTCATATTTGATTTCTGTAACAATTTTGAATATTTCCGCGTGAACAAAAATGGAGCGGAGAATGGTATAACAGAATCACTCAATGAGAAAATATATAACACAAAAGCCCAGATTGTAAGAGAACTTCAGGCACCGGTATACAGTAGTGATGAGGTATACGCAGATTACAGAAAAAGCCTTGTGGATGATTTAAAGGAGGATGTAATTGGCTTAAATGATGATAGCTTTATGGTGAAAAGACATCTGCGTTATGTGGAGTTTTTCAGGGCTTCATCATCGTGGGATAATCTGGAGACAATAGAGATTTCGGATATCAGGGAGCATATTGCACCTCTTATCAGGCCTAAAAAGGAAGATGAGCTGGCACGAAGATTTGACTATCTGGTATACAGTATAGATCTTGGACTGTTGCAAAGCAAAAGCATACAAAGTCCGGTGAATATAGTGGTTCAGACCGCAGAAAAGCTGTCTGCCAAATACTCAATCCCACAGGTGGAAAAGAAAAAGGAGATTATCGAAAAGGTCCAGACAAATGAATTTTGGGATAAAGTCACTATAATAGAGCTTGATACAGTAAGAGAAGCTTTAAGAGGTCTGTTGCAGTACCTTGACAGACAGGTACGGCCAATATACTATACAAATTTCACGGACTCTATAACAGATGGTACACCGGGTGAACCTTTATATGGCGGAAATGACTTGAAAAATTATCGTAAAAAAGTCGAATTTTACCTGAAAGAGCATAGTGACAAATTGTCAGTGTATAAGCTGAAAAACAACAAAAAGCTGACAGAAACGGATCTAAGGGAATTGGAACGAATCCTGTGGACAGAGCTTGGTTCAAAGGAAGATTATATAAAGGAATACGGAGAGACACCGATAGGCAGATTAGTACGAAAAATAGTCGGTGTAGATAGAGCGGCAGTAAACGAAGCCTTCAGTTGTTTTATGTCAGAAGAGCGCTTGAACATAAATCAGATGAGATTCGTAAATCTGATAGTGGACTATATAGTAGCAAATGGAAATATCGAAGATAATAAAGTATTGATGGGTGAACCATTTAAATCAGTTGGAAGTATCACAACTCTTTTCAAAGATGATATGAGTACCGCAAAACAGATAATGGAGATAGTGAACCAGATAAAGCGTAACTCCGAAGAAATTGCCTGATGTATAGCGAAGCTGTTTAGATACTGTAGATTTATGCACATGAAACACAGAAAATGGAAGAGGATGTGAAAAAACTCAATCGAGTTTTTTCACATCCCCTTTTTTTGAGCTTATATATTAGCATCTCCTGCAGACAGGTTGTGGAAGCATAATAAATTTGCAAAAATTATAATTAATTCTATAAAGTACTTGACATAGTTACTAAGAGTTACTATAATAAGTACATAAAGTGAATATAAGAGGCGCAGAAAGTAATTATAGGAGTTGAACACATGAATAAAGTAGATGTAAATGGATTAACAGAACGGGAGTTTTTAGCAGAATATAAGCCGGGCGATTATGACAGACCATCGGTTACAGTTGACATGATGGTGCTTCGTATGAAGGAAGATTTAAGCTGTATGCAGGTGCTTCTGATAAAGAGAAAGGCTCATCCGGAGATAGACAAATGGGCGCTTCCAGGCGGATTTATTAACATAAAGGAATCAGCATATGAAGCAGCGTGCAGGGAGCTTAAAGAGGAAACAGGTCTTACAGACATTTATCTTGAGCAGCTCTATACCATGAGCCAGCCGGACAGAGACCCGCGTATGAGAATTATTGATATTGCATATATTGCACTGCTTCCATATGGGTATGAGCAGTCTGCCGTTGCAGGTGATGACGCAAAGGATGCCAGATGGTTCGATGTGAAATTTGCAGATGAAAAACTTGAGTTTGCAAACGACTTGATTAAAATTGAATACTCCCTCAAGTCTGAGAAATTTAAAAACGGTGTAATCACAGTGGAAAACTTTGTTCCGGTCAGCGTATCAGACGAAAAGCTTGCTTTTGACCATGACCAGATTATACTGGAAGGACTTATGAGGATAAGGAATAAGGCTGAGTATACAGGCATTATGTTTAACCTTGTGCCGCGTGAGTTTACCATTCCGGACCTGCTTAAGGTGTTTGAGGTCCTTTCAGGAAAGGAAGTTCATCCAAAGGTGTTCCGTGAGAAGATTGCAGGACAGCTTGTTTCACTTGACAGGTCGCAGAGACCTATTGTCGGAAGAAAACCGGCTGCTGTGTACAGATATGTTGACCTTAACATGGATGAACGTAAACTGGTTAAAGTGCAGAAGAAATATAAAAACGGTGTGATGCTCACAAGGGCACAGCCATTCCATAACGGACACCTGAACATGATAAAACATGCCGCATCGGAGTGCGAAAATCTGCTTGTTGTGATAGGCAGTGCAAACAAAAGCTATACAAAGAGAAATCCGTTTCCAATCGAATACAGAAAAAGGCTTGTTGAAAACGTACTGCAGGAAGAGGATTTAAGCGGTGCAGATGTAAAGGTTATGACATTATCGGACTGGAGAATGGAGGATGCAGCCCAGTATGTAAAGGAATGGGGTTCTTTCTTCTATTACAATATAGCTAATGAAATTGGAGAGAAAAGCTTTACATTCTATTACAACGACGACCCGAAGATTGCGGAAAACTGGTTTACAGATGATATTTTAAAGAACGTGACTATCAGAAACCTTGGCAGAAGCGATATTGAGATTTCAAGTACAATGATCAGAGATTTGCTGTATAAGAAAGATTATGACAAAGTCAGGGATCTGGTTCCGCGATGGATGTGGAAGGATTTAAAGCAGCTTGGAAAAATCCTTATGGATGCAACAAATGATGATTATATGATGTAGGAGGAAATGATTATGGCAAAGAAAATTTTAGTAGTAGTGGATGCACAGAATGACTTTATTACAGGAGTTCTTGGAAACAAGGAGTGTAACGTGGCAACAAATGTTATTGCAGATGAAATCAGGTCAGGAAAATATGATAACGTGATATTCACAAGGGATACGCATGATGAAAACTATCTGAATACTCAGGAGGGAAGAAAGCTTCCGGTAGCTCACTGTATTAAAGGGACAAACGGATGGGAGGTAGACGCGCGTCTTAAGGATGCAATGAAGGAGCGTGGAGTTGACTGTGACGATATGACTTATATTGACAAGCCGACGTTTGGATGCAAAGAGCTTGGCGAACTGCTTGCGGGATATGACAACAGCGATACAGAGATTTATTTCTGCGGATTCTGCACGGGAATATGTGTAATCAGCAACGTAGCAATTGCAAAGACGTTTTGTAAAGAGGCAGAGGTGTCCGTGATAGAAAATGCCTGTGCCTGCGTAACGCCTGAAAGTCATAAGACGGCAATAGAAGCAATGAAGATGATTCAGGTCAATATTATATAGAAAGCCATTTATTAAAAATGTTTCTGACATACTAATAGCGTAAGAAATGGGAGGAGAATATTATGAAATTAAACCAGATAATCACAAGTCTTTTAGAGACTGATATGTATAAATTCAGCATGGGTCAGACAATATTCCATCAGTTTACGGATTACAAGACCACATGGACATTCAAGTGCAGAAATGAAGATGTGCATTTTACACAGAAAATGGTGCAGGAGATAACAGAACAGATTAAGGCTTTCTGTAAGCTTCGGTTTACAGAGGATGAGCTTGCATATCTTGACAATATCAAATGGATCAAAGGCTCTTATGTTGATTTCCTTCGTCTCTGGCAGCCGCGTTTTGAGGATTTTGAGATAGGAACAGATGCACCTTGTGGCTTGTCTATCGAGGCAAAAGGAACATGGCTTAATACTTCAATGTATGAGATTCCGACACTTGCCATTGTAAATGAAGTATATTTCAGAATGGCATATGACTATGATAAGCTGCTTGACAGCTTTAAGAAGCGTCTGGATGCAAAGTATGAGAATTTAAAGAATGGACACTGGTATGCGGGTACATTCTCAGAGTTTGGTCTCAGAAGAAGACTTTCTGCTGAAGCGCAGGAGCTTGCAGTGCAGAAGTTCGCACATTTAAATGACACCCTGCATAGTTCATCAAAGTTTGTTGGCACATCAAATGTGTACCTTGCAAAGAAGTACGGACTTACACCTGTAGGCACCATGGCTCATGAGTGGATTATGTGTACAGGACAGGGCAATCACAAACACAATCCGGCATATTCAAACTGGTATGCTCTTGATGCATGGATTAAGGAGTATGGAGTATTAAACGGTATTGCGCTTACTGACACAATTACAACAGACTGTTTCCTGCGTGATTTCCAGCTTACCTATGCGACACTTTTCTCAGGAGTGCGTCATGACAGCGGAGACCCGTATGAGTGGGGTGAAAAGATGATTGCTCATTACAAGAGCCTTGGAATTGACCCTAAAACAAAGACACTTTTATTCAGCGACAGTCTTGACTTTGAGCGTGCTGATAAGCTCTACAGACATTTCTGCAAGGAAACAAATGTAGCTTTCGGTATCGGTACATACTTAAGTAATGATACAGATGTTCCTGCACTCAATATCGTCATGAAAACCACAATATGCAATGGTATGGATGTAGCGAAGATTTCTGATACACCCGGCAAGGGCATGTGCAAAAACCCGGATTATGTGGATTACTTAAACCGCTGCATTGATTACAGGATGAAAAATGACCGCTAAAAAGGTATCAGAAGATGACGTGATAAAAGTAGTTTTAAATGGAGAAAGCCGAGATAATAAATTTATTAGTGGTAAAATCATAATTTAAAAGGAGTGACATTATGAAGTTGGAAAGTATCTATGATAGAGGTATTAAGTTTCATCATTATTGTAATACTGCATACCCTTTAAGACCGAATTCATTGGCTCAGTATGAAGTCCATGATAATACTGCAATCAGAGAAGTGATTAAGAAGAATATTGAAGAACAAGAAGAGCTTTGTTTGTATGTTCATGTGCCATTTTGTCAGTCAAGATGCAAATTCTGTGAGTATGTAGTACTCGATAAGCCTGAAGAGGGAGATGCAGATAATTATGTAGAGCACCTTTTGAAGGAAATTGAACTTTATAGAGATATTATAAAAAATAAAAAGATAGTTGGATATGATCTGGGTGGTGGTACACCTTCGTATTTGTCGATTGAAAATCTTACAAAGATTACAGAATCAATTAAGAAGTTTAATCTTGAAGAGAATATGTATCTAAGTGTAGAAACAACACCGGTAATCGCAGCAAATGATATTGAAAAGATAAAGGCTCTTAAAAAACTTGGATATAATAGAATTTCTATGGGATTCCAGACTGTATCTGAAAAATTACTTGAGTCACTTGGCAGAGAAGGATCTAAGTCTATATATGAAAAGGCCGTGGAAAATATTAGAGCTGTGGGATTTGACAGACTTAATATTGATCTTATGTATGGTTTCTTAAATCAGTCAGATGAAGATTTTGCAAATACAATAAAGTATACAATTGCACTTAATCCGGAGTTTATTACATTGTACCGTAATAGATATAAGGGAACCAAGCTTGAGTCAGAGTCACAAGGTGTTACCTTATATAAGGTTAACAGACAATATGATATTGCTTATAACCTATTGAAGAAAGCCGGATATATCGCTAATAATGGCAAAAATACATTCAGTAAGATACCAAAGGATATGGGAACTTCATCATATCTTACAAAACGTGTAATTAATGCTACATCTTATATTGGATTTGGTCTTGGTGCTCAGTCGTTCTGTGGTAATTATCTGGCGTATAATCTTGGTTGTGCAGACCATATGTTGAATAAATATTTCGATGCGATTGATAATGGGATTTTTCCAATCAATGACATAGCGGATTTACCAATTGAAGAAGTACATGCCAAGGCATTGTCAGTTATGTTCTATTTCGGATTTATTTCAATGAAGGCATTTAAAAAAAGATTCAATGAGGATTTTAAAGATGTCTATGGGGCTCAAATCGAATTCTTACAGAACCACCAGTTAATGGAATATGTTGATGAGGATACATTTATGCTTACTGATTATGGTGCAGCACACTTGTATGGAATTATTCCGTTGTTCTACAGTGAACGCAGTATCAATGAAATGTTTGCTATGTCAGAAAGATGGTTGAATGATAAAAAAGGAGAAGAAATATTCCTTGAGAAATATGATAGAAAGGCATATGATGCTCCGTCAATCGCAGTTGATTTGATTGTATTGAATAAAGACAAGTCAAAGGTTTTGTTGATTACAAGGGGGTCACATCCATATGTTAATTATCTTGCACTTCCTGGAGGTTTTTATCAGAACACTGACGATACGATAGAATATGCTGCAGCACGCGAATTGCTTGAAGAAACATCAATATCCGTTAATATTACAGAGGAGAACCTTGTAAAGATTTCATCCTCTAAGGCAAGAGATCCCAGAGGGTGGGTGGTGAGCATTGCTTATATGGTTATATTGAATGATACAGATATTAAGCCTTTGGCAAATACAGATGCAATTAGTGCTGATTGGTATGATACTAAGTCATTGGAGAAGGAAAAGCTGGCATTTGACCATTATGACATTATTAAGTATGCACTAAAGTAAACAAAATTGCATATTCAACAATGCAAAGAGCATTATAACTTCAAGTTTTTGTGTATGTGTAATTGGAGAGGCACATTTAGATAAGAAATACAAAAGCTAATAATAGAAAAAATTCTAAAATTTTGTCATAAAGTAGGATTGATATGCCCCCTTATTGTAAACATATAAAAGGAAAACATTATGGAACTGGATGTGTTTTCCAACAGATATATATGAATTAATGAGTTTTAAAGAATATATGAAATATTCGTGCCAACAAATGTATTATGAAAGAATTTTTAATAAATTGTATTGTATCTATAATGCAAGCGAAAACAAAACAGACAATATATGGGATAAAATTATAAGAGAATTATCAAATATAGTAATTGATGAACAGGATCGGCTGATATCGTTTGACAATTTATTAAAAAAGAGTGATATTGAAATGATTGAAGAAATTGATAAAAGAATTACTTTTTTAATAGAATTAAGAGGAAGATTTATTATATATTTACTAAAAAAACACCACTTTACAACTTTATAGATGACTCATATTTTGCGAAAATGCTTGTTTTAAGGCATTTATAACAGATGTTGATTTTATTTGGTTTTCGACTTTCTGCACGAAAGTGGCAAAAAATACCTGGCTGCGAATTCCTTCGCTTAAGGCGAATCTGAAATCCTGAACACTTTTATTCCTGTAGCCGGCAAATTTGTTATCGACATAAGGCAAAAGCTTCATTGAGTGTGTGAAACTTTTTGAAAAAACATATTATATTCGGTGAATAATGGATATATATTTCTTCAAAGTATTCCTATTTATATTATATCTCCTCATCAAATCCACCTGTTTAATAGACATATCAGACAAATACTTTAAAATCTCCTCTCTGAGAGCATTATACATCAGAAAGCCCTGTACTATTTCTTTTTTATGAAAAAAGTTGCAAAGTGCTTGTAGAAAGATAAAGGGTATGATTACTTTGCTTTGCTGCAGAGTAAGAGCGTACACAAATGAACATCCAGTCACAGCGTAAGAAAACCGGGAGACCGTGAACGCAGCAGGGGGCACACCCTCATGTAAGCGACTAGCGAAGCTGTTTAGATACTGTAGAATTATGCACATGAAACACAGAAATGCCCAGCCATGGATGGCTGGGCAAGGTGTTATGCGCCATGGACGGCGCATAAAAGCCGGTTTCGTCAAGTATAGAAACACTATAAGCATAATTCGTACAGAATCTTAACAGCAAAGCGTTAGCGCACGTGATGGTGTGCCATCCCCCGGCTGCGTTCCCGGTCTCCCGGTTTTCGTAGTTAGTCAAGTGAATTAAGCACTCTTTCCGGTATAAAGCTGATAATACTTTCCCTTCTTTGCAATCAGCTCATCATGACTTCCCCTTTCAATAATGCGTCCCTGCTCCAAAACCATAATGCAGTCGCTGTTTCTGACAGTAGAAAGTCTGTGTGCGATAACAAATGTAGTGCGGCCATGCATGAGCTTATCCATGCCGTCCTGAACAATACGCTCGGTACGTGTATCAATTGAGCTTGTAGCCTCATCGAGGATGAGCACAGGCGGATCGGCGATAGCGGCACGCGCAATGGCTAGAAGCTGGCGCTGGCCCTGGCTTAGGTTTGCACCGTCACCTGTCAGTACAGTATTGTAGCCGTCAGGAAGCTGGCGGATAAACGTATCGGCATTTGCCAGGCGGGCAGCAGCGTATACTTCATCATCTGTGGCATCTAGCTTGCCGTAGCGGATGTTTTCCATGACAGTAGCTGTGAAAAGGTGGGTATCCTGCAAAACAATGCCAAGAGAGTGGCGCAGATCAGCCTTTTTAATTTTGTTTATATTGATGCCGTCATATCTTATCTTGCCGTCTGCTATATCGTAGAAGCGGTTGATAAGGTTAGTGATGGTAGTCTTTCCTGCTCCGGTGGTGCCGACAAAGGCAATCTTCTGACCGGGTGTTGCAAAAAGATCAACGTCGTGCAGCACAATTTTCTCAGGCACATATCCGAAATCCACATTATCAAATACCACATCGCCCTCGAGCTTTTTGTAATCCACAGAGCCGTCAGCCTGATGAGTATGCTTCCATGCCCATAAGCCGGTGCGCTCAGGGGTTTCAGTGAGCTTTCCGTTTTCTTCTTTAGCATTTACAAGTGTGACATAGCCCTCGTCAGTCTCAGGCGCTTCGTCGAGTAGTGAGAAGATACGGTCACATCCGGCAAGCGCCATGATGATACTGTTGAACTGCTGGCTGACCTGCGAGATAGGCATGTTAAAGCTCTTGTTAAAGGTCAGAAAGCTCGCAAGCTTACCAAGGGTCAGACCGCCAAAGCCTGAAAGAGCCATAACACCGCCGGCAAGAGCGCAGAGCACGTAGCTTAGATTTCCAATCTGTGCGTTTACAGGACCGAGCATGTTGGAGTACATGTTGGCATTGTAGGCGCTTTCAAAGAGTTCATCGTTTATTTTGTCGAAGGCTTCAATATTTTCCTGCTCGTGGGTAAATACCTTGACTACCTTCTGGCCGTTGAGCATTTCCTCGATGAAGCCGTTAACCTTGCCGAGGTCGCGCTGCTGTGCAAGGAAATAGCGGCTGGAGAAGCCTGCAAATTTCTTTGTCACGACTGTTGTTACGATTACCATCACGATAGTTAGTATGGTGAGCGGAATATTTAATATGACCATTGAAACAAAAACGCTCACAACAGTGATAGCACTGTTAAGTATCTGCGGAAGACTCTGGCTGATGAGCTGGCGGAGTGTATCGATATCGTTTGTATAAATCGACATGATATCGCCGTGCGCATGTGAGTCGAAGTACCGGATTGGAAGATCCTGCATATGGGAAAAGAGCTCAACACGCAGATTCTTGATGGTGCCCTGTGATACGTAGATCATTATTTTGCTGTATGCAAACGTACTGATGACGCCGATGCCGTAGAATATAGCAACCCTTCCCATTGCTGCAAGGAGTGGTCCGTAGTCGGGCGTTCCTGTCTTAAGCAGTGGAACTATATAGTCGTCAATCAGATTTTTGGTAAACATGGTTCCCTGCACATTTGCAAGTACACTGACAAAGATACATATCACAACAATTATGCAGGCAGGTAAATATTTCTTGAAAATAAATCCCATGAGGCGCGCAAAGAGCTTACCGGGATTTTTAATTTTGGGTTTTGGACCTTGTGGTCCTCTTGGTCCTGGCATCAGGCAGCACCTCCTTCATCAAAGTCTCCTCCGCCGTTTGTCTGGGAATCGTAGACATCGCGGTAGATTTCATTATTTTTCAGCAGATTTTCGTGAGTGTCAAAGCCGTCCACTTTTCCGTCATTCATCACGATGATACGGTCAGCATCCATGACTGATGAGATACGCTGTGCGATGATGAGCTTAGTGGTTCCCGGTATTGTTTTTGCGAGGGCAGCACGGATTTTTGAATCTGTTGCTGTATCCACAGCTGAGGTGCTGTCATCGAGTATGAGTATCCTTGGCTTTTTAAGAAGAGCCCTTGCGATACACAGACGCTGCTTCTGACCACCGGATACGTTGGTTCCGCCCTGCTCTATGTAGGTGTTGTACTTGTCAGGGAAGGACTCGATAAAGTCATCGGCGCATGCCATTTTGCAGGCTTTTATACACTCGTCTGTGGTAGCATTTTTGTCGCCCCAGCGCAGATTTTCGAGTATGGTGCCAGAGAAAAGCACGTTCTGCTGGAGCACGACGGCTACCTTGTTTCTGAGAGTGTCCATGTCGTACTCACGCACATCGTGGCCTCCGACGATTACAGAGCCGGTGTCTGTGTCGTAGAGACGGCTTATCAGGTTTACAAGAGAGGATTTCGAGCTTCCGGTTCCTCCTATGATTCCGATGGTCTCACCGGATTTTATGTCTAGATTTATATCTGACAGAACCGGAGTCTCAGCAGTGTCTGAATATCTGAAGGTCACATGCTTAAAGCTTATGCTTCCGTCAGGCACATCGTAGAGAGGCTCCTTTGGATTGTGCAGTGTGCTCTGCTCATTTAATACCTCACTGATTCGTCTTGCGGATGCGAGCGAGAGTGAAATCATTACAAATACCATGGAGAGCATCATAAGATTCATCAGAATATTCATGCAATAGGTGAGAAGCGCCATCAGGTCACCTGTAGTGAGTGTACTGCTTACCACCATATGAGCTCCGAGCCAGCTTATTAACAGGATGCAGGCATACACGGTAAACTGCATGAGCGGAGAGTTGTATACCACAAGGCTTTCAGCCTTTACAAATACATCGTAGATATTCTGTGCTGCCTTTGAAAAGCGCTTTTTCTCATAATCCTCACGGACGTATGCCTTTACAACGCGGATAGCGGATACGTTTTCCTGCACGCTTTCATTCAGGTCATCGTAGCGCTTGAAGGCTCTGTCGAAGTATTTCATGGCTGCCTTACTGATAAAAAGCAGCAAAGCTCCAAGTACGATGACGGCGACTAAGTAAATTGTCGCAAGACGCGGGCTGATGAAAAATGACATAGCCATCGCACATATTATGGATGCAGGAGCTCTCATAGCCATGCGAAGCATCATCATATAAGCATTCTGGATGTTGGTCACATCGGTTGTCATACGTGTGACAAGGCTTGCAGATGAGAATCTGTCAATATTTGCAAAGGAAAAGGTCTGGATGTTGCGAAACATTGCAGCACGCAGATTCTTTCCAAAGCCCATGGCGGCCTTTGCACCATATTTTGCACCGAGACATCCTGTCAAAAGACCAAACAGTGCTGCGACAATCATCCACACACCCATGATATAGATATGCTTTGTATCGCCCTTATTGACACCGTTGTCTATGATTGATGCCATGAGAAGGGGGATGATGGTATCCACAGCCACCTCAAGCAGCATGAAAACAGGTGTCGCAATCGAAGCCCATTTGTATTCCTTTATTTGGGCACCTAGTGTTTTTAACATATGTTTTGTCCTTTCTTCTTATATTTTTATAAAATTTCTAACTAAAAAACTTGCATTTAATTAGTTAGTGTGCTAAGTATATTATAGATATACTTTTTTTATTGTCAAGAAAAATTTATGAGAGGATTTCAGTTATGAAGGAGTTTACACCGGATAAATACTTAGGACACAAGATAAACCGCATCAGCAGGAGCATAGACAGATATTTTGACAGAAAAAGGTGCAGTAAAACAGAATGTATACCGCGAAGCCAGGGCATGATGATTGGATATATAATGGACAATCCGGGCCAAAATATATTTCAAAAGGATATTGAGGCAGAGTTTCACCTGTCGGGAGCTACAGTGACAAATATGCTTAAAAGTCTTGAAAAAAACGGCTATATCGTGCGCACACCTATGGAAAATGATGCCAGACTTAAGAGGATTGAGCTGACGCAAAAAGCACTGGACCACGAAAACCGTGTGAGAGAAAATATAAGGGTAATAGAGGAAGCCATGCACAAAGGCTTTTCTAAGGAAGAATTTGACATGATGCTTGGTTTTTTGGACAGGGTGATTGACAATATGGAAGAGCTCAACATGTAACCGGTGAGTAACTATTCGAAACTACCGGGAACAAAATGACTATAGAGTTGAAAAAGTAGCATAAATATTTTGGCTTTTTTTGTGCAATAAGCCAAAATGCTACAAAATATTGTTGAGCGTATTGACATAGCAACAATATCTTGTATAATTTAGATTGTCATCAAAAGACAGATGCACAGATTTGTATTAAATAATATGGCATTTTATATGTAGCTATATTGTAATTGTTTGGTGAAAAGCCCGCTTTACATTGCAGGGCAGGGACATGAATTAATGATTACATCTCATTTATAGCTGCATATTTTGTGCCATTACACATGGTAAAATGCATATATATAGTATGTGTATTCAATGACAATACTATATATAGTACACTACATTATATGAAATATAGTATACAGAGAGGAGAAATTTACATGAAAATCATCAAGCGAAGCGGCAGTGAGGACATATTTGATGCAGCCAAAATTGTAGCTGCAATTAGAAAGGCAAACGATTCAGTGCTAGACTATGAGAAGCTTACTGCTGATCAGATTGAGGAAATTGCAAGCAACGTGGAGACTGCATGTGAGAACATGAAGCGCTCTCCAAGCGTTGAGGAGATACAGGATATGGTGGAGAACCAGCTCATGAACAAGCGTGCCTTTACCGTAGCAAGAAACTACATCACTTACAGATACAAGCGAGCTATTGTCCGTAAGTCGAACTCCACAGACCAGCAGATTCTTAGCCTTCTTGAGTGCAATAACGAGGAGGTAAAGCAGGAGAATTCTAACAAGAATCCTACTGTAAACAGTGTACAGCGTGACTACATGGCTGGTGAGGTGAGCAAGGATATCACACGCCGTTTCCTGCTCCCTGAGGATATAGTGGAGGCGCATGAGAAGGGGCTTATCCATTTCCATGATGCAGATTATTTTGCACAGCATATGCATAACTGCTGTCTGGTGAACCTTGAGGATATGCTTCAGAACGGCACGGTAATCAGTGAGACAATGATTGACACGCCTAAGAGCTTTTCTACAGCCTGCAACATTGCTACACAGGCTATCGCACAGATTGCCAGCTCGCAGTATGGTGGACAGAGTATCTCGCTTGCACATCTGGCACCGTTTGTACAGGTCAGCCGTGAGAAGTTCAGAAAGCAGGTGCTAAATGAGTTCGAGAGCGTGGGGCTTGATTTGGATGAAGAGAAAATCAACGAGGTAGCAGAGCTTCGTGTCAAGGAAGAAATCAACCGCGGTGTACAGATGATTCAGTATCAGGTCATTACACTCATGACTACAAACGGACAGGCACCATTTATCACGGTATTCATGTACCTGAATGAGGTATCCGATCCGCAGACAAAGGCAGATCTTGCCGCAATCATTGAGGAGATGCTGCACCAGAGAATAAAGGGCGTAAAGAACGAAAAGGGTGTATATATCACACCGGCATTCCCAAAGCTCATATATGTGCTTGAGGATGACAATATCACAGAGGATTCAAAGTACTGGGATCTCACAGTACTCGCCGCACAGTGCTCTGCAAAGAGAATGGTGCCTGACTATATTTCAGAGAAGGTCATGAAGGAGCTTAAGGACGGAGATGTGTATACATGCATGGGCTGCCGTTCATTCCTCACAGTGGACAGATGCTCACAGACAGCGGGAAATGTGGCACATGCCATGAACTTTGATCCAAACAAGCGTAAATACTATGGACGTTTCAACCAGGGTGTTGTCACTTTAAATCTCGTTGATGTGGCATGTTCATCAGAAAAGGATGAGGAAAAATTCTGGAAGATACTTGATGAGAGACTTGAGCTTTGTCACAGAGCGCTTATGTGCAGACATAAGAGGCTTCTTGGTACCAAATCCGATGTAGCACCGATTCTCTGGCAGAACGGAGCACTTGCACGTCTGAAAAAGGGAGAGGTTATAGACCCATTATTATTTAACGGATACTCAACAATCTCACTCGGCTATGCAGGACTTTGTGAGTGTGTACGCTATATGAAGGGAGTATCACACACAGAGCCAAAGGAAGGCACACCGTTTGCACTTAAGGTAATGCAACGCTTAAACGATGCATGTGAGCAGTGGAAAAAGGAGTCAAACATCGATTTCAGTATATATGGCACACCGCTTGAGTCTACCACCTATAAATTTGCTAAGTGCTTACAGAAGCGCTTTGGTATCATCAAGGGTGTTACCGACAAGAACTACATCACAAACAGCTATCATGTACATGTAACAGAGCAGATCAATGCATTTGACAAGCTTAAGTTTGAGTCTCAGTTCCAGAAGCTGTCTCCGGGTGGCGCTATCAGCTACGTGGAGGTACCAAACATGCAGGACAATATCCCTGCAGTGCTTTCAGTAATGCAGTACATTTACGACAATATCATGTACGCAGAGCTGAATACAAAGAGCGACTATTGCCAGGTATGCGGCTACGACGGTGAAATCAAAATCGTGGAGGAAGAGGGCTCAGGCAAGCTTATCTGGGAGTGCCCGCACTGTGGCAATCGTGACCAGAACAAGATGAGTGTAGCCCGCCGTACATGCGGCTATATCGGCACACAGTTCTGGAATCAGGGAAGAACACAGGAGATTAAAGAGCGAGTGCTTCATCTGTAGAAGTTAAAGGAGGTTATTGTTTATGACTAATGAGGAAATCTGGAATATTGGCTTAGAAGAGCGTACAGACGAGCTTTCAAAGCTGCAAAGCGAATATGACAGGATCGACGTGGAGTGACGTAAAGCAGAATTTGAAATGGATATGTATGCACGTCTCAGGGAAGTAAACAATGCAATGCTTTATAAGCAGAAATTCTCAGAAAAATATGAGAAATGTGCCAGGACATCTGAAAAGCTTACGAAACAGAAGAATGCACTTGAGAATGAGATTAGTGTTCTGAAAAAAGAGATATATTACATTGCGATTATTCGCAAGGAGTACGCAGACGGAAGCGTTGACTATGAAACCTCATTTACGGATATTGAAGATTTTAACGAAAGTTATTATTGTATTCTGAAATGTATCGGGAAAGAGGTGGGAATTGCAACGGACAATCCAAAAGTTCTAACCTATGCTTGTGTTATTCGTGGGAAAGAAGAAATTGAGAAAGAGCTTCTGCATGGAAATGGCAAGCAGTTAGAGTATATTTAATCACGGTGATAAGAAAGGAGCTTATATAGTTGACAAATAACAAGAAAAAGAAAAAGGTAGTTATTATATCTTTTTGTGCTGTTATCTTTCTGACCTGCATTATTGCACTATGTTTATCAAAATATAAATCGCCTTATAAATATTTGAAGGCTCATGATGGAACAACCGCACAGACAAAAGCAAATGAATTTTTGGCGCAAGCTCACATTGACGATAAGTATATAGTTTTTTTTGTAAATGAAAATGGTAATGTAGCGTGTGCTATTATGAAAAAAAAGCTATTGTCCTATGATGTATTAAGAATTAGTGGTGAGTTATCTATAAGAAAAGATAATGAAAATTATTTATTCAGCGCATATGAGGATAATGGATATGAGTGGATAGATTGGGGGTTAATTAGTGAGAGTGATATAGACAAAATTTTAGTAAATGGTAAAGAAATGAACATTATTGATAATTTACAATATTCGTTTAGAATATGCTGGATAACAGGAAATGGTGAAGAAAATATTCCATCGAATCATGAAGAAATAAAAAAAGGTGCTGTTCGGTAAGGACAGCACCTTTTTTATAAAGTTAGTAAGGAATATTGGTTAAAGTGCAAACCAAAGACCATTGTTTATCGACATTACTCAAAGTGAAACCTGCGGACACAGTATCACTTCCTGCACTCATAGAAATACTACCAACTGTTTGCTGATAAGTATGAATATATTTTAAGACGGCTTCGGCGGTATTTCCATTTCCAGTCATGGTGTTCTTTTTTATCGTCATAGTTGCGTGTATGTTTTTATTATAATTTGCAAAATGGTCTTCAAAAAGACTTTCGTCAAATGACCATACTCTGCCACCGTTTGCGATAGAATCAACCATTACGGCGGAAGTAACATTACCGACTAAATCAGTTGCTTTACAAGAGGAAGAGCCGGTTGTAAAAGAACCCGACCAAGTAATACCCATAAAATCTTTACCAACAGCAGGATTTTTTTCAGAACTTGTAAATGAACCAAAATCCCAATCTGCGTCTGCTGTTAAGTTACAAGAAACACTTTTTCCGGATTTAGAAGGAGTGCCGGAGAAAGTAAGGGTTAATTTTCCGTATGAGCTTTTGGCGGCACGAGGTGTAGCCAAAGTGTTAAGATTGTCGAAGTTATCAATTCCGATATCATCTACTTCCTCTTTGGACAAAAGGCGGCTATCGGAAACATAGACTTCTCCATTGCGGTCAACTGCATATGACTCTTCTACAAAAACGGTTGCAGTTACAGTAGCAGGCTGTATTTCTGTACTATCAAGAGAATAGCCAACGGGTTCAGAGTTTGTTTCCGTGATAATATAAGCGTCTGGGAACTCTGGAGAATATACACCTCTAACAGAAGTATTATCTGTTTCACTTGCAAAAGCTGTTACAGACATACCCATAACCATGACAGCGGAAAGAGCAACGCTGACGAGTTTCTTAAAATGCTTTTTAATCATAAGCAATACCTCACTTTCTATGTGAAAGGTCAATAACTACATTTGAATTGTAACATATAAATATTACAATGTCATGCTATTTTTACGAAAATATGCAGATTATATCACTATATTCTGACAATTTCAAACAAAGAGAATGTACAGGAATAGCCTGATGTAACATAAAAATATGCCGTATGGCTTTTTTATATATAGTACCGGGGACTCTGGCAATTTGCCTATGAAAAAATATCAAGGATTCATGTCATGAAGATATGCTTCTTTTTTTATTTATGTGTAAAATTTTTTATAAATAAGTCTATATTCATGTATTCAAAAGTGTTATAATATTAGTTATAAAAATAATTTTATTCATATATATACGAGGTAGTTTTTAAACTATGGGGATTAAAACATTTGAAACACGCGAAGCATTAAAAAATAAATTACATAACAGAAAACTTATCTTTTCAGAAAATGAGCTTGATGAAGTTTTAATTTCTCATAATTATTTTAATTTATTTAATGGCCTAGAAACTATTTTTCTACAAACATCCTCTCCTAAAACATATGATAAAGTAAAGTTGATTGATTTCATTAATCTATATCAATTTGATAAAGAAATTAGATCAATCTTATCAAATTGCTTGGATTCTGTTGAAGAGAAGTTAAAAGCCTCAATAGCATATAATTTTTGTAAGCATCATTGTGTTTCATTATCGGATACAATGCAATATACAAATAAGTCTAATTTTATGAACCCTGCAAACAATGAATCTGGGACACCGACATACTGTCATTATTCTGAAGCATATCCATTTGTTAATTATCAAAATCAAAAGATATATCAAGATTTTGATAAGTTTTGTCTTTTTAAACCATTTTTTCTATCTAATTTAGTAGATAGAAATGATCATATTGATATTTCATTTTATTTAGACAATGATTACGTAGCACCTTCAGGGGTTGCTGTTTATCGTAATAGTGATGGCACTTACAACAGAAACATCGCTGTGCCATTTTGGGTTGCAATAGAGACTCTTACATTTGGTGAAATATTAAGACTGTTGCACTATTTGCAAGATGATGTTCTTAAAGACGTTTTAAATGATTTTAATTTACCATTATCAAAACGTGCCCCGTTCTTAAATATGATTGATATTTTATTGTGTCTTAGAAATAACTGTGCACATACGACGCTACTTAATAGATTTCGGACGGAAAAAAGATATCGAATTAATGCATTATTAATTGCTTCGTTTTCATTAACACCTAAAAATGCAGATTCGGTGTTAAAATTATTTGATTCAATTAAAATATTAAGCTTTTTTACTGACGTATCTGCATTAAAGAAACCTTTACGGACATTAAAATTTAAAATATATGTTAGTATGGGAATAAAAAAGGGGAAAACAGTATATAATAAAATATTAGCACGAATGGGATGCGGAGACTATAAAAAATGGAATATAGCTTTATTTGAAACAAAATATTTTTTATAATTTCCTTGACATTTTTATAAATTAGTAGTATAATGTACACAACAAATGAGATGCCCTTAAGGGCGCTAAGTAATGGAGGCATTACTTTCGATAAAAAACCTAGCATATAATGCTAGGTTTTTTTGGTGGTGCGTTGACAGATATTAAATTAAAAAGCTACGGTACGGCTTTTTTATATAGTACCGGAGACTCTGGCAATTTGCCTATGAAAAAACTAAAAATTCTGATGCATATTAATATATTTAACTTGCATAAAAAAATTATTATACTTCTAAACACGTAAAAGTATTGTTAAAATACCACAAAATAGATGTGAATATCATTATTTGAAAAACCGTTTGAACATACTAATCTTTGTACATTTTCCCATATTTACAAATATTAAATTGATGTATTTTTGCTAAATATTGCAGAAATAAGTTGGCATTTATGTCTATTGAAACGTAAACGCTTAATGTATAAACTGTAAATATAGGTATTGCAACCGATTGCGTTGTTGCGCATGGAACAGATGAAATCATGCGCGGCATGCAATTTGAGCAGGTGCATGACAGTGGCTTAATGGCTTTGATATTTATCAATTTGATAGTCATTTACCACTGCATAAAAACAAGGAGGAAAATATGAGCAGGAAGAGAAAAATGGCATCTATAACAAGTGCCGGACTGGTGTTTGCAATGCTTTTAAGCCAGAGCGCTGTGGCGGATTTGGGTACAGAGCAGGTTAAGGCAGCAGAGAATACCGCAAAGTGGGTAGACACAGAGTATGTGGTGAATGGAGACTTTGAGTCGTCTATAAATGGGGATGGAAGTATAACCGGTTGGACTAAGTCAACGGGAAGTGGACTATTTGTCACAAAAGATGAGTGGGCGAAAAATAATACAACTCAGTTTACAAAGATAAAGGACATAACTGGGGACAATTCGCTATCTCAAACAATCAAGAATGTTGAGCCGGGAACCTATAGGATTTCAATTGATCAGGATGGGCAAAAAGATGTTAAATCAGGCCTGTATGTGAAATATTTGGAACAGGCTAAAGAACTTCCGGCTACAACAGACTGGGATAATTGGGAAACAGTTACAACCGATGAATTTACAATTGAAGCTGTACAAGATGTTGATATATGTATTGGAGGAGATGTTACGAACGGCTATTGGGGCGATATTGACAATATTAAGCTTCAAAAGCTTTATGAAACAAAAGCAGATGATACTGACTCTTCCGAAGAAAACCAGAAGGGCTACACAATCTCAGTAAACCAGACAGATGTAGCCGTAGAAAATGGTGATACAGTCAATCTTGAAGCAAAGATTACTTATGATGGAAAAGAAATAAGTGAACTTCCTGAGGGAGTAAATTTATGGTGGTGGGTTGATAAATGGAACGACCACATAGATGGATTGGATGACGGAACATTAGAAAATGACAATGGTTCCGGAAAAACTCTTAAGGCAGCCTACACAACAAAGTCAGCCGGTAAGTATTATGTTGTAGCCCAGCTTAAGGATGCTGATGGCAATGAGCTTGGTTATGTATGCACAACCATTACGTCAAAGGCACCTGAAATTGATACCTCAGTAGACAATGACGATATTGTTGTTGCAAAGGTAAAGGATTTGTCCTCTGATTTCATAATGGGAATGGACATTTCATCTGTTATAACAGAATTAGGCAGTGGTGTTGTATATAAGGATTATAACGGAAAAGTAATTGACAATGTGACAGATTTCTGCAAATTACTGGCAGAAAACGATATAAACCATATCCGTGTCAGAGTATGGAATAATCCATATGATTCAAACGGAAATGGATATGGTGGTGGAAATAACGATGTGGCAACCGCAAAGAAAATTGCTGATGCATGCCGCAGTGCCGGAATAAAAATGCTTGTTGATTTCCATTGCTCAGATTTCTGGACTGATCCGAGTAAACAGATGGTGCCTAAGGCATGGAAGGGCTATACAGTTGATGAGAAGGCTGCAGCTGTAGAAAAGTTTATCAACGAATCATTAAACACAATTGATGCATCAAAGGATGTTGTAGATATGGTTCAGGTTGGAAATGAGACAACAGTCGGTTTTATAGGAGAAACAAAAACAGATGCCATGTGCAAGCTCTTTTCCGCAGGCTCAAAAGGTGTTAAGGATTACAACAGTGACGTAAAGGTTGTGATTCATGTGGAAAGCCCACAGAAGAATACACTTACAAAATGGTCAGATAACCTTGAAAATTATAATGTAAATTATGATATTCTTGGAACAAGCTATTATCCATACTGGCATGGAACACTGAGCAATTTAAAGAAAGAACTCAGCTATGTTCAGACGAAGCACAACAAGGATGCAATGGTTGTAGAGACAAGCTATGCATATACACTTGATGATTCGGATGGTCATGGAAATACTGTTCGTGAGGGGAATAATGATGACTCGGCAGATGCCACAGAGCCTTTCACAGTGCAGGGACAGGCTACATATATCAGAAACCTCATCAATGCTGTAAATGAGGCAGGCGGACTTGGTGTGTATTACTGGGAGCCGGCATGGATTACCGTAGGAGATACAACAGGTCTTTCAGAGGAAGCTGCAGCGGCAAGATATGAAGCAAATAAAAAGATTTGGGAAGAAAAAGGCTCAGGCTGGGCAGCAAGCTACGGCGGTGAGTATGATCCAAAGGATGCCGGAAAATGGTATGGCGGTTCTGCTGTAGACAACCAGGCAATGTTTTATCCGGATGGAACAGCAACAGCAGGTCTTAAGGTATGGAAGTATGTAAAGACCGGTGCCAAGGTAACGAAAATTGGAGTTGAGGATATAGAAACAGCAAATGTCACATCAGAGGCAGGTAAAGAGATAGAGCTTCCAAAAACAATCAATGTGACATACAATACCGAAAAGGTTGAAGAGAACGTTGTTTGGAATACAGAGGGAATTGATTTTTCAAAGGCAGGAACATACACTGTAGAGGGAACTGTCAAATTCAGCAGAAAAATCGAGCGTGGTGCTTATAAAGATAAGACATCCGGTACAACAAAATGTACAGTAGTTATAAAGCAGAAAAATCTTATTACAGATGCAGATGATGCAGGTTTTGAAAAGGCTGATAATTTTACTGCCGATAACAAGATTGTCGATTCGGTTTCTTCTACCAAGGATGATAAAAAGTCAGGAGCAGCATGTGCTCACTGGTACAATGCCGGCACAGATGCAGCCGAGGCAGAAATTACATACAAGAAAGCTATCACACTTGCTTCAGGAGAGTATACCTTCGAGTACGCAGGACAGGGTGCCGATGGAGATCAGCTTTATGCCAAGGCTGTTGATTCCAAAGGTAATGTCATTGCTAAGGGTGACAATGTAACACTTGCAGGCTGGAAAAACTGGAAGACTCCAAGCGTTTCGTTTAAGCTTGATAAGGAAACCGAGGTTACTCTTGTTGTCGGTATCGTGAGTGCAAAAGGTGGCTGGGGAACAGTTGATGACCTATACTTATATCAGACAAAGTCAGCCGACAAGAGTGATGCCGATAATGGTAATACCGGTGATGATGAAAATAAGAAGCCGGATACCCCATCTACTGATGACAATAACAAGGACAATACAGGAAACGGTGATACAGCCACACAGCCTGCAAAGGCTCTTACACCGGGAGCAGTTGTATCAAGCACATCCGACACCAAAACAACTGTAAAGGACACTAAGGGAATCCTTCCGGATACAGTAAAATTCGAGTCAAAGAAGGTAACTGATGAAAAGAAAGTGGCAAAGGTTGCAGATGTAGTAAAGAATAAAATTGTAGGAGTAAAGGATGTTTTAATATATGAGCTTAATCTGACAGATGGCACTACACAGCTTCATCAGCTTGCAGACAAGGTTCAGGTAACTATGGATATGCCGTTTGCATTAGCTGACAATGAGGCAGTCAAGGTGTTCCGTGTAGATTCAGACAAGTTTATAGCATGCACATCAAGGGTAGCAGATGGAAAGCTTGTATTTGAGACAGACCATTTCAGTACATTTGCTTTTGTAAAGGTAAATACCAATGCAGGTACTAAAGCAGCTCCTGCAGGCGCAGCAAAGACCTCAGATGACAGCAATATGTATATGTGGCTTGTTATCGCAATGGCTGGTCTTGGAGTGTCAATAGCAGCTCTTATGAACCGCAAAAAGGAGCAGGCATAGCAGCTCTTCTAAAAGAACAACATAACGCATAAGAAAAATAAAATAAAAAATAAAACCGTCGTACCGGGCCGTAAATAGCAGGGTACGACGGTTTTACTTATGTGCTTTACTGATTAATTACTTTAATTATTCATCAAACTTTTCGGCTTTATCGAAGAGCTCATAAACCTCTTTTGAAGGCTCATTTGTGCAAAGTGTCACAACAACGGCTACGATAAGTCCTAAAACAAATCCCGGCAGCAGCTCGTAGATTCCGGTTGATGTAAGGAACGCATACCACAATATATCAACGGCAGCACCTGTTATGATTCCTGCAACAGCACCCTTGAAGTTAAAGCGCTTCCAGAAGAGACTGAGCATGATTGCAGGTCCAAAGGCAGCTCCAAAGATACCCCATGCATTGGAAACAAGTGCCATGATAGAGCCGGCATTAGGGTTTGAAGCGATGATGAGTGCTGCAACAGAGATTCCAAGAACGACAATACGGCAGGTCCACATCATCTCTTTGTCACTTGCCTTGCCTTTTCTGATGACAGGCTTGTACACATCACTCGAGAAAGCAGATGAAGCAGCAAGCAGCTGGCTGTCTGCGGTACTCATGGAAGCGGCAAGCACTGCTGAGAGGAGTATACCTGAGATAACACCAGGGAAAATCTTTCTTACAATCTGGATGAAAACAAGAGAGTTTTCATTGATTGATTCGTCAAAGCCAAGGAAAAGTCTTCCGATTACTCCGATTAAAGTTGCAAAAAATACAATAAGCAGAGTCCATGTAATTCCGATTTTTGCTGATTTCTTCAAATCCTTCTGTGATTTGATGGACATGAATCTGATAATGATATGTGGCATACCAAAGTAACCAAGTCCCCATGCCAGTCCTGACACGATATCCTGCCAGCTTGAGAATGGGTTTAAGTAACCGCCCGGGAGTGCTGACATAGATGATGTATCAAGCATAAATGCTGCAAAAATCGGTGCTATAAACATAGAACCAAGCACGAGCATGCCCTGGAAAAAATCGGTCCAGCATACAGCCGAGAAGCCGCCGAGGAAGGTATAGCCTACGATGACCACTGCAGCAAGGTACATGGCAATCTGTGGATCCATTCCTATTACAGTGTGGAAAAGAGTACCGCATGCCTTTACGCTTGATGCCGCATATATAGTGTATGCAACCAAAAATACAATTGCACATATTACCTGCAGTGCAAGTGATTTGGACAGGAATCTGTTGGTCAGATACTGCGGAATAGTGATTGAGTCATTGGCTACAATCGAGAATTTACGCAGTCTCGGTGCTTCTAGCAGCCAGCTTATAGTGTAGCCGATTGCAAGTCCCACAGGAATCCATACCTGACCTAAGCCCAGTGCATAGATAGAAGTAGGAAGTCCCATGAGCACCCATGCACTCATGTCTGAGGCCCCGGCTGACAGTGCCGCAACCCATGGTCCCATTTCACGTCCGCCGAGGAAGTAGGTCTTTTCTCCGCCGTTTCTGTTTTTCACGAAGAAGAAGATACCGATACCCAGCATGCACAGCAGATAGACGATAAATACAATAATTTCTGATGTTTTCATTTGTAGTACCTCTTTAATAGTTTATTTAGTAACCATGCTACCACGTTAGCGTGATAAAGGCAAGAAAATTTTAATGATAAAAAAAATCAACAGGCTTTTTTTGTATGGACTCTTATTGACATAAAACATGATTTAAAATAAAATGTCGAAGTTAGCAAGAACTAATTAGAAATAGAAATATAGTATATAGGTTAGGAAGATGTACACAAGTTAGTATACTGTAATCGATTGGCGTGATGTATATAAGTAAGTGCTATATAGGCCTGGCTTACATTTATACAGGTTTACACAAAAGTGTATGAATTAATATATATATTTGATTAAGAGGTAATAAGGTGAAAAAGAAGATAGCAGCTGCGATATTACTGACAGTCGCGTTGGCAGTGACCGGTTGTGGCTCAGGTGGAAGTAGTGATGTGACAGAGAATACGACAGCAACGCATGAAGGAAAAAACACTGATTCAAAATCCACAAATGAATCATCACAGGAAGTGTTTGCAATGGATACATATATGACAGTGACTGCATACGGTAAGAATGCAAAAAAAGCTGTGGATGAATCTATAGCAGAGATAAAGAGACTTGATGAATTGCTTTCAACAGGAGATGAAGACAGTGAAATAGCAAAGCTGAATGTGAATAAGTCAGCCACACTGTCAGAGGATGGGGGATATCTTGTGCAGAGAGGAATTGAGCTTAGTACGATGACGGATGGAGCCTTTGATATAGCGATATATCCTGTTATGCAGGAGTGGGGATTTCCGACAAAGGACTTTAAGGTGCCGGATGATGCAACTCTAAAAGAGCTGCTAAAGCTTGCAGACGTTTCAAAAGTAGATTATGACAGTAAAAGCAGAGAGATTTCCTTTGAGGATACCAGTATGGAGATAGACCTGGGTGGTATTGCAAAGGGATATACTTCATCAAGGATTATGGATATTTTCAAGGAGTATGACGTGGATAGCGGTCTTGTGAATCTGGGAGGCAATGTCCAGACTTACCGAACCAAGACTGATGGCAGCAAGTGGAGAGTTGCTGTGCAAAGCCCAGAGGATGAAAGTCAGTATATAGGAGTGGTTGATGTGAGCGATAAGGCGGTTATCACCTCCGGTGGATATGAGCGTTATTTTGAGCAGGATGGAAAAATCTACCACCATATCATAGATCCTGCTACAGGCTATCCTGCAGAGAGTGGACTTAAATCTGTCACCATTGTGAGTGATGACGGAACACTCGCAGATGGATTGTCAACATCGCTGTTTATCATGGGAAAGGACAAGGCGTGTGAGTTCTGGAAGGCACACAGCGATGAATTTGATTTCGTACTGCTTACAGATGATGACAGCATGTATATTTCAGAGGGGATAGCGGATGACTATTCATCTGACTATGAATATGAGGTAGTAAATAAAAAATAGAGCAGAGTAAAAGTAATATGCACAGATAGCTGTGCTATCGGAAATATAAGAGGTATATATGAAGTTCAAGGAAGTTTTGGAAAAAATAAAGGTATATGCACCACTTGGAGTGTCACTTGTGATTGCTGCCTGTGTGGTGATTTCATTGAGTGGATATCAGACAAAGGCGAGTGAACCTTCAAAGGATAAAAAGCAGCAGGTTTCAGAGAGGGTGACTGATACTGAAACTGAAACAGAGAATGCTGCAGAGAATACACAAACAGCCACAGGCTCGTTTGACCTCGCAGATGGTGTGTACAAGGGCTCTGCGACAGGCTTTAGCGGACCTGTGACAGTGGCTGTAACTATCATGGATAAGAAGATTACTTCCATTGATATTCTTTCATCTACGGATGATGAGGCATTTTTCAATAGGGCAAAGGGTGTGATAGACAGAATTATATCGTCACAGTCTTTTGATGTGGATGTTGTATCCGGAGCTACATACAGTTCAAACGGAATAATCGGAGCAGTGAAAAATGCCCTGACAGGTGAGAAGGATAATGGTGTTACAGGAAAATCAAAACAGGAAAGCACATCGGAGTCAGAGTCCGACAGCTCTTCGGTAGAGATAGCGGCTGTACAGGACGCGTCCGCATATAAGGATGGCACATATTACGGCACCGGAAAAGGATTTGCGGGCACTATGAAGGTAAAGGTTGATATAGCAGGCGGTAAAATAGCCTCTATAAGCATAGTCAGCACAAAGGATGGTGACAGCTATGTAAAGAGTGCATCATCACTGCTTGATACGATAGTTGAAAAACAGAGCACCAACGTGGATACAGTTTCAGGTGCGACATTCAGCTCACGTGGAATCATATCTGCTGTAAGAAGTGCACTTAGCCAGGCTGCTGTGAGCAAAAATACAGCGGACAATGTTACAGATAAACAGGATGAAACGCAGACATCGGGAAATGGACAGACAGGTGAAAATCCATCCGGTAGTGCACAACAACAGGGCACAGAGGGGACACTTCCATATGTTGACGGTATATATTACGGTACGGCAGAGGGCTACAAGGGCGACATAAAGGTAGCGGTTGTGATTCAGGACAAGACGCTTAAAGCAATTCTTGTTACTGAAAAACAGGATGATGAGCCTTTTATCACTAATGCTATGGATGTGTTAAAAAATATGATGAAAAAGCAGAGTGCGGATGTTGATACGGTATCCGGAGCTACCTACAGCTCTAAGGGACTTATAGGAGCAGTAAAGGCTGCATTTGAGGAAGCACGAAAGACAACTGCAGGTGAGAATACCGGTGACAGCAATTCAGGTAACAATAATAGCAGTAATAATTCGGATAACAGCAATATTGCAGGAGATGAAGACAAGGCGGTCCTGTCAAAGCTTGTGCAGTCACAGGCATCGCTTGATGGCACACAGTACACACAGCTTAGCTGGTACCTGCTTCAGATACGTCTGGAGGATGCAAACGAAGTATTGTCATCCGCAGAGGCCACTAAGAAGGATGTAAGTCGCGCACAGGAAAAGCTTCAGGCTGCAATAAATGCACTTCAGAAAAATGATACATCCACAAATGTATACGAGGATGGCACATATGATGTATCTACACTGTGCATACCGGATGATGATATGGACTTTAGTGCATATAATCTGAGCATGAAGGTGACTATAGCAAATGACAGGATAGTTTCCATTACTGATGTAAAGGGAGATGGAGATTCACAAAATGCTTCTTATATAAAGAAGGCTGCAGATGGCACAAAAAATCAGCAGGGTATGGTTTCTGTGCTCACATCACAGGCAAATGCAGACAGCATCGATTTTAGCGGCATTGATACTGTTTCCCGTGCCACATGCACATCAAAGGCTATAATTAATGGCTGTAAGAGCGCACTTGAAGCTGCTAAGAAGAAATAAAACCGCAAGGACATTTACAGGATGGAGATAACATGCAGGAATTTTGGATCAGACTGGCAAGCCTGTTTATAGTTGTATCATCACTATGGGGATACAATATGACAATAGATAAAAGAGAACAGGAAAATAAAAATACACAGCGTATTGCTTCACAAACTGAAAGCACAGACAGTGAGGGAGCATATAAGGATGGCACATACACAGGCAGTGCAGAGGGCTTTGGAGGCAATGTGGATGTCGAGGTGACAATCGAGGCAGGGAAAATATCATCGGTCGACATTACATCGGCAGAGAAGGAAGATGGTGCATACCTGGCGATGGCAGAGGATATCATACCGTCCATCATTTCATCGCAGTCCGCGGATGTGGACACTGTAAGCGGTGCGACATTCAGCTCAACTGCAATAAGAAATGCCACTAAGCAGGCACTTGATAAGGCGGTGAAATAGATGAGAATAAAAGATATGAATCCAAAGCTTCGAAAGAGAAGGATACAGACATGGTTTCGTGTAGGAGTGCAGCTTTTATTTTTCATACTATTTCCGTCAATGTTCACGGCAGCGTTCAATGGTGTCAAGTATATTTTTACACAGATTGGAGCAGGAAGAAGAATTGAGCTTACATCATTTGTGGCGGTTCTTCTGATGTTTTGCGTGTACACAATGATATTCGGCAGATTCTTCTGTGGTTTTGCCTGCGCATTTGGAAGCTTTGGTGATGCGGTGTATGCAATATATGTGTCATGCTGTCGTAAGCTTAAGAAAAAGCCGGTGAGTATACCGGTAGAGGCTGCAAAAAAGCTTACATATATGAAATATGTGATACTTGCAATCATATTGATACTATGCTATCTGGAAGCATATAGCTCGTTAAAGGGTACAAGTCCGTGGGATGTATTCTCAATGCTTAGGGCAGGTAACCTAAGGCTCGCCTCATATATCACAGGAGCAGTATTGCTTGTACTTATAATCATCGGTATGTGTGTACAGGAGCGGTTTTTCTGTCGTTTTATGTGTCCGATGGGAGCTGTTTTTTCAATACTCCCTATAGCAGCTACCTTTACCATGCACAGGGACAGGGCGGGCTGCATAAAGGGCTGTGGAGCCTGTGAGAAGATATGTCCGTGTGACATAGGCTTGCCGGATGATGGCTCAGGCAGGATATCAGGTGACTGCTTCCAGTGTCAGAAATGTAACGGAATATGTCCAAAAAGCAATATTCATACAGGTATAAGGCAGCTTCGTGGAAATGAGCTGTGGTTTACCGGCATAAGAGCTGCGATACTTATAGCTATATGTGTATGGCTGGGTGTGTAGCATGCTGGTATTATGGAGAACAAAAATAAATGAAAAGAAATATGACTAAATCAGGAAAAATAGCATACGGCGCCATGCTTGTGGCACTTGCGATGATATTCAGTTATGTGGAGAGCCTTATTCCGATAAGCATAGGCATTCCGGGTATTAAGCTAGGAGTGGCAAATCTGGTCACTGTTCTTGGAATATTTTTCCTTGGGCCTTGTGAGGTACTTACAGTAGTGATAATGAGGATATTTCTCGTGGGCTTTATGTTTGGAAATGGTGTTTCCATCATATACAGTCTGGCAGGTGGTCTGATAAGTCTTGCAGTGATGCTTATTATAAAGAAAACAGATAAATTTTCGATGGTCAGTGTGAGTGTGGCAGGTGGAATCAGTCACAACATAGGACAGCTTTTGGCCGCTGCGATAGTGCTTAAAAGCACTGCGGTGGTGTATTATCTGCCACCACTTCTTGTGGCCGGCACGGTGACAGGACTTTTGATAGGAATTGTCGCACAAAAGGTCTTTCCCGCAGTAGGATTAAGCGGGAAAAATTTTTTGAATATAGGTTAGATGGGACTAACTTATTGAGAAAAGATATCAATTACGTATATCTGCTTAATACTAAAATCGGTAGCAATTGTGGATTGCAAATTAGAAGGCAGCCACATTAACTATAAATTATTAAAATCTTAAGGAGGAAAAAATGAAGAGAAAGATTTTAGCACAGAAATTTCTTACATTTGTACTGACAGCATCGGTGACAGCCACTATGTTTCCGACAAGTGCATTTGCAGTGACAGGCAGCCAGGTGGCGGCTGACGGAACGTACATAAGTACTGCTCATGTTTCAAGAAATGAAGATGCAGAGGCAAATGAAGATGAGTGGGAAGAGTATGATGTAGAAGTAAGCCTCACAGTAAAGGACGGAAAAATAACTGATATTGTTACAACTCCGGGAAATGGATATACGTCTAATGATGCTAAGTATGTCAGATGGAGTACTACTGATGCGAACAGAGGTGGAATAAATACAAAAATTGTTGGTAAAGATGCAACTGTTGATACAATAAGTAGCTGGGATACAGTTTCAGGTGCAACATGTACATCTTCAGCTATCAGAGCAGCCGCTCTTAAAGCTATTGATCAGGCATCAGAGAAAAAAGATGAAGTAGCAGTGGACACTACAGCTCTTGAGTCAGCTATCAAGTCAGCAGAGGCACTTACAGAGTCTGATTATACAGCAGCTACATGGAGCAAGGTATCAGAAGCTCTTAAAGCAGCAAAGAGCGCACTTACAGCAAAAGAGTCACAGACAGCAGTTGACTCAGCAGCAACAGCTTTAAATGCTGCTGTAAAGGGACTTGTAAAAGAAGAAAAATATGTATATTGTTATGCAGGACTTACATGGTCAGAGTACTGGGCTGCTGAGGGAGTACGGGCAGCAGGAAGCACAGCATCATCAGATGAGGTAGACGCAAAGGGTGAGTATGATAAAGGTGCATTTGATACAGTAACTCGTGCTACTAAAAACCATGGTCTTCACAGAGGAAGCTTCCAGTGCAATGCAGTTGTAGAGACAGAAGAGGGTAAAACACTTAATCTGTCATATTGGAAAACTGTTAAAGGCGATGACGGAAAAGACAAGCAGATTGCTGTTATGACAGACGGTACAGAGTATACCTATAACAGAGGTGTATTTACAAACGACTCTGTTACATTAAACCTTAAAGATTACAAAGTAACAGGTCTTAAATTTGTCCCTGTAAAAGTAAAAGCAGAGGATTACGAGGCATTCAAGGCAAAATATACAGTTTACGAGAATGGTTCTAAGTTGAAGGGCGGTTATGGAGAAAATAAACTTCAGGTTATTGACGAGGTGGCAAACGTTACCGCAGATACAAACGGTCTTAAGACTGCTACAAAGACTGCAGACGGAAGCTTCTCATTCTCAGCCAGAGCAACAGGAAATGACTCAGGTGTAATGTCTTCTCTTAAAAAAGCAGATGGACTTGAGCCGGAAGTTAAAGCTGCAAGCGGATCATACGGAGAGTTTTTAAGAGTTGATTTTAACGGTAATTATGGTGATCTTGGAGCCAATATGCAGGCAGTTAAGTGGACATATTATGGTAATGACAGCACAAGAACCAAAGCACTTGCCACATATGGCACAAAGTTTGCATCAGATAACTGGATGCATAAGTCTATGGGAATCCAGCTTGGTCTTACAGATTCGCTCAGATGCAGCCTGCCAAGTGGATATGATGGAACAGGATACTGGTCTGTTACAATCTATGCATTGGGATATGAGGACTATACATATAATTTTGAGGCAACAGATGCAAATATAGTTAAACCACAGGTACCGGCAGATGAAACTTCAAAGAAAGCTCTTTCAGATAAGGTTGCAGAGGCAGAAAAACTTAATGAGGCTCTTTACACAGAAAAGACCTGGACTGATATGCAGAAAGAGCTTAAGGAAGCAAGGGAAGCTTTAGAAAAGACTGACCTCATGCAATCGGAAGCCAAAGAAGCATTATCACACCTCACAGACGCTGTAAATAACCTGAAATCACAGTATGTACTCATGAACATTCCATATGATGAGTTTTACAAGGCTGATCTTAATAACAATTCAGTCCCAGTAGATGCTACCACATCTGCCACAAAGCAGAAGACCAGAAATACTCTGGCAGCCGGCTCATATCATGCGGATGCAGAAGGAGCGCACATAAACGGTGTAACCTTCCCGGTAAAGGTCTCAGATGATTTTTATGATAATAATAAGGATTATACACAGATTACAGATGACAGTAAGGTAGATATCACAACAAATATCAAGGGCAAGATTTCTACAACAACATATGAGGGGAAGAAGGCTCTTTTTGAGAGTGCTGACTACTCATACTATGTACTTAGTGAGATTCCTTCGTACTACAAGACTGCAACAGTAGGCACAGATAAAAAGCTGTCATTTGGCGCTGTAAATGGAGCTAAGACGCAGATAGCTCCTGACAAGGTAACTACAAAGTTCAAGACAAAAACAAAGTATGGAGACTATCAGCTCAATCTCGATGGCATAAAGGATGCTATGGGCTTTGAAGATGATGATGTGGTTTACGGTGTTATTGTAAGCACTGATGAAAATATAGATTATGCTATGCGTCATGTAGAAAATATCTGGAAAACAGAGGACCTTGCATGGAGTGTGGGAATTGTTACAGAGTCTCATGGTTGTCCTCTTTCATCTAACCACTACAAGTCCATGGTCGGAAAGACAATCAAAAATGTAACATACTATACAAGTAAGGGGATCTTCACTTTACCTGTAAAATATAAGGTGCTTGAGCACGTTAAGGATTCAAAGGCAAATGTAGAAAATGCAGCTGTATCAGCAGGAAAGACTAATTTTGGTGTTGCACTTCCGGATGATTTTGATGCAGAATATGCAGTTACAGATGCAAAAGGAAAGAAAGTCGAGGGATTTAATGTTACAGAGGAAAGCTTAGCATCAGCAACTTCAACATATGCAGCAAGCTATACTCAGAATAAGAAGCTTGTAATCACATATCCTAATAATGCAGAGAATAAAGAGTATACGCTGACAGTATCTGATAAGAACAATAAATATGCTCCAATCACTACCACGTTTGAGCTCTATGCCGATACAGTTTCTGCAGCATACAATAATGATGCGGCAGCACCGAAGCTTGTAAAGGCAGAGGGAGCAACAGATGCACAGTTTGCAGATTTTATTGGAAAAATCAAGTCTGTAAATGTAAATGGTAATGATTATCCGGCTACAGGCAAGGGTAAGGGTGCTGTGAAGATTATCAAGGAAGATGGCACAATTGATACTACTCAGGCTCCGTTTGCTGAGGGTTCAAGCTTTGAAATCAAGGTATCAGCAACAGGATATAAGGATGAACTTTCATTTACATATGAGAAGCCTGTAGTTATTGATACTAAAGCACTTGAGAGTGTAATTGAAAAAGCAGATACTTTCAAAGAGTCTGATTACACAGCAGACAGCTGGAAAACCTTCTCACAGGTGCTTTTAAGTGCAAAAGCAGTTCTTGAGAAGAAGGAAGACCAGACAAAGGTTGACAATGCAGTTGAGTCACTAAATAGGGCTATTGAAAGCTTAAAGAAGAAAGAAGCAGTAAATCCTGGAACACCGGGAAGTGCTACAGGAAGCACAGGTGCGATAGCCGGCGGTGCAGGAAGCTCTAATGGAGCCGGTACGAATGCAACTTTAGCAACAGGTAACAAGGCAAATTCTGCGACTGCTAACACAACAGGCAGCGTAGCTAAAAAAGCTACAGTAAAGAAGGCTTCCAAGACATCAGATACAAATCCTCTTATGGGCATGCTTGCATTGGTATTTGCATCAATCAGTCTTGTGGGAGCGGCACTTTTTGCGAAAAAGCCAAACCGTAAATAATATAGGTAAATGATTTAGTTTACAGGCAAGAAAAACCTTCTATTGACAAATTTCGAAAAGTTTAAAATAAGGTTTAATTTAATAAGTAATCCAACAAAAGGGCGATGTTGTTCATACATCGCTCTTTTTGCATTTTTTGCAGTGGTAGGAAAATAATAGGTGTGTATTTAAACTTATCTTGAGATTTATTTAATATTTGTAATTATATAGATAATCAGCTATACTATAAAAAAGTATAGCTGATTTATATATGTTAAAGGGGTGAAAACGGGATGGGAATATACTTTAATCCTGGAAATGAGAGTTTTTTACAGTCAAAAAACAGTAGAATATATGTGGATAAGACAGAACTGATCAATGAATTAAATAGCAGATTATCGACAGATGATAAATGTGTTGCAGTAAGCCATGCAAGGAGATTTGGAAAATCCCATGCTGCCGGAATGATAGATGCATATTATAGCAGGGGCTGTGATTCAGCAGAGTTGTTTGAAGACACTAAGCTTGCAACAAATCCGGCATATAAAAAACATATGAACAAATACAATGTCATACATCTTGATATTTCCTCATTTTGGGATGATTATAAGGCAAATATCATTGAAAAAATCAAGGAATACGTTGTATCGGATTTAAGGGATGAATTTGAGGAAAATGTTGATTTTTCAAAGAAATTCAGTGTTATACTGATGTCTGTTTATAAGCTTACAGGGATACAGTTTGTAATTATTATAGATGAATGGGATTGTGTAATCAGAAATAGCGATGACCAGAATCTGATTCATAATTATTTACAGTTTCTTCATTCATTATTTAAATCAGAGGAATCAAAGTATTTCCTTGCTTTGGCATATATAACAGGGATACTTCCAATTAAAAAAATAAAGGACGAATCGGCATTGAATAATTTTCAGGAGTTTACAATGCTTAAATCCAGACCGATTACACAATATTATGGTTTTACAGAAGAAGAAGTCATGATGCTGTGCAGGCAATACAACATGGATTATGAGAGCATGAAAGCCTGGTACAATGGCTATCTGATAGATGGTTTGCATATGTATAATCCGAATTCTGTGTCGATGGCACTTAATTACAGGGATTTTGATTCTTATTGGAAAAACACATCATCATTTGAGTCAATCAATACATTTATAAACATGAATTATGAGGGCTTGAGGGATGATATTGTAAATATGCTGTCAGGGAAAAAATTATATGTAAACACCGAAACTTTTCAGAATGATTTTTCTACTGTTTCCTCAAAGGATGAAGCTTTGACAGCTCTGATTCATTTGGGATATCTGGGATATGACAGAGAGGAAGAGAGTGCATTTATTCCAAATTATGAAGTGAAAAAGGCATATCAGGCAGCTCTGTGCACAGGAAATTGGGGGAAAATTGGAAAATCAATTGCCAGATGCGATGAATTGTTAAGGGCTACAATTAATTGTGACAGTGATAAAGTGGCAGAAATAATTGAGCTTGCACATGAATCATATACATCTGTTTTGAGATATAATGATGAAAACTCATTAAGTTGCGTTCTGACAATGGCTTATTTTACAGCACCTGCATATTACAATATTGTCAGAGAAATGCCGGCGGGTAAAGGATATGCAGATATGGTATTTATACCAAGAGAAAATGCCGGAAAACGCCCGGCAATTATAATTGAATTAAAATGTGATAAGACTGCCGAGGCTGCAGTTAAACAGATTAAGGACAGGCACTATGAGGGAGCACTGGCAGGCTATAAGGGAAAGCTTCTTTTGGTTGGAATCAATTATGATAGTCAAAATGGGGAAAAAAAGCATCATACCTGCGTCATAGAGGAATATGAAAAATAAGCACATTTCTCTATTGACGAATACCCTGCGTTGACATATCATAGTATATAAGTGAAAGGGAGTAGCCGGCACGAGAGTGCTTACTTATCCGTCAGTACGATTGCTCATACATATCATACATATATGGCAGCAATCCGGAGAGTGATTAAATGGCGAGACTTTTGTTGTTTTATACAGCAGAAGTGTCGCCTTTTTTGTATATAAAAGCCTTCTGCTGATAGGACATAGCTGTAACTATCAATTAATCAGGCATCCTTAAAAAGGACGGCAGAGGGAGGAAAATTATGATTTTTGTAGCAATTTTACTGCTTGTAGCAGGCTTTGTAGCACTGGTGAAGGGCGCGGATGTATTTGTGGATGGAGCTGCGGCGCTCGCCGGGAAATTTGGTATTCCGCAGCTTGTGATTGGACTGACGATTGTGGCGATGGGTACGTCGCTGCCGGAGGCGGCAGTCAGCATCACTGCAGGAATAAAGGGTAATGCGGGTATCACTGTAGGTAATATTGTCGGCAGCAATATACTAAATATCCTTATAATCCTGGGAGTGACGGCACTCATAACAAATGTAGCCATACAAAAAACCACCTTCAAATACGAGATACCGTACATGCTTCTTATCACAGCAGTACTTCTCGTGATGGGAATGACAGGTAATGAAATCACATTCATTGAGGGAGTTATACTGTGGGTTTTATTTATTGCATATCTGCTTTACCTGTATTTTCTGGCAAAAAAGGGCAATGACAGTGGTGATGAGCAGCCGGTAAAGCTATATCCGGTATGGAAATGCCTGCTCTTTATTGTGCTGGGCGGTGTGTGTGTCGTAATTGGAAGCCAGTTTGTCGTAAACGGTGCCACAACTATAGCAAGAGCCTGTGGCATGAGTGAGCGCTTTATTGGACTGACAATCGTTGCATTCGGCACATCTCTTCCGGAGCTTGTTACATCTGTTTCAGCAGCACGCAAGGGAAATGCCGGTATAGCGATTGGAAATATAGTCGGCAGCAATATTTTTAATATACTTTTTGTAATAGGTACAGTAGCTCTCATTTGTCCGGTACCGTTTGAGAGCAGGTTTGTGATTGATACAGTTGTGGCAATACTGTGCGGTGTGCTTCTGTGGGGCGGTACGATAGGACATAAAGAGCTTAGAAAGCCATGTGGAGTGGTGATGCTGCTTTGCTATGCGGCATATTTTGTATATCTGGCAGTTATGTAATGCTGTATTTTTCAATATAATATGTTAGTCGGAAACGACTGGCATATTATATTGAATATTGTAGTATGATGAATTTAATCAAATGATTTTATAAATTGGTAAAGTAAATTTCTTTATTCCTTGGTTAGTGAATATATAGCCTGTATTAGTGGATCTTTTTCGAAAGATAGAGATGATGAATCTTTGAAAAAATAATATAATGAAACGTCCAATTGTTCACATAATAATGTTATAAATGCTACAGTTGGATTTTTGTTTCCGAGTTCTATATCACGTAAATAACTTTGAGAAACCCATGCCATGTTAGCCAGTTTATTAATAGATAGATTTTTCGCTTTTCTAAGTTCCTTTATTCGTTTTCCTACATTCATTATGATAATTCCTCCTCGATAGTGATAAGTTATCAAAGAATTAAAAAAATAATTATTTATATAGAACTTGAAAAGTATCTAAATAGAGAATATAATAGGAATAAAGTAATAGATCAAATTTGAGTAAACAAAAGATATGGAGGAAGACTAACTATTAAAAGTCAAGCCTTAAAATGATATTTTTTGAATAAAATACAG